>OLON01000730.1_pt1 | contig 21390 bp, 19 predicted proteins | sample 1672691 | NCBI WGS metagenome assembly OLON01 (sample SAMEA3136714, study PRJEB25190) | human gut metagenome | biome: human gut; feature: human-associated habitat; material: faeces | place: Austria | collected 2013
TTCGGCCAGCTCAACACCGGTTGGGCGGGCGGACTCTAAGAAAGGGGCGGTGTCTATATGTTATCCGTAGCGGTACATAAGGACATCGCCGAGTACCAGCCCAAGGTCGTGGGCAAGATGACCGGGCGCACCCTCGCGTCAATCGCGGGCGCGCTCGGTTGCTCCGTCCTCACCGGCCTCTACATCTACTTCGTGTTGGGCTGGAACGTCGGCGACAACATGATGCTCATCTACGCCGTGAGCCTCCCGTTCTGGTGCTGCGGCTTCATCCGCCCGAAGGGTATGCCCTTCGAGCAGTTTGCCGCCCTTTGGCTCAAGGCGAACTTCGGCGTGGAGCGCATCTTCTACGTCCCCTCTATGCAACTCAGCGGTCTCATCGGCTCGCCTGATGGGAAGAACGTCAAGAAAGGAAGGGTCTATGGGAAACACTATCGAAAGCAATGCGCCCTCAAGGGAATCGAATCCTACTCCCCCCGTGCGGGACGCGTCATCGACTGACACCGAGGCGAACTTCGACATCGAGCAGTTCGTCCACACCTCCGGGGAGGGGTTCGGCAACGACCGTCCCATGGATGCCGATAACGGCTCGGTCGATGTGGCGGCGCTCGGCTCTGTCGCCGGTACCCCCACCGTGGCTGGCAAGAAGATGTCCCGCAGGGAGAAGAAGCAGGCCAAGCGTGAGGTCGCACGCCTCAAGAAGGAGGCGAAGCTGGCCGAGAAGGAGGCCCGCAAGAGCTACACGTCCGTGAAGTCCCAACTCAAGGACCGCGACAAGGAACTCACCTCGAAGACGGCGGATGCCCGCCGCAAGCGCGAGGGCGCGAAGGACGTGGTGAACTACATCGGTTACAACCGCATGTACCAAGACGGCATCTGCGAGGTCGAGGAGGGCCTGTTCTCCTCCTCCATCTCCTTCGGGGACACCAGCTACCACTCCGTGCGCGACGAGCAGCAGAAATCCATGTTCTCCGCGCTCACGCGCCTGTACGACCAGTTCGGCGCGAACACGCTGGTCCAGATGAGCGTCATCAACACGCCGCTACTCAAGGAGGAGGTCGGCAATCGCAAGTTCTTCGATGTCGCCCGTCAGGGCAACGACGCCGCACGCAACGATGCGCAGGTGTTCAATGACATCCTGAACGACAAGGTGCGCGAGGGCGTGTCCAACATCCGTCGCAACCGCTACCTGACCTATTCGGTCACAGCCGAGACGGCGGACGACGCAGCACGTCAGCTCTCCCGCATCGAGACGGAATCCAGCCGCATCCTCAACTCCATGGGGTCGAAGGCCCACCTGATGAACGGCACTCAGCGGTTGTCGGTCATCCACTCGCTCCTGAACCCCTACAAGCCGTTCTATTTCGACTACCAGAAGGACATCTCCGCCAAGCGCGTGCAGACCACCAAGGACTGCATCGCCCCGACGCAGATTGACTGGCGACCGGACGGCATGTTCAACGACTGCTTCAAGCTGGATAACGGGGTGTATGGTCAGGTTTTGGTCATGAAGAAGTTCGGTTCCGAGCTTTCCGACCGGGCTTTGGCCGACATCGTTGACCTGCCGCTTCCCATGGCGGTCACATGGTTCGTGCAACCCATGGACAAGTCCAAGGCCATCAACTTCGTGCGCACCCGAAGCGCGTGGATTGACAAGGAGATAATCGAGGAGCAGCGCAGCGCCGTGAACAAGGGCTACGACTTCTCCATCCTGCCGCAGGAACTCAAGTATTCCAAGGAGGAGACCGAGGACGTCCTTGACCACTTGCAGAACAAGAACCAGCGCCTCTACGTCTTCACCGGCCTCATCTACACTTATGCGGAAAGCAAACAGCAGCTCGACACTCAGGTCATGCGTATCATCTCCACTGCCCGTCAGAACTCCATCGAGGTGGACACCTACGACTACCGGCAGCGCCGGGGCCTCAACTCCGTGCTGCCCCTCGGCCACAACCATGTCGAGATTAGCCGCATGTTCACCACCGCTCAGGTCGCCATCCTCGTGCCCTTCGCGACACAGGAGCTTGACGATGCCGGTGGAAACTACTACGGCCAAAATAAGCACTCCCGCAACCTCGTCATGTGCAATCGCAAGCGCCTGACAAGCCCCATGGGCTTCGTCTGCGGCAAGACGGGTTCGGGCAAGGGCATGTTCACCAAGACCGAGATGACCGGCACCATCTTCTCCAACCCCACGGACGAGATTTACGTCATCGACCGCGCCGGTGAATACACGGCCATCGCCGACCGCTACGGCGGAACCACCTATCACTTCGGCGTGGGCACCGATACGTTCCTGAACCCCTTCGACACGGTGTCCGTGGAGCACATGCCCCGCACCGAGCAAATCGCGTTCAAAATCGACGCGATGCTGGCGCAGGCGGGTGCCTCCGCCGCAGAGTCCGGTCAGTCCCTCTCCGAGGTTGACCAGTCCATCATCCAGCGCTGCGTGGAGCTTGCGTTCCAGCGTGCCGAGGAGCGCGGTAACGGCCTTCCGCCGACCTTGCAGGACTTCTACGACATCGCCCTTGAGCAGCCCGAGCATCAGGCGCAGACCATCGCCCTTCGCTACGAGCGCTTCGTCAAGGGTTCCATGGACTTCTTCAACCGCCAGTCCAACGTGGACTTCAACACCCGCATCGTGGACTTCAACTTGAAGGACCTGCCGGACTCCATGCTCGTCTTCGCCCTCATCAACGTCTGCGAGGCCGTGCGAAACCGCATGTACTTCAACGCGAAGCGCAATGTCCGCACTTGGCTCTACGTCGAGGAGATGCAATCGCTCTTCGCCTACCCGACGGTGCTCAACTACTTCTCGCGCTTCTCCAACGAGGGGCGCAAGTTCGGCTTGCTGCTGACGGGCATCACCCAGAACGCGGTGGCGATGCTCAACAACGAGGCCGCGCAGAACATCGTGCTCAACGCCGACTTCATCATGCTGCTCAAGCAGTCCCCGCTCGACCGCATGCGCTGGGTGGAACTGCTGAACCTTTCCGAGCAGGAGGAGGAGTGCATCGACGAGTCCGCCGAGGCCGGTGACGGCCTGCTCATCGCTGGCAACGCGCGTGTGCCGATTCGCGGCAAGTTCCCGTCGGGCAACGTGCTCTACGACCTGTTCAGCACCAACCCCAACGAGACCAAGGAGCTTGAAATCGGCTCCAAGAAGAAGGGCGGCAAGGTCATCTAAGCCGGGAAAGGACGGTGAACGTCAATGAAGCCATCTGATTTCGTATCGACATCCGGCCAGAAGCAGGACATGTCGCAATCCCTGTTGCAGACGGAGATGACGGATGCCGTCAACTCCGGCATCGTGGGCCGCGCCGACAAGAGCGAGAAGTCGTTGAAGAGCGGCCTCTACTCAGTCGGCAAGAAGGCATCGACGGGCGGTGCCACCAGCGCCGCCCTCGCCGCCGTCACAAAAAGTCACGGTGGAAGAAAAGATTCCACCTCCACTGCCATCAAAAATAATGTCATCAACGGTGCTCTTTCAGACAGTGAACTTGAGGGTGCCGATACCGTCTACTATGGCGGCAAGGGAACCTATCGGGCGGTGCGCGGCATCCAGAAACGTATAGGCGCAAGAGCTTCCACCAATGGAAAACCTACAACAGAAAAGATTCAAGTCAAACGTCAACTCAAGAACGCCTTAAAAGGGACTAGTGTCAACGCCGCACGAGAGGCGATTTCCGGTACTGAGCTTGAGGGTGCCGATACCGTCTACTATGGCGGTAAGGGAACCTATCGGGCAGTTCGCGGCATCCAGAAACGTATAGCTGGCAAGGATGCCCTTTCTTCTAAGAAAAGCCTAGGTAAGTTATCTGAGAAGAAATCGCAGTCCAAATCCATGGATACCTTAGAGGCGAAGCGAAAAGCACAAGCGAAGGGCTATTTCAAGAAAACCGTCTACGACACGGCTGAGAAAGTCAAAGCCGCTGCGGTTGCCGAAAAGACCATCGGCGGAAAAGTACTGGTTTCCAAAGGTGGCTCCGGCCTCCTCATGTCCATCGCGCCTATCATATTGCCAGTGCTGATTATAGCGATGCTCGTCATAATCCTGTTTCTAGGCATCCTTGGAGGCATCGCCGGGGATGATGCGCAGAAAAAAGCATCTCTTGACGGTATGCCGAGTTGGGTGACTTACGACCTCGTGCTTTCCTGTCTTAAAGCACATGAGGAGTACGGGTATCCTCCAAGCGCCCTGCTCGGCCAGATGATGATTGAGAACGGCACGAGCGATGAAGGTTCCGACTTGGGCCGCTTGTACCACAATTACGGCGGCGTGAAATACTTTGGTACCATTGATGGGCTTATCACCGGGTCCGTAAGTATGCTCACGACCGAGTACATAGGCGGCAGGCCTGTTCAGATGTACTGCAACTTCGCGGTGTTCGCCTCGGATGCCGCCTATATGAAGTACCGTTGCGAATACCTTTACAAGCAACCGAATTACACGAGCGTCCCCAATTTCCAGAAGGCCATAGACGAAAAGAACTCCGAGCTGTTCCTGAAAGCCCTCGGTGAAGGCGGTTACTACACCGCCTCGACGGACTCATATGTCGCACAGTATCGTTCAATCTGCGAGGCATATCCACTTGTCCCGCGTCTCGACAGCATGACCTCCGAAGAGTTCGAGAACGGCTTCGGCAACGCGTTCTATCCGGGCGGTGGGCAAGATTACGCAAGTGCCGAGCAATGGCAGAAGGACATCGTGAACGCGTGCAGTCGAGTGGGTTGGCCGGGCGCGAACCTTTGCGCAACATGGTCTAACAGAGTCTATGCAGCAGCCGGTCATCCTTGTAGTGGAAATGGCAACAGCGTCCTCGGGCATCAGGGATATGGTGCAAGCTATTATCCCTCCCGTGCTACGACTGACCTATCCCAGATAAAGGTCGGGATGCTGGTATCGGCCCAGTTCGGTTCCAACACCGCTGCGGGTAACACCTACGGCCATGTCGGCATTTATATCGGTGACGGCATGGTCATGGATAGCGTCAGTTCCGGCATCCGAAAGATTTCCCTCTCCGAATGGGTCGCCCAGAACGGCAGGGGATGGGTCGTCTGCGGCTACCCTTGGGATTGGCGCTGACGGAAAGCAGAAAGGATATAGATATGGATAAGTTCAAGCAACTCATCATCGAGCACAAAAAGGTTGCTATCATCGCCCTCTTCTTCCTCATCGTGTTCATCGGCGGCTCCGCCGTGAGTGCCATCAACGTGGCAAAGCACCGCGCCGAACAGGAGCAGACAGAACAGGATGCCCCCATAACCGAAGTCGTTGACAAAGGGAAATCTGATAAAGTGACCCTCACCGACAATCAGAAGAAGGCCATCAAAAATTATGATGACGATACGAAGGGGTTCATCGACACCCTTTCTGCATCCATCTGGTCTGCGGACGGCGGTCGATACACCCTTCGTTTCTCAGACAACTCATACGTGGAGACTGCGAATGGGAAATCCAGTGTCCATAGTTACGCCATCACCCGTATCGACAGGGAGGGGGATGGTTATGGTGGGAGTCTTCTCACCATCGTCTTTGAGACAGATACCGGCACCCATATCGTCTCATATGCTGATGGAAAGGGTGCCGCCGTACATGATGGAGATTCCAGCAAGAGCGATTCCACCATCCTCACGACAATCCAAAGCGCTTCGATGTTCTCAAAAAAAGACACGCCTTATAAACGGGCAGAATCCATAGAGAACATCACCGTGAAAGGCCTGAACAGTGAAATCACCGAACTCCTCGGTGGGGACTCCAAGAATCTCTCCTCTGAATTGAGTAAATGGTGCTCCGTTCACTATCCGTCTGTCACCGAAGCGACTTGGAACAAAGTCGCTTCAATCGACTATGAGAACAAGGCCATCACCACTGGGTTCACGCTCAATACGGAAACCCCCTATGAGCTAACGGTCATCTACATGACTGAATCCAATGAGTTTGTCTTCGGAAACTAGTCGGGATAGGAACACGCAGTTTTTATCTGCGCATTCAGGGCTTTCCAGCCTTGCAGAAAGGCAAGTAAAAATATGAATGAGAAAACACCAAAATCGAATCTGATGAAAAGGATTCGCGACTTTATACTCAAACCAAAGTTCATGGCCGTCATGCCGCTTGCGCTGACGAGTTCCATGCTCCTTCCTAATGTGGCATACGCAAGTATCTTCGATGATTTAAGCAACTGGGTCGAAGGGTTCATGGTTGACATCGGAATCACGCTCTGGAATGCCTATTTCGGTATCATCGGCTCCGCATCTGATACCTCTACCATCGTGGGTAGCTTCACCACACTCTTCGGCAACGATAGCGTCTGGAATCTCGCAAAAACAGCCCATAGTACTGTCGTCATCCCATTGGGTGAATCAATCCTAGCGTTGTTCATGCTCGTGCAGCTCGTGAAGATAAGCCAGCGAATCGACGCGACGGCAACGCTTCCGGCGGTAAAAGACATAGTTTTCTTGGCCGTTGCCTATGTTCTATTCCACTGGCTCATTATCAACTCGCTCGACATCATCAGTGCGATTTACTCCGAGTTCAACAAGATTGCCGCCAGTTTTGTCGGCGAGAACTCTTTGGTCTCATCCGCCTTGGATAAGGCTCAGTGGGACGCTGACCAAGCGAGTACCGGCGGATGTGCCCTGTTCATCGTCATGGGATTCTTCTCCATGTGCGTGGGATTCATCGCTTACGTCGTGTCCCTTGTCGTGGCTTTGGCTCGCGGCATTCAGCTATATGCCATGGCGGCGTTCTCTCCCATTCCATTATCCCTGCTCGGATTCGATGAGACACGGCAAATGGGCATCGGATTCCTCAAGAACTTCTGTGCCGCCGCGTTGGCTGGTGCCATCATGGTCTTCTTGATGGTTGCCTATCCGTTCATCGTCACATCTATCGGTGGAAGTCCGACGGCGGGAAACACGATTTTCGCCCTGACTTATGAGGGAGAGTTCATCGACACTGTTGGTATCGTTCTAGGCTGGATTGCAACCTCCTTCATGTTAATCATCGGCCTTGTAAAATCCGGTGCTTGGGCAAGGGAAATTCTAGGGGGCTAACCGTTCACCGAGAAAATGTCACCATCAACCGAAAAGGGACGGTCTTCGGTACCGTCCCTTTCCTTTAATAATATATTATTGGGCAATCGCAAGGGCCTTGGAAAGGAGCCGCCATGCCAAACTACAACGACGCACAGGGGGTCGCAGACCTCCTCTCTCAATTCGACTTCAATATCATCAGCGAGGGTCCGGGTGACTTCTCGACCCAGCATCGCAAGTACACCTGCGAGTTCAGCAAACCCGGTATCGAGTCCTTCACCACCACGTATCAGTGCAACCCTCGCTTCGACGGTCAGCCGACCGCGACGGACGTTTTCGCCGCGCTGGCGAGCGACGCGCTCGCGGTCGATGGTCATCATATCGACGACTTCGCCGATGAGCTGGGCTTCGAGAAGCCGTCTCAGGCCATCCGCGCCTACGAGTCCTGTCAAAAGACCCTCGACTGGCTCAAAAACGGCATGCAGCTCACGACTTCCGAAATCTCCGACATCGCGGAGACCATCGACAACGAGCTGGATGAGGTCAAGGAGGAGGTCGAGCGCGTGCAGGCGGAACGCAAGGCGAAGCATGAGTTCGAGCACCCGCCGGTGCCCGAGGGATTCACCTCCATCGAGGACTTGCAGTCAAACCTCGACCTCGGCGAGTACGGCGACCAAATCACGGAGTACACCGGCAACATCGGAGACTCTTTCAGCGAAATTGCCGACTCCGAGACTGACATCTACACCCATGACCTGCTCAAGTGGCTTCCCGACAACTACGAGTGGCTTGAGGAGGCGGCTGCCCAAGGCCTTCTCGAAGACTGCAAGGGCGACCTCATCAAGATGACCCGGATGGCCCAATACGAGTGCTTCACGCAGGACATGTACAACCATCAGGAGGACATCGCCAAGTACGCCGCCCTCGAAGGCCTCAAAGAGGCGGGCGTGTACGCGCTGGCAGATGAGGTCTATTACGATGTGTTCGACGGCATCACCATCGACTTCGATGACAACAACATGGACATCGAGGACTTCGCCACCGAGGCGCAGACCGCGATTCAGGATGCCATGGACGAACCGCTCTACGATGCCCTCGGTTCAAACGATGAGATTCTTGAAGATGGCGAACTGCACGGTGACTTCGAGGCAATCAAGGAATCCGGTTACGATTTCCCGAACCCCTGCGCCATGAGCGTCGAGGCGGTGCGCACGGTCAACGAGAAGGGCTACGAGGCCGCGTTCAACGAGTTTTGGCGTAAGTTCATGCCTGAGAAGGGCGATGATGCGCCGACCCTCTCCGAAGCCGCCCAAGAGAACCGCGACGCGTCGGGCAAGCTCGAACAGGAGGGTCATGACGGCCAGATGCCCGAGCGCGAGGATGAGCGCGGTGACGGGGATGCCGAGCATTAGACAAGACGATGACCGGGCGGCGCGGGTCCAACCCGCCCGCCCTTTTCACATGAAGGAGGCGATGAGACATGGCGAGAATCCCCAAGCAGCGCGTCATCTTCGACGCGGGGAAATATGACTTGAACTACCTTCGCGAGACCCGCGACTCCTATTCCCCCATGACGGGCGCGGAGTTCGAGGATTCCATCAGTTATGACATGGGCGAGGACGACCTGCTCGACCTCATGGAGATGAATTGGCGCTCGAATGAGAAGGCGCTGGACGACTTCTTGGGCAAGTCCATCCTCGTTCGTTACAGCCCCGTCAACTACGATGACGGCTTCGTGCAGTTCAACCTCAATGACCTCGATGATTTGCTCCACACCTACACCTCGCCTCTGCACCGCGTGGACAAGGTGTGGGATGAGGACGGCCATCTTTTCCTCTCCGGCAGGTGGCCCGATAACTCGCCTCTCCTTGTCGAGGTCCGCAAGCTGACCGACGAGGGTGAGCGGGCTATGGACGGTATCTTAGCCGCCTCCCGCAGTGGCGGTTTCGACGCGGTGCGCGGGACTTTCCACGCCATGTGGGATGACCACACGCTCGTATCGCCTCCGCGTTACGCGGAGCTTGCATTGGGCATGCCCGCAGAGGAGTCCCTTGCCCCGCTGCCGCTCGACCTCATCGGCTTCGCCGAGGAGATTACCGAGTATGATGACAAGCTGAACTTCTACATTCCGGTCACGTTCGACTGCGATGCCGTGTTCGGGACGGACGCGTGCTCTCCCGACAACGACGATTACCTCAACATCTACGTCGATTACGACATGCGTACCGGAGAGGTCGCCGCCCACCTCGACATCTCCCTGAACCGCGCAGACGGCAGGATAGATGAACTGAGCTACCCGCTGGATGATGCGGAGTGCATTGCCCTGCTCCCGAAGATGGACGCATATTGCAGGCATGAGACCGGGAAGGGCATCGCGGAGTACGCGAAGGAGGTCATGGGCGAGCCAGAGCAACCGGTGAGCCTCAAGGCCGCTGTGAGGGAGTCGCGCGAGGCGTCGGCTGCCTTGGCGGGTAACGACGCACATGAGAACATCGGGCAGGATGCCCGCTAGGAGGGAGTGATTCGGATGGCACAGGAGAACCGCGAGGCCTATATCGCGTGGCTGCGCGACGAGATTGAGAAGCATTGCAACAGCGAGGGGCGCTATGAGGCCTATTGGGATTACAACGACAGCATCACCCCGGACCAACTCTTCAACGCTATGGACACTTCGAGAGGGAGGGTTATGCAAGTCCGCTCGCCTATCTGGAAGTGAGCCTCGTAGAGGACTACTACTTCACCACACCCATGGAGGAAGCCCTGCTCACGGCAATCAGCCAAGATGCGAAGTCCGCGCCCGACGGACTTGGCGAGTATTGGGATGAATCCGATGACATCTGGGGTGACCTTGAGGCCGCAGGGTATCAAGGCATCGACGCGAACCTCGATGACCTGCTCTCCCGCTCCTCCTTCAACGTCAACGTCTTCTTCGCCACCGAGGCGGAGCGGAACTTCGACATGGGCAGCATCGTCAACGCCTTCGGCAACGACTACCGCGAACCCCGCCTTGAGGACGTGGATGCCGAGGACTTGGACAATGCCCTCTCCTATCTCGTGAACCAGCAGGGCCATAGCGTCGCGGAGGTGTACGGGAATGGCGATAACACCTTCATCCGCTCCGTCCGCGAGGAGATAGATGAGAACAGCAGCGAGGCGATGAGCGAGCTTTGCGCCCTCGTGCGCATGGACGGCCAGCAGATGCTCGACTTCATCGAGAAGCGGAACGAGGCAAAAGACAGCCTCGTGCTGCCGAAAGATTGCGCGACCATGGGCATCTTCAACCAGTGGGCCGGTTGCGGCGGCATGCTCGACATCCAGCTCGAAAAGGACGCGGTGCTGCCGCTCTCCATGGTGCGCGGTTTTCAGGTCGAGGGCCAGCCCGACCCTGACGGGTACACGGTCAACGAGACCTATGGCCTCGTCGGGTCGGCGTGGATGCCCGTTCACTACTGTGAGGGCACCGAGACCGGCGTGAAGGAGGATTACAGCCTCGCCCTTGACAAGGCTCGCGGCGCGGACGCAATCGAGGCACATGGGAGTGATGAACCCGTGAGCCTGAAAGCCGCCGCGAGGGAGTCCCGCGAGGCGTCGGCTGCCTTGGCGGGTAACGACGCACATGAGAACATCGGGCAGGATGCCCGCTAGGAAGGAGCATGGATATGGATAAGACACCGAAAGAGCGCATCGTCTTCGATGAGGGCGTGTATTACGGCGCTGAGGGCAGCGAGATTTCCATCGAGGACATCGCGAACCGCGAGGGCATCACCGTGGAAGAGGTGCTTGAGAACTTCACCGAGGAGGAGATATTCGAGAACGCGATGGACATGTTGGACATCGACCGCTCCGAGGAACTTGCCGGGTTGAAGGCGTTTCTCGACGGCTCCGATAACCCGCTGTCCTCATACGACAACCCACTCGGCGGTAACCGCATCATCGCTCGCGGTGCAATCGGTCGATGGGATGGCACGCGCCATGGCCTGACCGTATACAGGGACTTCGATGACATGATGGGCGGTCCCGACTCCGTGTTCAAGGACTGCGAAATCGGCAAGGTCTGGGATGAGAACGGCAGCCTGTTCATCCACGGTTACCACCACGACGGCGGGGTCGATGTCGAGGTCCGCCAGCTCACCGATGCCGGTGAGGAGGCACTGGATGTCATCGAGGACGCGTGGGTCGGCGAGCCGTTCACCATTAACGATAAGGAATACGACGGCTCTGGGGAATCCGTGAACACCGCTCTGCGCGACCTCTGGAACAGTCCCGACCTGTGCCCCTCCCCGCGCTACATGGAGCTTGCATTCGGCTGCCCCGCAGAGGAGTACGAGGCACCAGTCATCGACCCGCTTCTCGAAACCGCCGAGTTCACATCATTTGCCATCATGAGTGCTAAGGTCGCTCCGGGTACCGCGAGCGCGACCGTGCATGATGTCTCGGGTGTCCCCCATGAGGTCCCCGCAGATGTCCTCAGTGGATTGAAGGACGCTGTGCGCATCTCAGACCGTGCAGCGACCACCACCCTCTTCACTTCCCTTACCATCGCCGGATGGACCCAGAAGGGCGATGAGAGCGCCAAGGCCAGCCCGGTGAGCCTGAAAGCCGCCGCCAAGGAGGCACGCGAGTCCTCTGCGGCATTGGCGGATAACGCTGGGCACGAGAATATCGGGCAGGATGCCCGCTAGAAAGGAGGCGGCTCTATGGATTTCAACGATGCGACCGCGCTCATGCTTCTGGTTCAGGCGGTCGAGAACGACCCCTATGTATCGAGTGGGGCCGGTGAAGCCCTCGCGGACAAGGTGCGCGAGTTCATCGAGGATGAGGCGGAATTGGGCGGCTGGTACACCGAACTGATGAATGCCATCGGCGAGGGTGAAATCACCGACCCTCTTGCCGATTTCACAGTGGGACGCTTCCGCGTTCATCTCGTTCAAGAGGGCGAGCGCTACGGCGCGACCGGTGGCCTTGTGTACGGCGAGGCCTTGTCGAACGGCAGCTTCGGCATCCCAATCAACGACTGCCAACTCTACGGCCACGGCCTCCCTCTGGTGGAGTTTTACGACGTGTCGCAGGACCCAGCAAAGTTTCCCGATGGCCAGTTCGTCACCCGTTATTACATGGCCACCTTGCTCGGTATGGATTCATTCGGTCATAACATCGGAGAGATGTCGATGCTCAACCTCGACGGCGGTGTGCCGAATTGGACCATCAGCGGCGATGACTTGCAGGAGGTCCATACGCGCCTCTGTGCCGCCCGCGACTGTATCGAGCAAGAGACCTCGCATGATGATGTGAATCGCGAGGAACGGTCCTTCAAGGAGTGCGGAACCTTCACCGACCACGGCTTCGGCTTCCATGCGCAGGTCGGTACGAGAACCGATTACATCATCGGCTATCCTTACGAGAATGACGGGTGGGCCGTCCTGAACGGCAGCTATGACCTTGAGAATGACGACCTTGACTGCCATGTCCCCGAGGATTACCTGAACGGGCTTATCTCCTACTACGGCTACTCCTCTCTCGATGACCTGAAATACGTCAACGGTGACGCATGGCGCAACGTCCTCACCGGCATCATCGCGGAGCGTCAGGAGGCGAATCGCTTTGAAGTCCCCCATCTCTTCGCCGACGCCTCAGCCGCAGAGCGCTTCTGCACCTCTCACGGCGTTCCCGCCGACCACCTCATCCCCGTCATGGAGAAGGCTCGCGCCGAGTACGAGAAGGTGAAAGCCGCAGAAGCTCCCGAGAAGGCCGTGTCCCTCAAGGGCGAGGTGGAGACGGCCCGTGGCGCTTCCGCCGCGATGGCCGATAACGGAAACCATTCAAATCGTGGGCAGGACGCCCGCTAGGAAGGAGGATTGTGACATGAAGGGCATGCTCATCCCGACAAACGGGAACCCGGTCGAAATCGACATCGAGGTCGATGAGGCGGGTTCCACGTTACACGACCTGCAACGCCTCGTCGGCGGGAACATCGAGCCGTTCGATGTCATCTTCGGCGAGGGCATCAGCCTCTACGTCAATGAGGAGGGCCTGTTCACCTGCCCGCCCAACCGCGCGGTGTACGCGACGAAGGGCATGGAAGAGGCCGGGTACCTCTCCATGATGGATTACAGTTCACCGGTCAAGGAGGGAGAACTGTACTCCATCCTCTGCGGCGACCTCGTGGCCGTCGGGTTCGACTTCGAGACCGGAGAGAATCGCGACCTCTCAGTCGATGAGATGTCCCGCGTAGCCGACTACTTCACCGAGGTCAGCAAACCCGGCAGCGGCATCGAGGAGGTCATCGCAATCCGCATGGGACAGCGCCGTGAGGAAGCCCGCTCGGAGGATGGCCGCGTCACCCTCAAGGGGGAGGCTCAGGCATCACGTGCCGCCTCCGAGAAGCTGGCAGAGGGACGCGACACCGGCTCACCGGCACTCGACGACCACTCCATCGTGTAGATATATAGAAAGCCATCATGGCAGAAAGGTAGGAAAACACCATGGCATACGACAAGAACATCCCCGACGTGCTGCAACTACTGCGCCTCGACCTCGGTAACGTCGATTACACTGTACCGAGCGACACGACCATCGCGCGATACACCATCGTCGGAGACTACTTCCCCCGCTACTGCATCGCGGATGTGGCCGACGATGCGGACACCATGGACATCCAAGGCGCTATTGAGGAGACGATGCACACCATCCTCGACTATGGCGGTACGCCAGAGGATTTGCGCACCGCCATGGGCCTCGTGCCCGAGGCGGAAATCGACTCGGACATCATCGAGTCCGGTGAGTACGTCCCCGTAGACCTCGGCTACTGCCTCGACGGGCAACTCACGGGTTTCGAGGTGCTTCCACTCGATGAATGCGACATCAAGGACGTGTTGAACGGGCACCAGATTGAGAACGTCATGACGGCGCTCAACAACTTGCCCGTGAACCTGCGCCTGCCAGCAGCCAAAGTCCTCTCGCAGGGAGACTACACCGAGTGGCAGGCATACCAAATCTGCAAGGCTTTCGAGGTAGGCGTCGATGCGGACGTCATCGCGGAGCGCATCGCGAACCCGGTCCTGAACCATGCCCAGATGCGCGAGCTTCGCCGCATCGCCGTGCATACCGACTTCGCCGACCACGATGCAAGCCCCTATAAAAAGGATGTCTTCAAGACGCTCTCGAACGGTGAGTACACCGCCGAGCATCTACATCAGGCTCGTGAGCTTATGAAAACCACTGCCATCCATGACATCGCGTTCCCTCGCGACTGGCTGAAACTCGACTCACGCCAAATGGAGGTCGTGCGTCACGCCCTCAAGTCCGATGTCCCCATGGACGCTTTAGAGGAATACGCGGACGGCACTTACACCGCCGACCACATGAATGTCATCACCATGGCGCTCACCGAAGGCATGGAAAAGCCGGGAATCGAGCGTCTGATGAACCATGACCTCTCCATGGAGCAGGTCTGGGGCTTCTATTCGGCCATCTCGGGTGGTCGCTTCACGAGCGAGCAGCTTGACGTGCTGTGCGACCCGACCAAGCCCGCCGAAGTCATGAACGCCATGCGCACCGGCATGACCTATGGACTGGATACCCAGACGGTGACGCGCTTCGCCGACGGCACCTTCAAACCCGGCCAGATGGAGACCATCTATCATGCCGCAGCCGACAAGAAGTGGGTCACAGATGAGATTCTTGATGTCATCGCAGACCCGCGTTACAGCGCGAACGATATTGGCGCTCTTCACATCAGCGCCGCTCAGGGCGCGACCCTCGACGAAATCAAGCGCGAGAAGGAGGTCATGGGCATGTCCAGAGGTATCAAGGATGGCATCGCGAAGCCCAGTTCCGTCCACGAGGCGGCCAAGGAGTCCCGCGATGCCTCCGCCCAGCTCGGTTCCGAGAACCGTGACAACAAAGCCGTCGAGCGCGAGGAGTTGGAGTAGGGATAAGCGGTTTTCCACGCTTTCAATGGCCGGAGGGTTCCAAACCCGACCCGAAGACTGTTGGAAGGGTGGGAAACCGCCCTAACTATACATATTGGAAACTATCAGACCACAAAGGAAGGAGGCCATATGCCAGATGAGATGAACAAGCGAGAGGTCATCCTGACCATCCGCGAGTACGAGAACTCGGTGGCGATGTCCGATGGCGAGCGTGTCACCTACCTCGACCCGCGCGGCGGGGTTCATCTGAAAGACGGCGACGATAAGGCACTGGATTACATGGGGCACGCCGCGAAGTGCGCGGAGTACCTTCGCTTCGGCGATGAGGTCGATGCCGTCACCTGCGGGGAGTATCCCCGTTCCAGCGCGGTCAAGTTCTGCAATACGCCGGAGCTGTTCGTGCAGGCCGGGTTCCGTCCGCTGCCGATGCTCTACACCCAACGCCATCTGCGCGATGCCATCCGACCGAAGAGCAGCTACGACCCCCACCGCCATGGACTGACCGTCGAGCAGATGAAGCGCCTGCCCGAGCTGATGGAGCATCCCGTAATGCTCTGCGACAGCCCCGCCCGCGAGGACACCATGCTCGTGGTGTTGCGCGATGTGGATTGCGATGACCTGCCACTCATCATGGCCGTGCGGCCCGATGGGCGCGGTTATTACGAGACGGGCGAGATTGAGACCAACTTCATCTTGGCCGTCTACGGTAGGACGAACTTCCCCCGCTACTTCGATAACCTCATCACGCCCGATAGGGTCGTCTATTATGACGAAGAAAGAGGCCGGGAACTCAATGCACTTGCGAAGCTACACTTGCTTCGGAGCCACATCGTCGAACCCGACCTCAATAGAACTATTATACGCCGACCACAGTGCATAGTCAAGAGCGAAACCGCAGGTCAAGAGGGCTATCGGTTAGAATCGAAGGCCAAAGAGACCCGTGTTTCGAGTGCGAAGTTGGCAGGAAAAGAGCACAGTGCCACTCTTGAACATGACCATGAAGATAGGTAGATGGACGTGATGAAGGATATATCAGAAATCGAGGGATATGAGGATGTCGTCACATGGTGCCGTGACTTCTTCTCGGCTACGGATTCAATCCATGCCGACATCGGCGTATCGCCACTACTCTACCGTTCGGAACGCAACCTCCTGATGTCTCTGGTCTCATACCTATTCGATTACCTCCCATCGGAGGACCTGACAACGGATGCCTTGCTGACTCTTCTGTCCATGGCGGAGACTAAGCCCGATGATTATGGATGGAAATCGCCATTGGACCTTCTCTTCATGGAACTTGAGACGGGCAAGAGATACGCGGCCAGACCTGACCGCGAAGAGCCTATCGGACTATCGCGAAATCTCCTACCTGCTGACGATTCCTACCTTGTCCAGATACCCTCCCCGCTCAAGCGGCGCGACGGCTACAAGCCATCTGAGTGCGAATACTTCCCATCACCGGATAAGGACTTCACCCTCCGATGCTGGCTCCCCGTCAAATCGCTCTCCCGAGTGGACTTCGCGCTCATCGTCTCAGACTTGACGTGCCGGACGCTCGACTTCAAATACCGTGATGTGTCAGTAGCTCATCCTCTCATCACCGATGAGGATAAATCTATCGCGAAACGCCATAAACCCTTCGGTTTCAGAAGGGACAAGAGACAGAAAGGACAAAGCCTATGAAACTGGTAATCGCTGAGAAACCGATGCTCGCACGCGACATCGCACGCGCCATCTGCGGCAAGGAGGTATCGGAATCGGCGCGGCTGCCCATCTCGGGCAACGGGTACACGGTCATCGCCTGCGCCGGTCACCTGCTCGAACTGGTGGAGCCGGATGCGGTGAACCCCGCATGGGGCAAACCATGGTCGTTGGACGTGCTGCCCATCCAAATCGACGATTGGGCGAAGGAGCCGACCGAGGACAAGAAAGACTTGGTGGAGCGCATCGACTCGCTTTTGCCGGAGGCCGAGTGCGTCATCAACGCCGGTGACCCCGACGATGAAGGCCAGCTCATCGTTGATGAGGTGTTGGACTACCTCGGCTACGAGGGAGAGGTGCTGCGCGTTTACGTCAACGACAACATCGAAAAGAACATCGTCAAGGCGTTCGAGCGTCTGGTACCCAACGAGCAGTGCCGCCCTGCCGGTGACGCGGCATACGCCCGCCAGATGGCGGACAAGTGCTTCGGCGTGAACGAGACCCGCCTTGCCACCAAGCGGCTCGGGGGCCTGTTCTCCGTCGGTCGCGTGCAGACCCCAACCCTCGGATTGGTGGTCAACCGCGATGAGGCGATAGAGAACCACGTCACCCGGAAGTATTACGAGCTGACCGCTACCGGCAGCTGTGCAGACGCGTCGGGAGCACCGGTGTTCAAGTTCAAGCCGGACAAGGACATGTTGGCCGGTGAAAAGCACGTCTTCGACCGCGATGTCCTCGATGTCATCAAGGCGAAGCTGGACGGCTCGGGTATGTCCTTCTCCACGGTCATCTCGAAGAAGGTCGAGAACCCTCCCCTGCCCTACAACCTGACGGTGCTGCTGTCCGACATGTCCCGCCGCTACGGCTTCTCCGCATCGAAGACCCAGCAAATCACGCAGGACTTGCGTGATAAGTACAAGGCGATAACCTACAACCGCTCGGACTCCCAGTACCTCAAGGAGGAGCACTTCGCGCAGGCATCGGTGGTGCTGGCGCAGGCCATGGAGAACGTCGGGGCAACATGGCCGCTCGACTACTCCATCCACTCCAAGGCGTTCAACGAGAAGAACGTGACCGCTCATCACGGCATCATCCCGCAGGAGGTCAGCGCCCCCGTGGCCGACATGACCGGGGATGAGGCCAAGGTCTACACGGCCATCGTCGAGCGCTATGCCATGCAGTTTCTCCCACCCGCCACTTACGATGTGAGCACCAGCGCCTTCGCGGTCGAGGGCGGGGAGTTCCAAGCCATCGCACGGCGCGTGCGCGATGCCGGTTTCAAATCCGTATTCGGCAACGTCTCCGATGAGGACGGCGATGACGCGGCATCCGGCAACCCTTGGATTGACGAAGGCGACCATCGCCTTGAGCGCATCGAGTGCGCCGTCACCGAGAAGGAGACCGCCCCGCCCAAGCCCTACACGGAAGGCACCCTCATCGCCGATATGGCCTCCATCGCCAAGTACGTCACCGACCGGGAGGTCAAGGCCATCCTCAAGCAGAAGGACGACGGCAAGAAGGGCGAGCACGGCGGCATCGGCACCACGGCCACCCGCGCCTCCATCATCGAGAAGTTGAAGGAACGAGGGTACCTTGAGGAGGTCGAGAAGGGCAAGACCGTGCAACTCCGCTCCACCGACAAGGCCAAGGCGTTCTACCATCTCCTCCCGCCCGAGATTCGCGGCGCGGACGTGACCGCCCGCTGGTGGCTCATCCAGCAGGACATCGCCGAGGGCAAGGCGGATGTGAACGCCCTGCAACAGAGCGTCATCGAGGTCTTCAAGGGACATCAGGACACGGCCTACGTCGGCGCGAGCATCGCGCCTGTGGGCAAGTGCCCCATCTGCGGCGCGGACGTGGTTCAGAAGAAGGGTAAGGAAAGCGGCAAACCCTACTACACCTGCTCCACCAACAAGAGTGAGCGACAGGAGGACGGGACCTACAAGCAGCTCGCCGGTTGCGGCTTCATGCTCTCAGTATGGTGCGGTAAGCGCTTCACAGCGAAGCAGGCCTCCGCTCTGCTCGGGGGAAAAACAATCGAATTGAAGGGCTGTAAATCAAAGACCACGGGCAAGACATTCGATTGCAAGGCGAAACTCAAGAAGGACGGTACGATAGAGCCGATATTCGACAGCAAACCCAAAGGCAAGGGAAGGTCAGGTAAGGGCCGCAAATAACGAAGGAGGACTCGTATGGGTATCGAGAGTATCTTAGACCGGGAACGCGATGAAATCGCCGCGCTGTTCGAGGAGGATGTGGAACTTGGACTTTACGGCCTCGACAGAGAGGCGACGTTTCGCATCACATCGGTGAATGGGAATCCTCCGCAGCACCGGATTCTCGTCATGTATTACAACGATGAGGTGTACCTACCGATTGACAGCCGCAGCAACACCAACCGCCTCACCGTCAGCGACCTTGATTTCTGCGTGCGTTATGGGGAAGTTGGCAACCATGCGAACATCGAGATGCGCATCCAGCACCCCGGTCAAGAAGTCATGAAATACGACGAGACCAAGGTCATCCCGTCGGGCACTAAGGTCAGCCTAACCGACCTCCTCACCCGCTCATACCAGCTCGGCGGATATGGCAACCGACATGAACTGCTCAACTCCAACGAGATTACGAAGGAACAAGCACGCAGCATAGCCTTGGAGGCGTTGGGAATACCGAATCTCGGTTCGGAGGACGGCGAACTCGTGAGCGTGAAATCAGCCGCAAAGGAGTGCCGCGAGGCATCTGAGGCCCTGAACGATAATATGGAACATGATGGGAATGGGCGCGACGCCCGCTGATGACCGGGAGGTAAGACATGAATCTAATGAAAGATGACAAGGACTTCCGACTCGACTCGCCGCAGGCGGTCAAGGAGGCACTGGCTTCCGGCAAGGACCTCTACAATCCCGAGACCGGAGAGTTCTGGTGGGAATATAACTACACGGGAAGCATCGCCAATACATACGTCCACCTCGACGACCCGAACCTGCTGGCGGTCATCGACAATCCCGACTTCGACCTATACGAGGACATCGTGGGCGGTTTGAACTACACGGGTTACATCACCGACAGCATCGAGACCATCATCGAGGACGGCGAAGAGAATGCTCCGCTAATCGACCCGCGCGATGAGGTGTTCGCTCAAATCGCCTCCGAGGACGGTTGGGTCATCGCGTCCCCCGAGAACGTGAGAAAGGCCGTGCAATCGCACATGGCTGAAAATGGGGCCGATGCCCCCGGAAAGGAGAACGGCATGGACAAGACCGCAGAAATCGCCGCGTGGAAGGAGAACCACGTCCCCATCGACCGCAACGGTGATGACGCGCTCGTGATGCACAAGAAGGCCGACGGCAGCCGCGAATTCATCGTCGCCCACGGCTACGATGAGGAGACCGGGCACTGGGGTCACGGCACCTACTACGATTCCCTCGCCAGCGCGGCGGCGGACCTTGAGGGACGTTATATCTCCACCGGCGAGGAGGTCATCTGCCCTGATTTCTGGTACCGTGCCGACATCGAATCCGCCCTTGAAAACGCCGGTATCGAAGTGAACGATGCGAACGTGGATGCGACGCTGAAAGAACTTGACCTTGACCTCGGATGGCTTAACAGTAATTTCCACGACCGCCTCGCCGAGATGGGCAACGAAATGATTGCAGATGCGGTGAACAACATCGAGCCAAACGGCGGCGACGGCGATTCCCCCGAGGCCTTCGTCGATAGGGGCATCTCCCTGAAAGCCGAGGCCGAGTCCATGCGCAGGGCATCTCAGGCGCTCTCCGCTGACGGGCCGGTCGATGAGCGCGAGCCTGCCTTCACCCCCGACCTCTCTTAGGAGTCTCCGATGATGGACGTGAACTCTGGGTACATCGGTCACTCGATGTCACGACGCGCCGCCGAGGCTTACGAGGACGGCGAGATGCCCAAGAGCAAATGGACGAAGAAGGCCATGGTCGCGGCCATCCAATCCTATTGCGATGAGTTCGACATGTCCTTCGACCCCGATGTGCTCAAGGGCATGCACAAGGATGAGGTGTTCGAGCGGTTCTTCCACGAATCGTCGTGGCACCACACCTCCAAGTTCTTCAACGAGACGGATTTCTACAAGCTCGATGAGGATGCGGTCTGCGGGTCGTTTCGACCGATGACCGATACCGAGGTCGCAGAGCGCGATGCGGTGCGCATACAGGACATCGAGAAGGAGTGGGCCGAACGCGAGGCCATGCGGGTCGCGAGGATTGAGCAGTTGGACCGTCATCGTGCATACCGAGAGGAGCATGGATTCGCCCCCGACACGGTGGCCGCGTTCGCCCATGAGCATCCCGAATGCTGCCATGAGCGCGTGAGCCGCAAGGGCAACCGCATACTCTCCTATATCGACTACCTTGGGCATGAGCAGGTATGCCCCATTGAGCGCATCTGTGATACGCATCTGTACGGCTTCGATGCGACCGAACCGGGCAGCTTCGACAGGGCCATCGAGTGTCACCAGTTGCCCAGCACGCGAGGAATGCCCGGTAACGACCCTATCACCGTCAAGGGAGAAGCCACAGCCATGAAAGCCGCGTCAGCCGAAATGGCGGATGGCGCGGGAAAACATGACATCGGGCTAGATGCCCGGTAAGGAAAGGACGTGATGCGACATGCTCACCGATTACGAGCGCTATCAGCTCGGAGGCCGAGCGCGGTCAGTGGGAGGGCCAATACAAGAGTCTCATCGACAAATGCG
>OLON01000733.1_pt1 | contig 21288 bp, 20 predicted proteins | sample 1672691 | NCBI WGS metagenome assembly OLON01 (sample SAMEA3136714, study PRJEB25190) | human gut metagenome | biome: human gut; feature: human-associated habitat; material: faeces | place: Austria | collected 2013
CAGCCTGCCTCCTCAAGGTACCGGCTGTCACGGCCGGAACCGCAGCCCAAATCCAGAACCTCCGCATTCTCCGGAAGTCTGTCGAGGAACCTTCTCAGATGGTCCGTCATATCAAGATCGATGGTTTCTTCAAAATACTGGCTTCCCTGCCGTTCATAATAGTCTATCGAGTCCACTCTTCTTCTCCTTAAAAAAATATACTTTTATCTGGAAAAAGCTGCCGCGAAGGGATCGGGGCAGCTTTCACTTTTGAATATACTATAAAGCATTTACAGGAAGAAATCAATTCATTTCTTCACAATTTTTCCGTTGGAAATCTCGATTTTTTCCTGCTTTAAGAGGCGGCCTACGGCGCGCTTGAAGGCATTTTTCGTCAGTCCCAGCTCTTCTTTGATAAGCTCGGGATCTGCCTTGTCGGTAAAATCAAAGACTCCGCCTTTTTCTTCCAGTCTTCTCAAGACCTCTTCCGCATCCCGGTTCATCTGCTCCGGAATCCGCTCTCTGGAGCTTAAGTCCAGCTTGCCGTCGGCTTTCACAGCGGTGACGCGTAAAGAAAGGACCTCGCCTACCTGGTAATGCTCTGCGGCCTCCCGCTTCGGAATCAGTCCGGAGTAGCAGTCATCCACGGCCACGAAAGCGCCGAAATTGTTGCTGATCTCGTAGATCCGGCCGGTCACATGATCGCCTTTTTCATAGGGAGATTCTTTTTTCAGATAGTGATACACCTTCATGGTCGCGCAGAGACGGCTGCTCTTGTCGATGTAGAGGGCCACCAGGCACTCGTCCCCCGGTTCCACCTTTCTGGTCTGCTCACGGAAGGGCAGGAGAAGATCTTTCGGCAGGCCCCAGTCAAGAAATGCGCCGATTTTTCCGGTCTCTGCTACTTTCAGAAGGGCAACCTCGCCCAGCTGGATAGCCGGCTCCTCTCTGGTGGCGATGAGACGGTCCTTTGAATCTTTATATAGGAAGACTTCCAGTTGATCGCCTGTCTTCGTTCCCTCCGGAACTTCTTTTTTCGGAAGGAGCACTTCCTCCCCAGCTCCTTCTCCTTCACTTAAATATACCCCAAAATCAACAGTCTTGACCACCGTCAGGCTCTGTCTTTTTCCTAATTCCAGCATAGTACTCTCCTCTTATTCTTTCTGGTTTTACTGTTTCTCCTGAAAAACCACCACGGCGTAGGGCCTTCCCCCTGCGTCTGTCAGCGCCACCGTCAAGCGGCCATCCTCTCTGGCCACTCTGGGGACGATAACGTCGTGAAGCATCGCTGCCTTCTTATACTCGGTCTGCATTTCCTTCAGCGCAAAACCTTCCGGCAGATATTCTTCTGCCATCTTGATGTACTGGGCATTGTTTACATGGTGGTTGATATCCAGATGGTGCTTCGCCACCTGGAAAGATTCCCGTTCTTCAGTTTCTTCCGGCATACGGATCTTCCGGTCCGCATATTCCATAGGAAACTTCTCTTCTATCCGGAAGCACGCTTCCTGTTCCTGATCCACCTTCACCGGTCTGCCCGTCTCCGTATCCATGTAAATCCAGATAGAATTGGCATAAACCAGACATTCGCCGTCTTCCCCTGTCATCGTGAAATTTCGATAGCCGAAAAAGCCATGGAAATCGTAGGGCCAGGTGCTGATGGTCACTTTCTCGCCCAGCTTCGGGAACCGTACCGGAACGATCTGCCAGGAGGATAAGATCCAGGCACGCTTCATGGCGCTCAGGCGGGCAATGTTCATGCCCACAGCCTCGGAATGGAAGGTGCTGCAGTCCTGGAAGTAATCGACGACGGAACCAAGAGTGAGGTTGAGGTGCGTGTCCACTTCGCTGAAGCGGATGCGGCTGGTGAATGAATACATGGTGGGGTGCCTCCTGTAGGTGAGTTGGATTCCCGGAGGGGCTGTGCGGCAGAGCCGCAAGCGCCTGGCTGGCGGGAAGTGGATTCCCGGTATAGCTGTGCAGCTGACGCTGCAAGCGCTTGGCTGCGGAAGGGTGGCTTCTCACTACTCCGCCGGGCATGTAAGCTCAAAAGCTTCGCTTTTTCGTTTTGCGGCATTCGCCGCATACAGAAATAAGCAGATGACCCAGAGTGTGAGCAAGCTCCCATCCGGGTCAACCGCTTATTTCTGTGCCCGGCTCATTGCTAGATAAAAAAAAGGATTGCCTTTTTCCAAGACAATCCTTAACTGGGCTACAAGGATTCGAACCTTGAAATGACGGAGTCAGAGTCCGTTGCCTTACCGTTTGGCGATAGCCCATCGTGACACTTTCGTGTGTTGCTTTTCTTTGTTGCTCTGTCGTGTCCCTCACAACACAATGAATTATATACCACGTTTCCGGATTCGTCAACCCCTTTTTTGAAATTTTTTTAAAAATTTTTCCAATTTATTTTTCGTTGTCCGGAAACCCGCATAAAACCGGGCTTTTTCAGTGTTTTTGATTTTTAAATTTTTCGGATTTTCCGGTTTTTCAGGTCATTTCCTTTAAAATCCCCCTGAAAAAATGATTCAAAAATCGCTGTAGATTTGTATAGCCAAACCCCGCTTCCCTGAGTATAATGGAAGAGAAACAAGGTAATCAAAATGTCTGCTTGCTGCGGCATTTTCCGGGAGCAGATATTTTCTGCTCCCCTTCTTACTGTTTGGGGGAGATACTTATGACTAACTTTCTGGTCAAACATTTTGTACGGAACTACCAGAACACCGAGGATCTGGAAGTCCGGACCGCTTACGGCATCCTGGCCGGGGTTGTGGGAATCATCTGCAACCTGTTTCTCTTCGCTGTGAAGTTCATTTCAGGAAGCCTGCTCCACAGCGTGGCCGTCACCGCTGACGCCTTCAACAACTTTTCCGACGCCGGTTCTTCGATTATCAGTCTCGTGGGCGTCAAGATGGCAGAAAAGCCAGCCGACCGGGATCATCCTTTCGGCCACGGGCGGATCGAGTACATCGCGGCCCTGATCGTCGCCTTCCTGGTTCTGGATGTGGGCTTTGGCTTTTTCAAGGATTCCTTTGAAAAAATCCTGCATCCCGAAGAGCTGACTTTCCATGCCGTTTCTGTGGTGATTCTGATTCTTTCCATCGGTGTCAAATTCTGGATGAGTTGTTTTAACCGTTCCCTTGGAAAAAAGATTGATTCCAAGATCATGATGGCCACCGCCGCTGACGCCATGGGCGATATGATCACCACTTCCGTCACGATCCTGTCCATCCTGATCTTCCACTTCTTCCATTTGAATGTGGACGGTCTCATCGGCCTTATCGTGGCTGCCATCGTCATATGGGCGGGTGTCGGCATCGCCAGAGATACGCTTTCCCCGCTGATCGGAGCTCCGGCTGATCCGGAAACCTGCGCGGCCATCACAAAAATGGTGGAAAGCTACGACGGCATCATGGGAACCCATGACCTCATCGTACACAACTACGGACCCGGCCGGAGCATCGCTTCCATTCACGCGGAGGTGCCGCAGGATGCGGATATCCGCGCTTCCCATGAGATCATCGACAAAGCCGAGCGGGAAGTCAGCCAGAAGCTGAACATTCTCCTGATCATCCATATGGATCCCATCGAAACCCACGACAAACGGGTGCTCGCGGTCCGCTCCCAGGTCGATGAGGCGGTTCATGCCGTTGATCCGGAGCTTTCTTTCCACGATTTCCGCATGATCGATGGCAAAAATCAGATCAATCTCATTTTTGACCTGCTGATTCCGGACAAGATCAAAGACCCGAATGAGATCAAAAATCAGGTCGTCAAGGCCCTGAAGAAAAAAGATCAACGTTACAATTGCATCATTACGATGGATACGGATTTTATTTCCCGCTGACGGGCATATTTTTTATGTCTGCCCTGCTGTTGTTCTACAAGCAGCTTTCCGGATGGAGCGCTGTCTATTATATAGAAAAAAGAGGTAAATCACTATGAGCACAATGAATCTGACACTGCTGACCGATTTCTACGAGTTGACGATGATGCAGGGATATTTCAAATCCCAGAACAATGAAAAAGTCGTCTTCGATGCTTTTTACCGTAAAAACCCCTGTGACGGCGGTTATGCCATCGCGGCAGGCCTCGATCAGGTCATCGATTACATCAAAAATCTCCGTTTTTCCAAGGAGGATGTGGAATATCTCCGCGGTCTTAAAGTTTTTGATGAGGATTTCCTGGAGTACCTGGAAAGCTTTCATTTCACCGGCGATATCTACGCCATCCCGGAAGGCACCGTTGTCTTCCCCAGGGAGCCGCTGATCAAGGTCGTCGCTCCTATCATGGAGGCCCAGCTCGTGGAGACCGCTATTCTGACGATCCTCAACCATCAGAGCCTTATCGCCACCAAGGCAGCCAGAGTCGTTTACGCAGCAAAGGGTGACGGCATCATGGAGTTTGGTCTTCGCCGCGCCCAGGGTCCGGATGCAGGCGTTTACGGTGCCCGTGCCGCTGTCATCGGCGGCTGTGTCGGCACCTCCAACGTGCTCTGCGGCCAGCTTTTTGACGTGCCGGTAAAGGGAACTCACGCCCACAGCTGGATCATGAGTTTCCCGGATGAGTATACCGCTTTCAAAACCTATGCGGATCTTTATCCCAATGCCTGCTGCCTCCTGGTAGACACCTACGATACGCTGAAATCCGGCGTTCCCAATGCCATCCGCGTTTTCAGGGAGATGCGTGAGGCCGGTATTCCTCTGAAAAATTATGGCATCCGTCTGGACAGCGGCGACCTGGCCTACATGTCCAAGCAGGCGAGAAAGCTTCTCGACGCTGCCGGTTTTGAGGATGCTTACATCTCCGCTTCCAGTGATCTGGACGAATACCTCATCGACAGCCTGAAAACCCAGGGAGCCAAGATCAGCTCCTGGGGTGTCGGAACCAACCTCATCACCAGCAAGGACTGCCCGGCTTTCGGCGGTGTGTACAAGCTGGCTGCCGTTCAGGACGCTGAGACCGGCGAGTTTATCCCGAAAATCAAGCTTTCCGAAAACACCGAGAAGATCACGAACCCGGGCAACAAGACCATCTACCGGATCTACGACCGCCAGACTGGCAAGATCCGCGCCGATCTCATCTGCCTGGCTGATGAGACCTTCGATGAAAAGAAGGATATGATCATCTTCGATCCTCTGGAGACCTGGAAAAAGACAAAGATCCACGCCAACACCTATACCTTGAGAGAACTTCTTGTTCCTGTATTCAAGGGCGGCGAGTGTGTATACACGTCTCCTTCCGTTATGGAAATCCGTGATATCTGCACGAAGGAGAAGGACACCCTCTGGGATGAGACCAAACGTCTCGTGAACCCGCATGAGGTTTATGTGGACCTTTCTGATAAGCTTTATAAGATTAAATCGGAGCTGCTGGAGAAGATGGGCAGAGAGGCGTTGGAATACTAATTTAATAAAGATATATGAAAGCCCGGGAGTGTATACCGTGTATACATGGCCCGGGCTTTTGGTATATATGATTATAGGTGGCTTCGAGGACGCACTCCATCCCGATTCCGCCAGGCTTTCAGTTGCGGTGGGGCGAAATTCTAAGGCTTGCGGGAATCTGCTAAAAGCATTCGTGGAAATCCATAACTCGCTTCGCTCAGACAATGGATTTCCGCTCATAACGCAGATTTCCGCGAGCCAAGAATTTCTGCCCCGCCTCCACATGACGCCTGACTGGAATTGGGATGGGGTGCTGGTATACGCCAAGATTAAATACTGTACTATAAAACGTATTCTATATTACTTCAAAAATTAGAATTTTTTCTCTCTCATTATTTCCTCCAAAAAGATCCCTGGTATCGATTTCGTCGTAAAACAGGAGCTGTTCTTCTGTCATCAGACAGCTCAGGTATTCTTCGGACGGATAGTAGAAAAACAGCAGAAGCTCACGAGGATTTTCGTAGTAGGAAGCGTAGATCTGGGCGAGAACTTTCTGAAGGAGTTCCACGGAAAAGGGATTAAAAAAATAGCAGCGATCCACTTCTGTCGATACGGGATAGGTTTCGGCTGCTTTCATTTCAAAGGCAGTCCGGTTCCCTGAAACGGCATGGAGCCTGTTTTCTTCTGCCCCGGAAAAGATCCGTTCATCGTATTCCACACCGATGGAATGGCAGCGAGTCTGGTAGGATAGATAAAAGCAGACTCTCCCTTTCCCGGTGCCATAATCCAAGAGAGTATTTCCTTTTCCGATAAGGCCGCTGTTTGCCAGGCGTTCTAACACGGAATAGGGTGTCGGTTCGTAGGGATAGCGGTACTGATCCGCGTGGGAATCGTCGCGGCCGGTGGTTTTGATTTTTAGCAGTTTGTCCCATTGGGATTCGGTTTCGTTCATAGAGTCACATCTCCTGGGTATTATTCTTTCTGGAAACTATCCTTTTCTGCACAATCGTCTTTGTAATACTGTTCTGCTGTAACACGGAATTTCTCCAACAAAGGAATATAGCTATCAATGACATGGTCCTTTCTTCCCATAATGCCTTTTGCGGCTGAGCCGTAGCGAAGTCCGTCAAGACTTCCCACCTTTCCGCCTGCGATCGTGGGAATATACGGGGTTCCCAGGCCCAAAACTACGGTTTCCAGTTTTTCCGTTTCGTTCCGGTAAGCAGATACCGTAGTATAAGTGCTTCCGAAATCAATTCCTATATTAAACATACCAAACCTCCCTGTCCGTCTCTTCTGTCTTTTTTTCCTCTTTCAAAAACGAATCCTCTTTTTCAAAAAGAGAAGCCGCCTCTTTCAAAGCATTCTGCGCTTTCTGTTCCATGCTGCCCTGCTCCTTGAGCATGATTCCTGCCCGGTTTAAAATACTGGCAAGGGCCGTCGGATTTTTCTCTGCCATGAGTTCTTTTAAGACCAGATCCAGCTTCTCAATGCTGTTTTTCTGAACCGCGAGCTCCTCCTGGCCGCTGATCATGTATTGTTTTTCCGTCCGGATGGTCTGCTGAAGGCTGACCAGAACGCCTTTTTTCTGGCTGATATCCATTTGGTAGTCGGTGGCGACGCCCGGTTCCAGAGTTTTCTCCTTCATCCGGCGATAAACCTCCCCGTAAACAGGATCCCTTTCACACTGTTCTTTCAGCTCCTGCCTGCGCTGTGCAAACTCCTGCTCATTTTTCCTGATGGTTTCCTGGCGCTTTTCATGAAGCTTTACCATCCGGGCCACCATCGCCGTACAGCGGACAATCTCCCGGTGACAGTCGCATTTCATCTGATAGACCTCATTGCTATCATACTGCCCTTCGCTCCGGAAACTGTAATAAAGATAGTCCAAAACGCGCTCTGCCAGCTCCGAAGAGCGGCAGTTTTCTTCCTTGAGCTCTTCCATTTTCTGCAGCATCTCCTGAAGGCCCGGCCGCTCCAGCTTCCGAAAATCGCTCCAGGGGCAGACCATAATCTCCGTCACCCGGCCCAGTTTCCAGACAAGCCTCTGTCTTTCCGGCCCGGCGATCTCACGGATTCCCTGCCTTAAACGCCGGACATCCGCAGTCTCCGAAAAAGCGGGATACCAGAGCTTCGCTTCCACCCGGTCCGTCCTTTTCCACTCGGAAAGACTCTCCGCAAAAGCTTCCGGCTGTCCTTTCAGACACTTCCGAAGCTCTCCAAGATTCCGCTGAGACTTTTCCGGAAGACGAAGCCCCTTTGGCGTCTCCAGCTCCGGCTGATGACACCAGGCATAGAGAAATTCTGCTCCCCGCTCCAGCGTCCCAACGGGAAGCTTCTGCCAGCTTCTCTCCGTCAGCCAGAGATACTGCAGCATCCGGTAAAGCTCCTCCCGCTTCATCTGATTCCAGAGATGGAAACCGTCTCCCAGCTCATTTTTCAGCTCTTCATAGAATCGGAAATGACCTTCTGTCGCAAAAACCTTCTTAAATTTTCGGAAAAAGGTCCCGCCAAAGACCTCTTTTCTCTCTGTAAATACCGGAAAGCTCTCGTCTGCCTTCATGGAGCTTACCAGCAGAAAGATACTGTTTTTCACGGTTTCCAGCAGGTTTCTGAGTTCCTCTCCCGCCGTCTGGTCCTGATAAAGCTCCGCAAAAACCTCCGGCTCCATGACAAAGGCCATGGATAAGCCGCCCTGATTTTTCAGCATGGAAAAAATTCTTCCCGTCACTTCCTCCGGACTGTTGTGCCTGCAGAAAACACGCTTTCCCTCCGTCTCCCGCGGAACTGACTTTTTCGTAAAAAACCAGCCGCCGGACGGAGCCTGATAGCAGTAGGCGTCCGCAGAGGCCGGATTTCCCATAATCACCCGATAGCCGCCTTTTCCAGTCAGCTGTTTTTCTATAAAATAAATGCCCTGATACCCTGCCTTTCTCAGACAGTAATCGATATACTGTTCTCTGTCCAGCCGTACCAGGCTATCCGTATAATGTTCATCCTCATCCGCAAACAGCAGATGGATCTGCTCCGCAGCTGCACGGAATCCTCCCATTTCCTCACCCTCAGTCTTTTTTCTGAATTACGTCATTTTCTTTCACAAATTTTTGTTTAATTTGCAAATATTTTCTTTTGTTTATCCAACATAAACAGTTTATATTTTTTAATATACCAAAATTTTTCTCTGTATTTTTAATTATACCTACTATAAACACTTTTGAAAACCAAAAATTTATTTTTTTCCTTTTTTGCGAAAAAAAGTCTCCTTGCAGAGATCACGTTTTCTGCAAAGAGACTTTCGTTTTTTATCATTCGCCCAGAATGGCTTTGAGATCCTCTTCCGGAGTGGTGATAGGGGCAATATTAAATTTTTCCACAAGGAAATTCAGTACGTTGGGAGAGATAAAGGCCGGGAGTGTGGGACCCAGACGGATATCTTTGATTCCCAGGTGAAGCAGGGTCAGAAGGATGCAGACCGCTTTCTGCTCGTACCAGCTTAAAATCATGCTCAGGGGCAGGTCGTTGACGCCGCAGTCAAAGGCGTCTGCCAGAGCGAGGGCGATCTGAATCGCGGAGTAGGCGTCGTTGCACTGGCCGATATCCATGACTCTCGGAAGGCCTCCGATCGTACCGAGATCCAGGTCGTTGAAGCGGTATTTGCCGCAGGCCAGGGTCAGGATCACGGTGTCCGGCGGAGTCTGTCTGACAAATTCCGTATAGTAATTCCGGCCTGGACGGCTTCCGTCACAGCCTCCCACCAGGAAGAAATGGCGGATCGCGCCGGATTTCACCGCATCCACGACCGTATCGGCAACGGAAAGGACGGTATTTCTCGCAAAACCGGTCATGACTTTGCTGCCGCCGTTAATTCCGTGAAATTCCCGGTTTTCCCCATAACCGCCGAGCTCCAGAGCTTTCTCGATGACGGGCGTGAAATCCTTGTCCTCGCCGATGTGGCGCATTTCCGGGTAGCCGACCACCTCCGTCGTAAAGACGCGGTCCGCGTAGCTGGCTTTGGGTGGCATGAGACAGTTGGTGGTAAAAAGAATCGGGGCGGGCAGATCGGCGAACTCTTTCTGCTGATTCTGCCAGGCCGTACCGAAGTTGCCTTTAAGCTGTCTGTATTTTTTCAGCTCTGGATAGGCGTGGGCGGGAAGCATCTCCCCGTGGGTATAGATGTTGATACCTTTTCCTTCGGTCTGCTCCAGAAGAAGCTTGAGATCATAGAGATCATGGCCGGAGATCACAATGAAGGGGCCTTTTTCCACCGTGAGCGTCACCTCCGTGGGTTCGGGATTTCCGAAGGTCTCCGTGTTGGCCTTGTCCAGCATGGCCATACATTTCAGGTTCACCTCGCCCACTTCCAGAACGATGGGCAGAAGCTCATCCATTCCCCAGTCGTCCATGCCTACAGCGAAGAGTGCTTTATATAGGAAGCGATGGATCTCTTCATCCTTATAGCCCAGGACTGCCGCATGGTAAGCGTAGGCCGCCATGCCGCGGATTCCGAAAAGGATCAGGGATTTGAGGGAACGGATATCCTCGTCCGCAGTCCAGAGCTTTTCCATATCGTAGTCGTTGTTTTTGCCGCAGGGGGATGCACAGACAGCGCAATCCGGAATCAGTCGCGCCTTCTCCTCTTCCACTCGGTCGATGAGACGCTGCAGAGCCTCGTTGTCAAAATTTACATTGGTAAGGGTGGCAAAAAGGCCTTCCACCACAATGGCGGCTGTTGAATCCTTCAGGGCCCACTCATTTCCGTCCGTGGATCTTGCCAGGCCGATAAGGGCGCCGGTGAGCTGATCCTGAAGTCTGGCGGTATCTTCTTTTTTCCCACAGACACCTGCTTTTCCGGTACAGCCGCTGCATCCGGCTGTCTGTTCACACTGATAACAAAACATAGTTTTCCTCCTTAAATTTTCTGGTTATTCGAGCGTCACTATTTTTTTAAACGTTTGGAGCTGAGCAATCTTTATTCCTGCGAGCAACGAGCCAATCAGCCATGCTTGCATGGATATTTGACTTGATTGTGGCTCCAAATCATACAATTTCTCCTCGGGGGCTAATTGTTATGATCTTCAGCGGAATATCTTTCCTGCTCTTCTCCAGTGCTTTTTTCACTGCGTTGGTGAGGCCCCCACAACAGGGAACGGTCATGCGGGTCACGGTGATGCTTCGGATGTCGTTGTACCTGAAAATCTCCAGCAGTTTTTTGGAATAGTCCACGTCATCGAGCTTCGGGCAGCCAATGAGGGTCACTTTTCCCCGGATAAAATCTTTGTGGAAGCTTCCGTAGGCGTAGGCCGTACAGTCCGCGGCGATGAGAAGGTCGGCTCCGTCAAAGTAAGGCGCATTGGGCGCTACCAGCTTGATCTGCACCGGGAAATTCGAGAGCTGGCCGGGCATGGACACCTCGGAAACAGGCTCGTCATGCTCGATGGTCTGACAGACCGTACCCGGGCAGCCGCAGGGCAGAGGCTCTTTCTTCGCGGCTTTCGCAGCCAGCACAGCTGCCTCGTCGTAAGCCGGAGCTTCTCTCTCCTCAAAGGAAATGGCGTTCTCCGGACAGGCCGGCAGACAATCGCCCAGGCCGTCGCAGTAGTGCTCGTGGAGCAGCTTGGCCTTGCCGTTTACCATACCGATGGCTCCTTCGTGACAGGCGCTGGCACAGAGGCCGCAGCCGCTGCATTTTTCTTCGTCGATGGTGATAATTCTTCGGATCATGTGAGGTCTCCTTATAATCTATCTGGTGAAAATCCGCGGCGGTTTTGTAAAAAAACAGGCGCATGGATTTTCGCTGTGTCGTTTGGTTCTGTCATGATTATAAGGGAGAGAATGATTTTATAATGTTGCAGAGGTCACATTTGGGGATGGGTTTTTGTTCCAGAGGCAGCTATTGTTATTTTTCCTCCTGCATGTTGTAACGGTATTTTATTGGGCGGCCCCTGGTGTCCGGCATTGCTCATATGTCTCAGAATGATACCATATTTAAAGTGTTTCCCTCCGATGTACGCCTATACAAAAACCATGTGAAAACTTTTTATTCTCACATGGTTTTGCATCAGTTTATATAACTTCCTATTGGTATTTAAAGCCTAACTTGTTTCTCTTACGCCCTTCTTATAAGATCCGGAAGCAGTTCCGGTCGTAATCGATCAGGCCTTCTTTTTTCATTTTCGCCAGCTCTCTTGTCAGGGCGCTTCGGTCCGCGCAGAGATATTCCGCCAGCTCCACCCTTCCTAAAGGGCTTTCAAAATAGCGGGAATGCTGGGTCTCGGCCTGGAGAGAAAGGTAGGCAAGGATTTTTTCCCGAAGGGTTTTCTTGGAGATCACCTCGACCTTGCGGATGAGCTCCTGGTTTTTTGCCGCGATGACACGGACCATATTTTCGATGAGCCGATGGTGAAACACGCAGGCCATATTGCAGCTTCGCATGACCCGGTCAAAGGGAAGAAAAAGGATCTCGGCATCCTCCGAGACTTGGAATGTCACCGTGGAACGACTGTCGTTCCCACAAGCGAAGGTCTCCCCGAAGAGCTCATTTTTCCGCATACGGACCAGAAGTGTCTTGTTGCCCCAGAGATCCTCCTTTATCATATCGACGGCTCCTGAAAGGACGATGCCAATGTGCTTCATATTTTCCTGCTCGAAGGCGATGATCTCGCCTTTGCTGAAAACAGCGGTATGATAGGTAATACAGTCCAGCATGGGGCGACGGTCTTGTTGGGTGATGCCCTCAAAGAGAGGGGTGTCTAAAGATAGTAGCTTGTTTTCCATTTTCATAAAATTGCGTAAACCTTTGCTTTTTGATGGGATTATAAGGTATTTTGGGAGTTACGTCAAATTTTATTCAAAATAATGATATTCGAAGGGACAGGCTCGCCGCCTTTCCCTTCGAGCTTCCTTTTCTGCTCAAGGTCAAAAAATATGGGGCTTACGTCAGACTGGTAGTGTAAGACTCTATGGTGGGATGGATATCCAAATATGGATGTGTTTGACTTATTTTGAACGTTTGGGCGTTTGCAAACATACATTTTATGACTGCATTTGACTTATTTTGGAATTTTGCAATATGCAGTCAATCCAAGCTTGTAGAAGCTCCCCATTGCACCATTTTTAAGGAGCCGAAACTGTTCCGTACTTTCACAGTTACGAGTGAAAATCACCTTCGGCGATGGATTTTGACTTGTAACCATCGGCACTTTGGCATATACATGCCAAAACACCTCGCGGAACAGTGGCTCCTTGTACGAAGTAACTCATTCCGGCTTCCGGGTAGCGGTGAAGTGCCAGGTGTTGTCAGGGGCAGGTGGGAGGTAGGTTACGTTGGGCTGCCAGCTACAGGTAAGCTGAGGGTGGATGGCGGTAGCGGAATCTCCCGCGACTGTAGGGCGGAGAGTGTAGGTTTCAACGTAGGAGGTATTGATCAGAGCAACTTTGATCCGGAGCGCGGAACCGTCAAAGGCATAAGCAAGGCAGTGATACTGATGCCGGAAGTTTCCGGGATAGAGGTCGTTCCTGATCCATTTTCTGAAGCCGGCCGTGAGCTGTTTTTCCTCGCCGTCAATTTTCAGCCAGATCTCCAGGTTGTCATTTTCCTGGAGAAAAAGGGCCTCCTGGATGCCGCGGGGATTTTCACTGAACGAAAACTTCTGGTTCATCAGCATCCAATTATCCACCTCCCACTGGGCATGTTCTCCCTTTGGAAAGGCAAGACTTAAATCTGCCGTTTTTTTCTTCAGATTTCTGCTGTGCTCTGCCCGAAGCTCCGGCGCAGCAGACCTCTGCTGAAAAGCTTCCTTTATATAAGCAAGACAGATATCCGGTATCCTCTCTGCCGTTGTTCCCGCTGTAATGCCGATTGTAACAGGAAAATTCCGAAAACAGAGCAAAAACTGTCCAAAAGCGCCTTCCGCCGCAAACATCTCTTTCCCTGCTTTGATATGATAGGCATAATGGGACAGCGCTTTTCCTGCGCAGCCCGGGATCGCCACCTGGGGCTTACTCAGCGTCTCCACCCACCAGGCAGGAATCAGCTGCTCGCCCTTCCATTTTCCTTTTCGTAAAAAAAGTACGCCAAGCTCCGAAATTTCCCTAGCCGTCAGATACAGGCCCCAGCCTCCGGTGCTATGTCCTTCCGGACTTGAAAGCCATCGAATTTCCCGGAAGCCCATTTTTTCAAAGACTCGTTCATCAAGAAGTGTCCTGCAGTTTTTCCCCATAACTTTTGTGACAATCCGGGACAGGGTATAGCTGCAGCCTGAATCATAATGAAACACTTTTCCAATATCTTCCAGAATCTTTTTTTCTCTCAGCCAGGCGGTCTCCCAGTTTTTCTCAAGTCTTGAAAACCAGACATTGTTGCAGCAAAAAGGCGAACCGGCCTGCATGGTCAGCAGATCGTAAACCGTAATTTTTTCCAAAGCCGGATCGTACTCTTCCGGAAGATCCTCCCTGATATAATCAAGAAACGGAGCTTCCAGCTTCAGCTTTCCCTCATCCAGGGCAAAACCCACACAAATCGCCGTTCCCGTCTTGGAAAGAGAATGCATCATCTGGGGATCCTCCAGGGTAAAAGGCTTCCAGGCTCCTTCAAGAATCGTTTTTCCTTCATATTTTACAGAAATGCTGTGAAGCTCCGCTTCCTTTTCCAGTACCTCCAGCATCTCTCTTAACTTTCCCGAATCAATCCCGTAATTTTCAGGATCTACATAAATTGTTTCCATTTTTCCTCCTTATACACGGAAAACAGCCCGTCTTTTCAGGCAGGCTGCTCCACTCTTTTATCAGCAGTCTTTGGCAGAAAATACCTCCAGTTCTGCTTTTTTCTGTTCCAGATACTCTTTCCAGTCCTGATCGTTGATGAAGGGATTTTCTCCATCAGGGTCGGCTTTCAATTTTTCCAGTTTTTCAAAAAATTTATTATTTTCTGTATGATTTCCCAGGAAAAGCTCTACCTTTTCATCCTTCACTTTATCAATGGACTCTATGTAAACCTTTCTCATCTGAAACCCGGGATCCCCAATCTCTGTCAGATACTCTTTGGTCAGTGTGTTAAAACCAAAGCCTCCATAATAGCCTGCCCGGACTGTTTTTTCTCCATCACTGACATCGAAAAATAATGCGACACAGCCCGCCGTATGCCCCGGCACCAGTTTACATTCTATAGTGACATTTCCAAATTTCAGAATATCTCCTTCCCGGATCGCCTCATCCGGTTCAAAAAGCATTTCAAGAGAGTTGCCACTTTCCTGCACCAAAGAAAGTTCCGGATGTTCCTTAAACATCACCGCATCCGGCTCACCGAGATATACCTTACAGCCGAACATTTTTCTCAGGAAATTAACCCCTCCTATATGATCTACATGACCATGAGAAAGAATAATCCACCTGATATCCGCAGGATTAAAGCCAAGAGACCAGATCGAATGAATCAGCATGGCCGTTGCCTGTGCATTTCCGGAATCGATGAGCAGAAGACCATCTCCCGTATCGATCACATGAACACAAACCCAGGAATCGCCTGCATAATAGACATTTCCGAAAATCCGAAAAGGCTCTACATATCGTTTTTCCTGATCCAGCATAGCAAACTGAATCAGCTCTTTTTTCATAACTTCTTTCTGCTCTGCTATAAAGCGGTCGTAATCGTTTTTTACAGACATGGTAACTTCCTCCTTTATTCTGATTTTGGCGGCCAGACAGAGGTCTCGATATGAAGACCACCTCTGTCGGCAATCACTTTTCCGAGTACCAGCGCAACAACCATGGCTACCACTGCGATAACTGCATAGATCGGCTCCAGCACAATGACGGCTTTCACAAAGTTAATGGTATAGAGCGTCGCACTCAGCAGCACGCTGATCCAGAGCGCCGTTTTTGACATATGAAAGCTGTTCTTTTTCCAGGCCTCCGGATAAAGCTTCGGAATCCGCGCAATGCCGATCAGAGTGGCGATTCCCAGACCAAACATAATAATCTGACTGATATAGTTAATGGTTACAATACTTACATTGAACACAATGGGAATCAGCAGCATAATAAGCATGAAAAGCAGCTGAATCGGTGGCATTCCAAATCTGTTTTCTTTCAGAATCGCTTTAGGAAGCCAGCCATCTTTTGCCGCCTGGGTTGGCTGGAAACGGAACGATGCAATGGACGAATTCAGCGTAGTCAGAATCGCCATGATGGGACCACCCACTACAAAAGCATAATAAACAGGTTTCGGAAGAATCGCCAGTGCCGCCGGTAAAATTGTTGCGGCTCCGTTAGCATTTTCATAAGGAACTGTTCCTGAAGTAACCATAGCCAGTGTCACATAGATAAATACCACTACCGGGAAACACATCAGGCAGGCAAAAGGCATATCCTTTGTTGCGCTTTTTGCTTCTTTTCCAAAATAGATGAGTCCGTAATACCCATGGCAGCAGTTGATAAGAAGAAAGGTTGCCAGGAAAAAGCCCTTGAAACCGCCGGTAAACATCTGAGAACTGGAAAAATCAAAAATTGGCTGGTTGATCTGAGTCAGACCGTAAATATCATAGGCCACCATAGATACCAGCAGGATGCCGCTCATCAGGTTATTGATCTTCGCAAAAGCATTAATACCCAGAAGATTCAGTCCCACTAGCAGGAAAATGATAGTAATACCAAAAATTTTAGCCGAAACTGTCGGCAGTACCATATTCATGTAGAGACCAAAGGCCATAGCAAAGGTACTGAACTGAACGGTAAAAATCAGGTTGGAATAGATCACAAGACCGCCCGCGGAAGGGCTGGTGAGGTTTGTCACGACAGAATACTGACCACCTGCGACACGAAGCGTACCACCCAGAATAATGTAGGGAAAAATCATAACCAGTGCCAGCACCGTTGCCAAAAGCATGGCCAGCCATACTGAATATCCGGTGTAGGCCATGGCTGGCCCCATCAAAGTTACCATTCCGGCTCCCACTACGGCTCCAAAACCAATTCCAAAAAGATCCAATTTTCCCAGTGTACCAGGAGCCGGTTCCGGCTTATTTATAATGTTGTTTTGTCTGCTCATTTTTTCTCTGTCCTTTCTCTTATGCTTACTTGATGAAGCTTACATGACGGCAGATTTCGGCGGTGGCCTCGTCCTTTCGCTTATTAAAGAGCACTTTGTTTTCTTCAAAAAGATTCCGGCCTTCGGTGTCGATCGACACAATCAACGGACCAAATTCTTTTACATGGCAGTGCCAAAGCGTTTCCGGCATGCCAAGATCCTGCCACTGTGCCTCCACAATCTCTTCCACCTCTGTCGCTGCAACCACCGCGTTTCCCGCCGGAAAAACACAGTGGATCGCTCTATAATTTCTGCAGGCGTACTCCGTGTTCGGTCCCATACCTCCTTTCCCCACGATTACTCTCACTCCGGTATCCCGCACAAATTCTTTCTCAAATTTTTCCATACGCATACTTGTCGTAGGACCTACAGAAACCATCTCAAACCGGCTATTTTCCAGCGGACGGATGATCGGGCCCGCATGCAGAATCGCCGCATTTCTTACATCCACAGGAAGTTCCCGCCCCTCTTCCACCAGGCGGCGGTGCGCCACATCCCGGCAGGTCGTGAGATCTCCATTCAGATAAATGATATCTCCGATATGGATATCCTTTAAATCCTCCTCCGAAATTGGCGTGATGAGAATCTTTTTTTCTCCTTTTATCTCCAGCATTATAAAGTCACCCCCGAATGTGTTGTGATCGTGTAGTTCAGATCTCTGTCAAAAATGATATGGCCTCTTCTGTGGGACCAGCAGCCCACATTGACTGCCACGCCAATGGTGGAGGGATGGCGCGCCGTATTTTCGATATGAACGCCCATAACGGAATATTTTCCGCCCATCCCCTGGGGCCCAAGGCCAATGGAATTGATTCCATTCTCCAGAAGCTTTTCCATATAAGCCGCTCTCTCATTTTCATTGTGGGAACCAATGGGACGCATCAGCGCCTTCTTGGACAACAGAGCCGCTGTCTCCACAGAGGTGGCCACGCCCACACCTACGAGAAGCGGCGGACAGGCATTCAGGCCATAAGTTGTCATCACATCCATAACAAATTTTGTCACACCTTCGTAACCGGCCCCCGGCATCAGCACCATGGCCTTTCCCGGAAGGGAGCAGCCGCCGCCTGCCATATAGGTGTAAATCTCACATTTATCACTGTCCGGCACAATATCCCAGAATACGGTGGGAGTTCCCTTTCCCACGTTTTTTCCTGTGTTATACTCGTCAAAAGTTTCCACACTATTGTGCCGGAGCGGTGTCTGAAAAGTTGCACGGATCACAGCCTCTTTCAAAAGAGCTTCCAGATCTCCGATTAACGGAAAAGCTGTTCCGCATTTTACCCAGAACTGGAGCACTCCTGTATCCTGACAGCTGGGTCGGTCCAGTTCTTTCGCCAGCTTCTGATTTTTCTTCATCGTCTGATAAATCACTTTCGGCAAAAAGCCATCTTCCCTTTCTGCCAGCTCATCCAGTTTTGCGATCACATCATCCGGAAGTACCTTCGCCGTATAGCCGATGAAATTCGCCATATAAGCGGTCAGTTTTTCTACCTGTTCTTCCCTGCTCATGGGTTCCTCCTTGATATTTTATTTTTTATATTTAATAATGTATCCATTTCTTGTTTCTCAATATAGACGAAAACGCTGGATCTGTCAACTATTTTTTACAGATTCAGCGTTTTCTATTATTTTCTATATTTATTTTTATGCAAAATTCACAATCACTGGTATCGAGTCAATACATCCTCCATACTGCGGTAAATGTGTTTTTCCATCTCCTTACCAGCCAAAGCGGCATCTCTTTTTTCCAGTGCCGCATAGATCTGCTGGTGCTCCTTCTGGGAACGCCGCGCGTACTCCTCTTCTGTGGAATTTAAGCCCAGGGACAGGCCATTCCAGAGCTCTCCCAGCATTTTTTCCAGCTTTCCGTTGCCCGCTGCCTTCCAGATTTCATAATGAAAGGACTGATTCTGGTTGGCATAATCCGTCACATCATTGCGTTCCAGAGCCTCCTCTGCAGTGTCAATGCAGTTCTTCACAGAGGAAAGATCTGCTCCATTTTCACAGCAAAGCTCACAGGCTGCTTTTTCCAGGACGGCCCGGACCTGATAATGCTCCCGAAGCGTTTTTTCGTTGATTCCCAGCACGGTGGCTCCTCTGTTCTGCTGCAGGGAAATCAGCCCGTCCCTCTCCAGAATCTGGAAAGCCTCCCGCACCGGTGTGATGGAAACTCCCAGTTGCTGGGCCGTGGTCTCCAGTGTCAGCGTCTCCCCTTCTTTGATCTGTTGGGCGATGATCGCCTTGCGAAGCGCAGATGCCACCCGCTCACGGGCCGGCAGCAGTTTAATCGGTTTTAACCCCAGCATTTATTTTCCCTCTTTCTTTTATAATTGCCTGTTTTATCTCCTCCAGATAAGCCTTCAGGCCGCCCGCCGGATCTTTTTCCAGCTTATGATCTCTTGCACGGATTCCAAAACAAAGATAAATTTCCGTAAAAGTTTCCAGCATTTTTCGCTGAAAATCAAACGGACACTTCTCATAAAGATAGCGGTGAAATTCGAGCTCTTCATCCGGCAACTCTTCCGGATCTGCCCATTTTTCCAGCACTTCCGCCTCCAGTGCCAGTCCCAGTTCAAAAATATGATCCAGGCAGTCTCCAGAAAGTTCTGCCACACGGACGTGATTATTCGGCAGGCGTCTCACAAGCCCCTGATATTCCAAAAGAATCAGGGCTTCCCGCACCGGCATCCTGGACCGGGAAGACTGCTACCGCTGGGTGCGCTTTCTGGATGAGCGTTTCGACGGAAAACAGAACATTTTCCTCCATGGAATCTCCATGGGAGCAGCCACAGTGCTCATGGCGTCGGACCTCTGCCTTCCCATGTCCGTACGGGGCATCGTGGAGGACTGTGGCTTCACTTCTCCCGAGGAGGAGTTTCAGCATGTGCTGAAGCAGAGTGGAAAAGGCTATTTAAGCAGGCCGCTGATCTGGCTGACGAACCTCTTCTGCAAGGCTTTGGCAGGCTATGGTTTTTCTGACTTTTCTTCCGATGACTGTATCGCCGAGAGCCGGCTTCCGGTGCTGGTGATCCACGGGGAGAAGGATGATTTCGTGCCCACGGGCATGGGCAAAAAGATTTATCAGGCCGCAGCCGGTGAGAAGGAGATCTGGATCGCCAAAGGCGCAGGCCATGCGGAGAGTTACTATCTCCACAGGGAGGAATACGAGCATAAAGTGCTGGGATTTTTCCACAGATGCATAGAAGCAGATGCTTATGCAGAAGATTAGATTATTAAATTGCCACAGGAGGATATAAAAATGGCAGAAAAAAGCTGCAGCAATCAGGGCTGCACAAAGGAGAGCTGCGAGGGATGCCCCTCCAAGAAGACCAGCTTTCTGGTAGACCAGAATATTTATTCCAATGTAAGACACGTCATCGGCGTGGTCAGCGGAAAAGGCGGCGTCGGTAAATCCATGGTGACCGCCACCCTGGCAAACCGCATGGCAGAGAAAGGCTTCCGGGTAGGTATCCTGGATGCGGATATCACAGGCCCGTCCATCCCGAAAATGTACGGCCTTCACGGACCGGCCGTGGCTGACGATAACGGCATCATTCCCGTTGTCACCGAGAACGGCATCAAGGTCATGTCCTTAAATCTTCTCGTTCCCAACGAGGAGGACCCGGTGATCTGGAGAGGACCGGTCATCGCCAACATGGTAAAACAGTTCTGGAGCGATGTGATCTGGGGCGAACTGGACTTCCTGTTCGTGGATATGCCGCCAGGAACCGGTGATGTACCACTGACGGTCTTCCAGTCCCTTCCGGTGGAAGGCATCGTTATCGTTTCTTCCCCCCCAGGATCTGGTACGCATGATCGTGACCAAGGCCTTCAACATGGCAAAAGCCATGAAGATTCCGGTACTCGGCATCGTGGAGAACTACAGCTACCTTGTCTGTCCGGATTGCGGCAAGAAGATCTCCGTCTTCGGCGAGAGCCATATCGACGAGATTGCCGCTTCCCTTGAGACCGAGGTTCTCGGAAAAATGCCCATCGACCCGTCTCTGGCTTCCCTGGCAGACGGCGGAAAATTCTCCGAGCAGAAAGATACGCACCTGGATGCGGCTGTGGAAAAGCTCTACAAGCTCTACCGTGAGAATCCCAAAGACGACGAAGAATAAGAAAAAGAAAAAAGCGTTTCGGCGAAAAACCGGGACGCTTTTTCTCTTTCCGGCGGAAAACTATTCGGAAAACACGCTGCCTTCCGCCTGGTCCAGGGCCTTTTCGATGGCGTTTAAGAGGATGCCGGCGGTGTATTTTCCCGTGGCCTCCCAGGTGATATCCTTCGTGGACTGTTTTTCCAGAATCTGGGCTTCCAGCTCTTCCACAGCCGGGCGGATCAGCGGGTACATGGTGGAGGTGGTTTCGCTGAGATTGTTAAGATCGATGGCTTTGATCCGGTCCGGATCGACGGTCACGGTCACATCCACCACCGTGTCACCGAGGGTCACAGGAGAGGAGTAGACGCCGGCCGTGTAGCGCTCGGTGGAGATGGACGTCCGCTTCTCCGGCGCCTTTTCTGTGCGGAACATCAGCACCAGAAGGACGATCAGGACCACCGCCAGAAACAGAAAAATTCCCGTATAGACCAGTTCCCGCATTTTCAGTACCAGGATTTTCGGCTTGGACTGCAAGGTGAAACCTCCTTATTTGAAAGAAATTTTTTCCTCAGTGCATTGTATTTTTCCAGACACGCTTTTAGACCAGCATAAATTTTTTCAAAAAAGGAAATACTGCCTCTCAGAACAGACTTCCCGGGAAAAGGGAAGAGAAAAGAGGAGACCATGAGACGGGAAATTGCAGAAAGCCTGGAGAAAAACAGGCATGAGATGGAAG
>OLON01000747.1_pt1 | contig 21064 bp, 20 predicted proteins | sample 1672691 | NCBI WGS metagenome assembly OLON01 (sample SAMEA3136714, study PRJEB25190) | human gut metagenome | biome: human gut; feature: human-associated habitat; material: faeces | place: Austria | collected 2013
AGCAAGCGAATATTGGGCTCACAATATCGAATACTGCCAATCTATCGGATATGGTGCTTGCCCGGTGTGCTGGGATTAAGTTTTGAAAAAGCCCTCGCCGCCTCTGCAACACCGGCGAGGGCTTTTCGGCAGCAGCGGGGAGCGGTCGCCGCTGCTTGTTTTGACCATATCGCGCTTTACCTTACCACTTCAATACCAAGACTTTGCAACACGACGGCATTCGACCGCGTTCGACAGGCCCACTTTTGGCACCCCAAAAGTACGAAAACCGGAAAAGTTAAGGTGATGTAAATGAACATTCAAGAGCTGTGTAGAATCCGTAAAGAAGAACTGAAACTGACCTACCACGATATTTCCGACGCTTCCGGCGTGCCGCTGTCCACCGTCCAGAATTTCTTTTCCAAAATGTCGAAAGCCCCGTCCATTTACACCGTCGCGCCGATCTGCAAGGTACTCGGCATATCCCTTGATGAAGTGTTCGAAATTACCGAACACTTGACGCCGACCGAAGAGACTTTACAAGCGCGCAACGATGAGCTGGAACGTCACGTTGATGCAAAAGCGGACACGATCGAGATCATGCGGCGCGGTGTCCGTATCCGCAACGGCGTGATTTTATTTTTGTTCATCGCGGTGGTGTTACTGGCTGCATGGGGCTTGTATATCGATATGCACTGCGCCGACTATGGATTTTGGAGGGGCTAACATGGCGAATTGCATCAAATGTAAAGCAGCGCTGCCGGATGGCGCGCTGTTTTGTCCTATGTGCGGCAAAAAGCAAGCATCTGTCGACCGAAAAGCCACAAAGCGCGGCAACGGGACGGGGACGGTCTATAAACGCGGCTCTTCATGGGTAGCCGAAATCACCAAAGGCTACCGTGAAGAGGACGGAAAACTGACCCGCGTGAAAGCGAAAAAATGCGGCTTCCGCACAAAACGAGAAGCCTTAGAATATATCCCCATGCTGCGGACGCAAAAGCCCCGTGAAAAGGATATCACTTGGCGCAAGGCATATGAGCTTTGGTTCCCAACGCATCGCGCCGACAAGTCCACGCTGAATTGCTACGCCGCTGCCGAAAAGTATTTTGCACAGATTGAATTTATGAAACTGTCCGCGGTCGAGATTGATGACATCCAAGAATGCATTGATGACTGCCCGCGCGCCAAACAGACGAAAAAGAATATGCGCACCGTGTGCAGCCTGATCTACAAGTATGCCGTTCCGCGCGGATACGCCCCTATGAGTATGGCCCCGTATCTCACCGTCACCGGTGAAAACGCCGCGCCGCGCGCGAGCTTTGATGCCGACCAGATCGAGAAGATAAAAGAGGCGTGCGGCGTGATTCCATACGCCGATTACATTTACTGTATGTGCTATCTCGGCTTCCGCCCTACAGAATTTCTCGGCCTGTCGATTGATAACTACGACAAGAAAGAAAAGGTGCTTCGCGCTGGTATCAAGACCGAAGCAGGCAAGAATAGAACCGTCACGATCTCGCCAAAGATTCAGCCCATCATAGACCGGCTGTCGAAAGATAAGATATCCGGCGCGCTGTTCTGCAACGAAGAGGGGAAAGCGTTCAGGTATGACTATTTTCGCGACGAGGTCTTCTATCCCACATTAAAGGCCATCGGCATTGATAATCCGATTGAAAACAAGCGGCACAAGTATTCCCCCCATACATGCCGTCATACGTTCGCGACGCTGATGAAAAACATTCAGGCGTCGGACAAGGACAAACTCGAGCTGATCGGTCACGCAAGCCCTGAAATGCTGCGGTATTATCAGGATGTCAACCTCACCGACCTTCGAAAAATCACCGATGCGATATAATTTTTCTGTTACCCCCTTGTTACCCCCATCGAACGATTTCCCGTTGATATTCCGTCGTTTTTCAGTGACTGGGGGTCAAGAGGCCGTGAGTTCAAGTCTCGCCACTCGGACCAAGAAAAACCTCGAAACCGTTGCGGTTCCGAGGTTTTTTCATATTTAGACTATTCTGGCAAATTCTCGATTATGCCCAATATTTCTATCCTGTTACCCCCGCAGTTACCCTCGCATAAAAGGCCCCTGCCCATTGCGGGCAGAGGCCTTTTTGGCTAATAGTGCATCATTTTTTAGGCTCGCTCATCCCTCGCGAAACATCCCTTGCATCGCCCGAACCTCGGCAGCCTTCTCGATCTGCTTCCTGTGCAGATAGTCGTAGAGGCACTTCATGCCCTCAGGCGGCTCGCCGTGCTCCTGCCGGTACTTCTGGATGACGCCAGCGACCTCGGCGTGGAGCATCGTCATGTGATGCATCTCTTCGCCGGAAAGCTCGTAAAACGTCTTCGCAAGAGCGGGACATTCATCCTTGTACTCGAGGGCGCATTTCGCGTACTTCATCGCGTCCTCGATTTCCTCGTCGACCATCGCCGACAGTTTTTCAATGAGCTTCATTTTCTTCCTCGCTTTCTGCGGTCAGCTTCGGCATCGCTTTTTTTATCTCCGCGATCGCCGCGTCGCCGATCTGGTTGCCGATGCTGCGCCCTGTGGGCGTGGCCACCATCGCGCCAAGCAGCATACCGATCAAGAGCTGCACCATCGCGCACCTCTCAGATCCGCTGCACGCGCAGCGCCACATTATTGACCGTAGCGGCAACACCGGTGAGCACCAGCGTCAGGGCGGACCCTGCCGCGCAACAGACCTGACGCACAAGCGCCGGAATGTTGAGATCGACCGTGCCATTGGCGGCAGCAGTCTCGGATGCAGTCGCGCCGGGAACAGCGACGCCATCCTTGTAAAGCGTAATAGTGACGGTTCCGGCAGCAGTAGATGTGACGGTGACCGAGGCATCGACATCGTAGTAACCGGTGCCGGTGATGTTGACAGCGTTGCCGTTGAGAGCCACGTCACAGCCGTAGCGGCGGATAAGGCTGCCAAGAGGGATGACGCCGTCGACCGCGACGGCGGTAGGCGTCTGCATGGCAGCGTAAAGAGCGGATTTACAAGACATTTTTATTCTCCTTCCATAAAAATGGGCGGGGCTTTTGCCCCGCCTGTTACCCGGCCATAGGGGCCTGCCATGTCCCCCGAGCGGGGAATATGGTCTTAAAGGTTGACGTTGCCGTTGCAGCCGCAAGACGCGGGGATGATCTGGCCTGCGCAGGTCGAAGCCACGCCGTACAGCGCGGGCTTAGTCAGCATGCGGCCTTCGATTGCGTCCAGACGGCGGTTGAATCCGCAGCAGCAGTCGGAGATCTTCGCCGCAAGGGCGTCTGTCTGCTCCTTGGTGAAGATGCCGTTCTTGAGGTTCTGGTTCTCCATCTTGAGGTCGAAGATGGTCTCCTGCAAGCGCTGCTCGTAGATGCGGCTGGCCTGACTGGTGATCGCCTCGGTGCTGGCGTTGATCGCCATGCGCGTGTCGTTGCTCTGCTGCTCGATGAGATACTGCGTGCGGGACGTGTCGATGATCCCCTGCTTTTCGACCTCGCAGTTGCTCACGCGGTTGCAGCCGGTGTCATTGACGGGATACGGCATATTGCCGCGTCCAAAGCCAAAGCCGTTGCCAAAGCCGCCAAACAGCGCCGCGATGACGATGATGATAAACAGTACCGCGAGCCAGCTCATGCCGGTGCTCTGATCGTTGTTCATAGTGCATTCTCCTTTCCTCAAAAATTATTCCAATTAATTAAAGTCGGTTTTATCTAAATCGTGGCCACGATAAAGAATTAAAGAAGATGCTGAGAAATTTTAATTATTGCAATCAACCGGCTATTTCAGCCGGGGGAATTTTGTTGAGCGCCCCGTTTTGCCCTTCTGTGTGGGCTGTGAGGCGTTCTGTGCGCCGCCGAGTATCTTGTTGGCGTCGGAGCGCAAAGCCTCTGGGGTCGTGCCGAGAAGCCCGCACAGGGCCTTCGCCTGCATTGTGCGCCCGTAGCGCGAATATAGGCTGTCGGCGATACCAGGATCAATGCCGAGCCTGCGCGCCGTGCTCTGCACGCCCTCCAGCGTGTCAACCGTCCCGCTGATCGCCTGCTCCGCTTTCTCCGCCGCGCCTTGCAGGTCGGCGCTGGGAAACATTCTCGCCGCTGCCGCTAAGAGTTGCTTGAGGTCCATTTTCCTTCAGCTCCTTTACCTGATCGGTCAGATTTTTGATGACCGCAGCCATGTCGCTCATGGCCGACTGCATTTCGCCCATTAGCTCCTCCTGCGTCTTTGGCGGAGTGATGATGCCGAGCTCAACGAGCTTGTCGTAATACTGCTGCGTGGTGGCCTCCAGCTCGGCGTATGCCGAAGCGGTCTTGCCGATGAGCTGCTGGCGGTTGCCGAAATAGTCGGTCTGGAAAATATCACCGTTGTCGATAACACACATCATGCAATTTCCGCCGCTGTATCCGGCGATTGCAAACTGGTCCATGCGCGCACCTCCTTTTGTTGCTTTCATCGTACAAAAAAACGGGCGCTCAAAAGCGTCCGTAAAGTGTATGAAAAGTGCGTCGAAACCCGTCGAACGATTCCCCTTGCCTTTTCACATGAAACATGATATTTTAATTTTGCAGGTCATTCCCGGCCTGTTTTTACACAAAAGAAATGACCTCACCGTTTATTCGGTGGGGCCGTTTCTTTTTTCATAGACTTCTGATGCAATTTTCTGGTATGCGCGCCGGCGGTATTTTTTCACTGCATCAACAGACAGGCTTCGCTCCATTGCCACCTGCACGCAGCTTTTCTGCCGCACGTCGCATTCAATAATACACGCCGCCTCCGACGGCGGCAGCTCGAAGGATAAAACGTATGCCACGGCCCGCTTCGGAGCCATCGCGGATAGTTCCGCGCGGATCTGCTTGTGCTGACTGTCCATGCCCGTGTAGGGCTTGCAGAGGCGCTTGCGCGTGGGCTTTCGCCGCCCGCTCCTTCCTGTGCCCAAATCTGGCACCGTTATTTTGTCGCTCTCTGGATCATCGTCATGGCTTCCTGCCGCGTGATAAACGCTTGTGGAGCCGTGCCGTCTGTGATGCCTTCCTCTTTTGCCGCATCCCACACAGGTTTTGCCCAGCTCGAAACCGGTTTTGTCCGCTGCTGCGCAAGGTAAGCGTCCATCATCTTGTTAAACGTTGCCTGATCCATGTACTCCTCCATTTCCGGCGGGTACTTGCCCGCCAAGATCATGCTCCCTGTGTATCGCATATGGTCGTCCCACTGGAAATGCGGCTTGTCCGGGAATTTCTTCCAGTCGCCGCCCCACGAAAAGCCGACCTGCTTGCCGATCTGCCCGCAGCGGGCGAAGAACGACGGATCGTCGTACTCATGCCCCTTGACGTTTTTGCAGATGTCGAACGCAAGCCCGGCCTTGACGCCGTGAAACGTCGGGCGCGTCGCGGTCTTTGCCGCGTAGCCGTTCGCGGCAAGATAGCGCTGATACTCGTCATCTCGTACCGTCTCCGTCACCAGAACCGGAAGCCCCGCCTCCTTGCAGAGGTCGAGGAAAATGACGCAGTTTGCGCGCACATCCGCGCGGAGATCGGCGATATCCCTACTGTGATACATTTTCGTCACCCTTGCTGTCGATCACGTCCTGTGCCTTCTGGCTCTGCGTGCCGAAGTAGAACGCGATGATGACCGCATAGATCGTCATGAAGTCCTGCGAGATGTTGCCCGTCACCGCCATATAGGCGAAAACAGCGGTCAGCACCAGCGTCACGAGGCTCTTGACGCTCATCAGGTTTGCCAGTCTTTTGTGAATCAGTTCCATGTTATTCGTCCTTTCCTTTAATCTTGATACCAGCCAGCATGCCGAGTTCCGCCGTCCACGCGGCGAACCACGCGACGGTCAGGCTGTCCGGCACTACCTTGTCATGCGCGGTCAATACGAGCACCGCAATGCAGTACCAGCAGAGGTTGAGCACTGCCGCAATGACGTACTTATCCCGCTTTCTCCACTTCTTCATAAGGCTACACCCGACAGCAGCCACGCGATAAACGCGCCCGCCAGCGCCGCGAGAGCCTTGTCGACCAGGCTGTCCCACCGCTTCCCCGCCTTGCCCGTGATTGCCTTTACGTCCTCTTTGATCTCTTTGACGTCGCCCTCAACGGTCTCCTGCTTGGTCGCCAGCACTTCGACCGACGTTGCCAGCCTGTCAAGTGCCGTTTGGTGCTCCTGTAACTCATTGATTCGATGCGTATTGCTCTTGCACCTGCTTTCGATCAGCGCGATATCTGCGTCATCGTAGTGCTTTGCATTGTCCATTTTTCACGCCCCCTTATTTTTATGGTGTTCTCCATTGAGCCTATCATGCCGCCTCCGCAAATTCACCACGGGGCAAAAGAACCTGTCGGGCATCCGACAGGTTCTTTTTCTTTACGCCGCTTTCTTCCTCATGATTGCAAGCTGCTCGTCCACCCGCGCGCGGTTCCAATGGCGAATGCTCTTTCCGACGCCGAAGTCCTCAAAGAGGGCTGCACGCTGTTTATCGGAAAGCCCCTTCTGCTGATAAACAAGCTCCATGATCTGCAAGCCCTCGCTGTTGCTGATGGTATCACCGTTTTTGTCCTTCAGGCTTTCGATCCCGCCTTTTGCCAGATAGAGCGCAATATACTGGGCTTCTGAAACGCCCGTTTTTTTGACGGTATCTATGGCCTTTGCCGCCCACCCGTCCGTTTGGTAATTGCTCACGCTCATTTTCCCAACGATGTTGGCATATTCGTAGGCTTTTGCAACGGCATCTGCCTTATCGCCGTCGCTCATGGACTTATAGCTCGCAAGTCCCGTGAGATCGCTGACGATCTTATAGGAAGTCTGCCCGCGCTTTGTGGCGTACTTGACGTATTCCTCGCCGGTCAACTGTTTGTTTTCCTTATTCACGGTAAAAGATTTCGGTGCGCGCTGCGGCAGGACTTTGGCCTCACCGGTCGCCTCATATAGGCGGCTCAATTCATCTTCCATTTTGCTGTCGATTACCTTCGAGGTATACGCGGGATTCGCAAAATTGTTAAATGCCCGCGCGGCCACGCCTCCGGAGTTTTCCGCGCGCCCCCATGCGTCGATAAAGGGAATCTGCCCGTAGTCAACGCCCGGAATACGCGCGCTGGCCTTGCCGAGCGCATATTGCATATCCGGCGTCAGGAATTTGTTCTTATCCGTATAGGTCGTCATGCGCTCGCTTTCGCCCGTGCGCTCCGCCTGCCCGAAGACCGTCGGGATACCCTGCGTCAAATAACTCGTCGCCGCGCTTGCTACCGCACTGGTTAGTGCGTTTGTGTCCCCGGAGGACGCATACCCCACCGCGTCAAAAACGTCGTTCAGGCTTTGCAGACAACTCATGGAAAGAAGCGGGTCCGTCACGTTGCTTGCTGCCTGAAGCATATCACTCATAGTGAGATACCCGTTGTTCGCCTGCATCTGCTCGTAAAGGTTTGCCCCAACGAAAAACGGAAGCGCTTCCGGCGCAAGCCAATCCAGCGTAATACTCGTGCCATTTGGCAGCTCCAGTGCGTATTCCTGATGTCCTTGCAGCTCGTCGAACTTTTTCTTCTTCTCGTCATCACCGCCGCTGCCGCGAAGAATGCCCTCTTTCGCCATATAAAGGCCGAGCATCATCAGCCCCGTGCCGGTCAGTCCGGCGGCGGCCCGGTCGATCATTTCGGTCGCCTGCATATTACCCTTCTGCACCTGCACAAGGTCATAGCTTATGCTTTTGAGGAAACCAATAGGGCTGTATTCCACGCCGCGCACCAGAATGTTGGCTGGTGTCTTGCGGAACGGCAGGATTCCTTCGGCGAGGGTGCTTCCGAGGCGTTTCATCTTGTTATCCCCGCGGTATCTGCCGAGATCGGAGATCATCTGTGAAAACGCATTGGTGTCTCGATAGGTCGCTTTCTGCGCCTCTCTGATCGCGTATTCGCGTGCCGCTCCAATGCCTTTCCCGCCAGCGACCTGCTCCGCGGTAATGCCATTTGCTTTGCAGAATTGCGCCAGCGCCGCCGCGTAATGCGGCTTAGAGAACCATGCGTCTTCTGCATCCAGCGCCGTGCCGTTGAATTTGCGCATCGCTTCCAGCAGTTTCGGTTTGAAGATCGTGCGCCCTTCCTCGATTTCCTGTCGCACATTGACATTATCATTGTACTTGCCGCTACCGAGAGCTTGCTCGCGAATGTTGGCATAGTCACTCCATGCCGCCTTGATAAGCCCTGCGTCCTTCGTCGTCAGGATTGCCTTCGTGCGTCCGACTTTGCCGCCGCTCACCGCGTTCGCAGCGCTCTCAATGCCTGCGCCGATAACGTTCTTTACCGTGACAGCAGGAACAAATCCTACGTTGCCAACGATGTTGCGCACATGCGTGCGTGGATTACCAAGCATCGAAAGGTAGCGCCAAGCGTTCCATTTGTCAATGAATCGGCTCGGCATCTGTCTGCCGATATCACGATAGATTTCTTTCATCGCCTCGGTGCGCGCGTCGTCGTCCTTTGCGTTCAGGAACTTCTCAGCGAGGTCGCGGTCAATCTTCAGATCAGGGGCCTTTTCCCCGTACTGCTTTTTGAGATCTTCTGTCAAGTTCTCCACGCTGCGCTGCGCCGCATAAAGCTGCGTACTGGGGTCCTGCTGCTTGAGCAGCCGCGTCGCCTGCAACGCCTGCGCCGCATTTCTCTGGCGCTTTACGATGGTGTCGAGCACATCGATAGCTGTCTCCACATTACCGCTGTTTGCCGCATTGTTGTAGAGCGCCCAGCCAATCGCCGTATTCTCCTTGCTGATTCCCTCTTTGGTTGAACTTTTCCACTTGTTCAGGGTCTTTTGCCAACCCTCGGTTTTTATGCGGCTTTCTGCGTCACTAATGGCCTGCTTGTCCGTATAGCGGTCGTAGGAGAAATCTCCTTTTGCCACCATTCGTTCCAACGTCGGTATCATTGCGTCCGGCGTGGCCTTTGCTTCCAGCACCGTGCGGATTGTGCGGCTGACGTATTTGTCATCCGCCGTCTTCTTCGGCACCTGCACTTCGCGGTATGCACGCTCACCCGCCGGGATATATCCGTACTTCTCTTTCAACGCTTCGTAGTTTGCCTCAGGGATCTCGCGGGAGAATGCTGCGTCATCCACGCTGTTGACTTTTTCCAAACGGTCCGCCTCATCTCCGGCGATATACTCCACCGTGTTGACCCCGGCATCCTGCAATGCGGCTTTCAGACGGTCGCTGCTGTTGTCCGGGATCACCGCTGCCAAAACTTCGTCAAACCCAACGGCGCGCTGGGGCTTGGCCTCAAAGTAGCCGGTGGGCATTTCCGCCGCCTCCTGGTAGACGGCCTGGATGTCCTGGGCCGTCTGGCTGCTGATTTTGTACCCCTCCTTGGAGAAGGCCCGCATGATAGCGTCCACCGTCCTCTTGCCCTTGGACGTTTCCATCAGGATGCTGCCGATGATGTCGCTCTCGACGAAGGAATTGTCGGAATGAGCCTTGTTTCCCTGCTTGATCTTCGTGATGATGCTGCCGATCTGGTCATCAATGGCCTGGAGCTTTGCTTCATACTCGGTCCCCTCGTCCATGCCCAGCCGCCCACTATCCGCCTTGATCTCCTGGATGCTGCGGTATTCCGGCGTCGCCACGGATTGCAGGGTCTTGGCGCTTGCGCCCCAGGTGCTGCCGCCGCGCTCCTCCTGGCCCTCCTTCATCGCCTTGACGATGTTCTCCAGGGTGTAGGCATAGTGGAGCTGCGAGAAACTGCGGAGATTGCCGGAGGGGGTGTAGGGGTCCTTGCCATTGTAGATGCCCGCCTCGCCCAGCAGGCCGTCCAGCTTCCCGGCAATCCACTCCTCAACGGCGTGGTCATCCACGGAGCTGCGCAGCGCGTCAGAGGTAGCCATCCGGTCAATTTCGCCCTTGGTCGCGCCGCCGTCCTGGTACATATCCCATGCGTGGTGAACGATGTCCTCCAGGGTGAAGATGGAAACGCCGTCCATGGAATTGTCGATGCGGTTCTGCCGTCTTTCGTTGATCTCCGCGTCAGTCCAATGCCTCTTGACGGCCATTCTGCGGAGCATGGGTTCGCCCTGTTCCCGGTAGTAGTCCCGGAGAATGTCGCGGATGACCTCGGCATTCTCGCCCAGGGCGTCCTTCACGCTCTCACCGGTCTCCAGGTTGGCCTCGATTTCAGCCAGCGTGTTCACGCCCAGGCGGTCAACCACCTTTTGCAGGGTGTCGTTACCGAACTTGTCCCACACCTTGTCCATCTTCACCGGCTCCAGACTCTTGCCCTGGTCTGCCAGATAGGCCGCCCGCACCGTGTCCGTGGAGGCCAGCTTCTCCGCCAGCTCTGCCGTGCTCCTGGTGCTGGTGTTGTCGATGCCCATAGAGCGCAGGGCGGCGCTGTTCCCGAAGATGCCCCCGGCCACGGAGACATCCCCGGCCAGCCGGTGCAGCTCGTGCTCCACCTGGGATGCCTTTTTGCTGTTCACGGGGTAATCTACTCGCGGAGCTGTCGGCGTCCAGGCATCGCCACCGTACACCTTGTTGGCGCGGAATAGCTGCGGGTCGATGGTGTCCTTGCTGAACACAAGGGAGATGGGGCCGTACTTGGTGTGCCCGTCCCTGGCTTTTACAATGGCGATAGAGGGCATGGGCAGGCCGCCCAGCTTCAGCGCGGACATGATGCTGGCCTCATCCTTGTTGTGGACGGCGATCAGTTTGTCAGTCTCTTCGACCGGCGTTTCCATGCTGAACTTCAGCTTGACATTTTGTACGCCACGAGATAGACTATCTACAGAAGCATTCCCTCGCAGAGCGCCGCTGTCCGCAGCGGAAGAGCCATTAATTTGGGGGATGCTTCTTTCTTGCATCTGCCCAATATTATAGATCATCTTACCGTCTGCGCTCTGCGCCGTCGATATCGTAACCTTGTAATATTTCCCGTCAAAGTCTTTGAAAAACGCCGTGCGATAATTCCAACCGCTACTTGCCATGTCTCCATGTCGACTGTTATGATCTACAACGTTCCTGTCCCCCTTGACAGAAACCTGCGCCAACTCGTCAATATGCGATGCTGCATTTACTTTTCGCTCAAATGCCGCCTCGCTCATAGTACGCCCATCGCTAGTGTGGTTGTCGCTCAGTTTCCCTGCCGAGGTCGCAGTCAGGACCAATTCGTCGCCATCCGCGCCGATAAGCTTAACGTCTTGTCCACGGCGGATTTTCCCGTTAATATAGTCTTCCAGCTGTTCGCTCCAACTCTGCGGGTCATTTCCAAAAATGACCTGTCTGTCGGCGCGGACATATTTTTTGCCATCGGCAGCCTCTTCAATGCTCGCCCTGCCATTTATTTTGCTTGGCGGCGCACGCGTGCTTTCCTGCGCAACGGTTTCGCTCTCCACCTTGATATGCGCAAGAAGAAACGCTGCCGCATCGCTGATCTCACTGTCGGCGAAAATGTTCATATCGCCGAGGCTGTCGCAAACCACCTCTTCCCAAATTTCCTGCGCCGTCATTTCGGTGCCGGCATAAGCGTCTGCATACGCCGTGCAGAGGGAGTCGACCTCACCGCCGGTAAAGGTCTTATCGATGCGCGTGCGTACCTCGTTCAAATCGACTTCGCCCTTTGCGATCATATCATGTCCGGCCTCATGCCGCATGATCTGGTACGACGTAAATTCCGGATGATCCGCACGGATAAATACGCGGTCACCTGAAACGTAGCCGCGCACCTGGAACGTTTTCCCGCTCTTGTCACGGAACGTCAGATTATTCCCGGCAAAGAACGTCACGCGCAGACCGCGCTCTTTGGCGAGGTCCTTCGCCTTGCGCATTTCCGCCGTCTCGTTCTTCACAAGATAGACGCTGTCATTGAATGCGCCTCTGCCGATGCCGAAGCTCGCAGTGCTTACTTTTTCTCCATAATCGAGCGAAGCTGCTTCGCTGTCTGCGAAGTGTCGCCCTTCCTTCCGGCCCGGATTTCGTCCTGCGCCTTCTTCCACGCCTCGTACTTCTCCGCGGGGATCCGCACCGTTATCCCGTTCGCTGCCGTTGCGTAAATGTACTGCTTCTCCATGTTCGGCTCCTTCCTGCTGCGCATATTCCGTGCGCAGCTCGTCCATTGTCACATCTCCTGTCTCGAGGGCAAGGCGGTTGTCAGTTACATACTTGTCAAAGCCGGTCGCCTGCACCTCTGCGCCTGCGATCTGCTGCTTTGCTGCAATATAATCCGTATTGGGGGCAACCGCCGTTCCATCAACAGCAGTGTACCCATTCGTTAGCATGTCGTCAAGCACGATCTCGAGCGTTTTCGCCGCTTTGACGTTCTCCTGCCCGTTATCGTTGATGATACGCTGCGCTGCATCAATGATTTGCGTGCGCGTCAGGCCCTCGTCCATCGCCTTGCGCATGGCAGGTGTCTCGAATATCTGGTTGTTTCTCTGGTATCCGTTTGCCGTCCGCTGCCGCGCGCCCTTCTGCTGTCCGCGCGAAAGGCTTATATCAGCGATACCGGCGATCTGCTCTGCCGCCGTACTGTAATAACCGTGCAGCTCGGGGTGGTCAAACTGGAAAGCGTTTACATTTCTGCTCGATACATTTTCCTTCGTGCGGCTGTCAATATGCTCGCCCGTTCCGGCCTCTTTCTTCGCGTCGTTCTGCCCTGCGACATAGCCTGCATAGGCCGTCTCATTCGTCGGGTTCGGGTTCGCCTTGCCCTCCACGCCCGCATTGTAGGCAGGGATAAAGTCCTTCACGTGCTGCACCGTGTCCTTGCCCTCCTGATACGAGCCACGAATCGCCTTGCGCCCGCTCTCACCGAGGGAGTTATCGAAGCGCGCGAGCGATTGAAGCGCCGCATTCGCGCCAATTTGTCCGCCACCAAGAACACCGCCGACCACTGCACCGCCGAGAAATTCCTCTGCGGATGTACGCGGGTTCAAAATGGCGTTTTCATCCCTCATTGATGCGAGAGGATTGCCTTTATTGTAGGCGACGTTCTGCGTCGCTCTTTCAAGAATGCCCTGCACAACTTCCTCTTTACCTTCTTCAAAGGCTGATTCAAGCCATGCTTTCCACGCAGTGGAACCGTGTTTCAACTGTTCTGGAAGCGTCTGAATACCGCCGCCAACTTCAACGGCAGCGTTCATCAGGCCGTTTCCCGTGGCATAAAGTGCGGCCTTCGTGCGAGCGGTGTTGTTATCCACTCCGGCCTTCTCCATGTCATCAAGCGCCTGCTCGTAACTGGACCCTACGACTTGCGAGAATGAAAGCCAATACTGCGGGTCTTTCCCCATTGCAAATACGCTGTTGCGGATCGTGTTTGCAATGCTCGGGGCCATTTCCGTTGCAGCCGTCTTCGCAAGCGTCGCTGGCGTCGCCCCGAGGCTCGCGCCTGAGGTGAGCACCGCTGCGACCGCCTGCGGGGCTGCTGCGACGGTCAATGCGCCATACTTGTCAAAAATCTCAGCAGCCTTGCCGCCGCGCTCAACATTCGCCGCGTACTTGTTCTCTATCTCTTGCCCCTCATTTCGAATGCGGCGCTGTAACTTATTTGCAAGACCGGAATCCGACAAATCGCCGAGCTGCTGCCCGGAAACTAACTCAAATGGGGAGAGCGCAACATCTTCCGCAAGCGCAAGCGTGTCGGCAATGCCCTGCGCAGCTTGGTTGATGCCTTTCATAGTTGCTCCGGCAATGCCCTTCCCAACGGAATACTTCTGCTGTTTCCCGGGTGTTCTGTTCCCTGAAAATGTTGCTTTGCCAAGCCTACTTTGGCTCTTCGGCGTCACGACATTCTGCTGCGCCACTGGCGTCGTCTTCACCGGGCTCGTGCGATATACTGTAGGTGGAGAAGAGACCGGGGCGCTCGCGCTCCCGGCCTGCATCAGTTTCCCGCGCCGCCCCTGCGCAACAGTGGTCGCAATTGGCTGCTCAGTCTTTAATTTCTTCTCTTCGTTATTGGTGTTCAGTGCTACCAGCTTTCCCATGTCAGTCCTCCGTGTAAGTCAGCCCGTATTCGTCCAGCATCTTCTGCACGCGCGCCTTCTGCTCGTCGCTCAGTTTATCCCAGAAAGAATCAATCCCTCCGACAGCATAATCGGTACGCCCCTGCGCAAGCATCGTGCGCAGACTGCTCATAGCCGCATTGAAATAGCTCGAATTATAGCCTTCGCTTGATCCTCCACCGTCCTGCCCTTCCAACCAGTTTTCATAGTCGGAATAGAGCCCGCTCGAAGATGTAAAGCCGTACTTCTGGTAGTTAGCCTTCTGCGCAAGCCAGCTCTTGGGGTTCCCGCTCGCCTGTGCCGCAGCAAATAGGCCTTCGTAGTCCATCGATCCGCCGGTAGCTCCGCTACGTGCCCCACCACCGGAAGTACGGCGAGAGCCGCCGCCGCTTGCTTTTTGCGCCGCTGCCTGCGCGGCCTGCTGCAATTTATACTGCCATTCCGCATTATAGCGTGCGTCCTCGATGGCGTCGCGCTCCTTCTGGTAGTCGTAGTTCAGCTTGTCCTGCTGCTTCTGATACGCCAGCGCATCCGCCGTCTGCTGGTCGCCCACCTGATCGCGTGCGAGCTGATAGAGGTAATTGCGGTCAGCAAGCCAGCGGTTGTAGTTGTTGTCCTCAAGGCCGATGAGCGTATTCAGGTCGGCGCGGTCAGCATTCAAACCGTCCTGATACATGCTATAGGCAAGCTGCTGTAATTCGGGGATCTTGTCCGTCATCTGGCCCATCTGGTAGTCGCTCGCCTGTTGGCTCGCTGCCACCGCCGCCGTGGACGGCATTCCGCCCGTCATAACTGCTGCCTTGCCGAGCACGTCCTCCGCGCTGCGGTCTGCCTCGCGCGTGTACTGCTTGCGATACTGCTGATAGAGCGGGTCGCTCGCCGCGTCGTAGGAAAACGGCGTGCGATTCAGCAGCGCGTCGAGCTTTGCGCTGATCTGTCCGCTCTGGTCGTAGTTGTAGCTGCTCTCGCCCAGCTTATCGAGCCAGCTCGTGTCAGCCTTTGCAGGGCTCGCGCCCGTGCCGAGTTTGATGTACTCGCTGCCGTCCACGCCGCCGGAATAGTCGTACTTCGCGCGAATTTTCTCCGCTGCGTCGTGCGCCGCCTGCTGGCCCGCCTTGTCTCCCTCGGCATATGCCTTGTTGTAGGCCTCGGTATACTGCCGGATGAGATCAAGGTCGCCCGAATCGTTGATGAGCGTCAGGTCTGTATTCTTGTGTTTGAAATTATCTGCCATTGTTCCCTCACTTTCTGCCGCCCGTCACGTATTCGTACTCGAGCGCATAGAGCCGGTATTCTCCTGTGGCTTTGATTTTTAATCTAAAGTGGTCGCAGCGGCGGATCGGGCAGTTGAGCGTGAAAACGTCTTTCTCCTGCGCCCCGCAGCGGTCGACCTCTTCCCACGCACCGCCGTCGAACTTGACAAGGAACACGACCGTTGCGCCCTTTTCACATTCCAGCCGCGCCCGAACGCGCTGCACGTGCTTCGCGTCGAATGAGCCGCCGTCATAGTCGGCAAACTCCGCTTCGCTAATAACCGCGCCCTCGCGTGTTGCGCCGTCCGGGATATCTGCCGGATTCCACAGCAGCACGCACCCGCCGTCTACCAAGGCCATGATACCGCCCGAATAAGCCATTTGCACCACGGCAAGCGCATCTTCCTTATGCCACACGCCGTTCTCGCTGCTGTAGCAGTACAGCGCCGCCTTGCCATCCTCTTTCAGGCTCACGTAGTAGTTGAGGCCGTCGCTTCCTCCCACCGCGTCGGAGAGGCGCACATCATCACCCAGCGTGCGGGAGATACAGCGCGGCATGCCTCCGCTGTACGCCATGATGCCGACCTTTGAGAGATAATAGAGCGTTTCCCCCGCCACGGCGAGGCTCTTGTGGCTGCCCTTCATCACACCGAGCACCGCGCTTGACATGAGCTGGAAGTTTGTCGGAATCGTGCCGTACATCTTGAATATTTTGTCTTCTTTGAAAAAGCACGGGTAGCCAAGATAGCTCACGCACGCCGTGAACGCTCCCGCCGTGCCGCTCTCCACGCTGAACGCATCTGTGGATAGTCCGTCAAACACGTTCCAGTTGTACGGGTCGCCGAGCTTTGAAGCAAAGATGCTGTCGCCCTTGCAGCCCCACACGCGGTTCTCGTTCGTGCAGACAAAATCCATGTCGGGCACGCTGCGCTTGAGCGTGACTGTTCCGGGCTCCGTGATGCTTTCCTGCCCGTCGGGCAGGCGGAAGGTGTTTTCATAAAAGCGCAGCGTCTTTTTGTCCTCGCTGATCTCCCGGATGATGGGTGTGCGGTTGTTGTAGGTCTCCTTTGTGCAGCCCGAGATCGTCACGGCGTCGCCCACGTTGAATGGGAACGCCGCGCCGGTCGTCGTGATGCTGTTTGCTGCCGCCTTTTCGTCGGCATACGTGCCATTCCCGAATTTCAGCCCCGTCGCGGCGTAGCTCGCCTCCATCGGCTTGATCGTGCCGTCCTTTTCGCACACGATCTTGTCGGGAAAGATGAGCACGCGCTCGCCCAGTGCACAGAAAGTCTTTTCGCTGTCTGCGACCGTCGTCTTCTCTTCACCGTTGATGTAGAGCTTCGTTCCGTACACCTCGTATAGCTTGCCCGCACTGAAAATGCCGTTCGCCTTGCCCATACCCTTGCGGACGGTATAGCGCCGCGCACGTGGAGCAAGAAGCGGGAAGTATCGCGCCGACAGGTTCTGCATGTCGTAGAGCTCGCCGCCCGCCGCACCGAACGTGTGGTTAATGCCGCCGAATTTCTCCTGCTGCACGCGCCGGTTCGTATATGCCGTGATCTCAGGCAGTCTCATCTTTCACCGCTCCTCTTGCTTCGCCCGGTGTATCGCCTTTCTCGCCCACCGGGGCTTCTGTTGCGTCACAGATCGTCACGATATTGCGAAGCGACTGGCGCACCGCCGCCACCACGTCCACCGCGTCGCCGTTGACGTTCAAAATGCCGATCAGGCGCATCGCGTGCGCCGCTTCCTGCTTGATCTTTTCGTTCATGCTGATTCCTCCAATCGTTTCAGCCGTTCTTCCTGCTCGCGCACCTTCGCCCACAGGACAGGGATAAACTCGCTGTAGCGCAGAAAATAGGTCTCGCTGCCGTCCTTGCGCTTGGCCGCCGCCCAGCCCGCGAACTCCTGCGACGTGATCCCGCATTTCTGCATCGCCGCCTCTACCTCCTGCGCGATGAAGCCGGTGTGGAAGCGCCCGCTCGTGCCGCTGTTCAGCTTGTAGCGCTTCGGCTCGACGAGCTCAAGCATGCGCACGTACTTCTCCGGCAGCGCCTCAATGCTGTTCTTGATGTTTCGGTCGGACCCGTTCAGTTCGTTCGTGCTGCAATAGATCGCGCTCCAAACGAAATTCGGCGCACCAAGATTGTACCGGTTATCTGCATTCGGGGCGAAATCGCCGCGGCAATCAATGAAGTCGTAGTCGAAATTGAGCGCTGATCTTCCGTTATTCCCCGACAGATACAGGTTTCCGCTCGTCGCGTTCAACTCCATCGCCTTGCTCTCGAGCGTCATTTTGTAGTCCGCCGTGCTGGCGTACTCCGTGTAGATGTCCCCACAGCGTCGTCCCTCATCATTGCGCACGGTGATCCTGTCCCCTTCAATCTCCGTCGCCGTCAGCGTTCCATAGATGTTCACCGCGTCCACGTAGAGGTCAACGCTGCCCGTGCTTGCAATCTGTGCGCCGTTGTAATTGAGTTTGAAGACCGTCCCATTCTCGCCGCTCGTTGCGGCCAGCGTGAAGCCCTGGGCGCTCTGGTCAAAGATGCTCTGCGCCTGCGTTGCGTCGATCTTGGTGCGTACCGTCGCGCGGATGCCGTTCACGTCGGTCTTGATGTTAGTGATCGCGCCGTCAAGGTTTGAAACACTTACCTGCAAGCCCTTTGCCGTTGTGTAAAGCTGCGTGATGTTCCCCTCGGCGTCGCTAAGTCGAGCATCTAATCCTTTTGCTGTAATGGAAATTTCATTTACATTCTTGTCCGTATCCTCGATCTTGGCGTAGATCGGCTCGGAAATATTCTTGATAAACTCGCTTAGTGCATTCTGATTGATGTTGCTCCCGTCCAGATTGAAGAGCGTATACCGAAGCTGTTCCAGAAGCACGAAAAGGTAGTCATAGACCCCGTTGATCTGCTCCTGCGTGTCTTTGCCTTCCCCGTTCGGGAAGGTCGTCTCCACCAGCTGAAATGTCGTCGGCACTTGTCATCACACCTTCCAGTTGCCCTTGCTCTCTTTTCGGTTCTCGCGCCGCCACCATGCCATAGCATCGGCCACCGCCTCGTTGGCAATGGCATGGTCGTTGGCATAGAGCGCGCTGTCCTGATTGTAGGCGTCGAGCTGCGCTGCCAGATACAGGTGGTAACACTCGTTGTGCCCGTCCGGAAGCAGCAATTCCATATCCTCGACGCTCGCGGTGTCATCCTCCACACTCACCTTGAGGGTGGGGGCTTCCGCCCCCATCATCTCGGCGATTCGGTGCTCAAGCACCATGAGGATTTCCGCCTTGCGCGGCGTGCTCAATTTGTTAGGCCGCAGCGCGTCCGCGTCACGGATCGCTTTCAGCATTTTCATACATTAGACCTCCGTGAAATACTGGCCCACCAGCTCGTGCGGCAGATACTGCAAGACGATCTTCCCACCCGCAGCCTCGCCAATACGCTCACACAGGTACAGCTTAGTGTCCTCAGGGTCTTTGTAATAAAGACCATAAGTGTACTCCATACCGCGAGCGGCCGGAATCGGGTCATCTTGAGTACCAGCATGCTCGAGGTCAATGATAGTCCACATTGCAGGAGTGCTGTGCGGAGGCCAGTCGGCCTGAGTAGTGTGACCGTGGCCATCGTTGACGCGATACACGTGTAAAACGCCGTTATTGTCAGCGTCACTCATGCGGTCTCCCGGTGCGACCGCTTCACCGATGTGGTCTGCCCACCGCGCAACCAACTCAGGAGACTTAGCCGCCTCGCCGTCAGAGAGCGACGCGCTGGCCTGCTCGATGACCGGTCGCAGCTCTGCGGCGCGCGCCATGGTCACGACCTCACCTGCGAGGGCGACCACCGCGCCGACAGCGTTCTCCGTCTCCGTAGGCTTGCCCATCTTGATAGATACGGTGCCATTACGGTGGTCAGTGATGTCACCCGCGAGACTGTACGCGCTGTTGTCCCACTCGTTGACGACCTCCTCGGTCTCGCCCGTTGGATTGCCGTCGTTGTCAAGCTTGTTCACTGTCTCGCGCAGCACGATGCTCCACGGCGTGTTGTCAGTCAGCAGTGCCGCGACCTCGGCGGAGGTCATCGTGAGTGTGATGGTCTTGGTGTCGCGCTCGCCCCACGAGCGGTCTTTGGGGTTGCCGTTGATCTCTGCGGGGTATTCGGTGTTGTTGACTTTGATGTAGATTGCCATAAATAATCAGTCCTTTCTTTTCTTTAGAAGCAGAAGCCGAAGGCCACGCCACGGATAGCATTTGCACCACTGTTTATAGAACTACCTGTGCTTTTGACAGTACAATAATATCTGGTGCTACCGGCAGATGGAGAACGCTCCCACCAGTCGTATGCACTGCCGTTAAAGTTCTTCACCGTGCTGTTACCAGCTTTGTAGTAGTCGTACTGCGTGCCTTCACCTGAGTTGGAGTTAATGGAACTACCAAAAACTTCAACCTCGCTCAGTAAGAATAGGCTATCTTTCGTAGTTACGAGCACGTGGCTCCGACCGCTGCTCGCGGAAATTTTGTTCACCTCACGGATGCCGCTCTGTACGTCCGCAGGCATCTGCTTCAACATAATGGGCAAGTGCTCTACTCGCATAGAGCATTGTGTCCAACCCATGGCATTTGAAGCAGTGGAGTGCATTGCCTTTGCTATCTTATAGCAATCATGCAGTTGGAACGTCAGCGGAGCTTTGCCCGATCCGTCTGAATAGTCGTCGTGGTTCTTGCCGATGATGTCGATCAGATAGTCCGAGCCGCCAATGGTCATGGGTTTCTGGTCTGCCACCTTCCATGCGTCGGGCACTTCATTGTTGTGACATGCCTCGATGATCTGCTCCCACGTGTTGTTGGCAAATACCGGGTCGTAGCTCGGCTTAAACGTAATGTCATACCCCGTGCCGTCAATCAGCGTCCTGCCCTTGAGGATGTTATACACCGTGCCGTCAACCATGCACTTCCCGCCCTTCACTTCGTAGACCGTGCCGTTGACGAGAGTTTTGTGTGTAGCGGGCGGTGGGGGCGGCGTGACATTGCCCGAGCTGTCGACTTCCATGTCCTGCGGGAGCATCAAAGCGGGGCGAATGCCGCTCGAGTTGGATGCGTAGTCGTCGTTGTAGCCGCCGTCGGAGTTGACGACCAACACGTAGTTGGCGCTGTAGGTGCTCGGGGAGCGGAGCCACCAAGCAGTGGCCGTACCACTCAGATATGCAATGCGCTTGGAGTCTACTCCGGTGTTCGCGTTGAAGTAATCCAGCTTAGTGCCATCATTCGGTATATAGCTTGCGCCAGCCAAGCCGGCTTCAGGACCGGATAGCAGGAACACCTTGCAGGGCAGCCCGTTCGCGCCGCTCTGGTCGGTGCCGTCCGAACCGCCGTTCTTGCGATAGGGAATCTTCACCTGCTTAATGGCGTCCTTGATATTGCTGTCGAATAGGTTAAGAAACGTGCTGTTCAGGTAGGCGTGGATGTCGCTGCTTTCGTACTTGTTGATGTCTCCGCTCTGCCAGACACGATTCTCGTAGATATCCTTCATCAACAGCCAAGTGCCGTTGCAGGAGTCATCGTACATCGATCCGGGCTTGCCCTGATGGACGACAATGAACTCTTTGGCCGTACCGTTTACTTTTAGCTTGACGATACTGCCGACGGCTTTACTGCCGAGTTTTGCATTTGCCATCTCAGCACCTCCTTAGCCGTACACCCAGTTGATCGCGTAGTTTTCGGTGGGCGTGGATTCCGATGCGACAAGCGTCTGCTTGGTGATGTTGCCGGATGCGATGTAGTCGCTTCCTCGCGTCGCCGCCACCAGCCCGCCCGAGCCGTTGCCCTTGATAAGAGAGGTGGTGGAGGGAATATTGACGGGGCCTGCGGGGCC
>OLON01000757.1_pt1 | contig 20788 bp, 14 predicted proteins | sample 1672691 | NCBI WGS metagenome assembly OLON01 (sample SAMEA3136714, study PRJEB25190) | human gut metagenome | biome: human gut; feature: human-associated habitat; material: faeces | place: Austria | collected 2013
TCCGGTCAGTCTTATCGCAAACTAAAAACAATAAAACGAATTGCTTGATTAAAAATTTCTCATAGTCTTATGATTTCGTAAGTTTTGGACTTACGTTAGCTTTGCTATGCCATAAAATCGTAACCTCAAACTTTATGGAAACTAACTGCCACGTCCTACTTTTGAATTAATGTGTTTTGCTCATCTCTATAATATTCTACTCTAATATCTTATAAAACTCAACATGTGCTTATATGATTTTATAATTTATATTTAACTGTTAATAACCCCCATAATAAATATTTGTCTGATCATAGCAATTCTATAGTCATAACAATTTTATGGAAATACTCAGGCAATCCGGTCCATCAGAGCGTGAAGCCCTGCTGAACTGTCCTGATTGCATTGTTTTTTATGGAATTGCTATAGACAGTTTTATTTAATATGTATTCAGTATAACCCTTCCGGCAACAAAACGCTATCTGTATTTTGACAGATTTCTACGTTATTTTGACTTTTGGGGATTTTTAAGAGGAACTCTATAGTTAATATTCCACTATAATAAGGATAAAAAAGGTGACATTGTATGTTTAAATATAAAAAATTCCCGACAGTCATTGACAAAATAGTGTAATCAGAATATGATAGATACGATTGGTAAAGAACCTTGCAGTATGAAATCTGAAAGAGAAAAATATTTATCAGGAGTTGGAGAAGTATGTATCGGAAAAAGGCAAAAGGATGGACGAAGCATCTGGATTTTATATTGCTGGATATTTTATGTATGCAGCTAGCATTTATTATCTCATATATAATCCGGTTTGGGACAGATAATCCATATATGGATAATGAGTACCGGATTCTTGCAATTGCATTTCTGTTTATCGATTTCTTTGTGGAAATCGTATCTGATTCTTTCAAAAATGTTTTGAAGAGAGGTTATTTTGAAGAATTGATTGCCACATGCAAACATGTGATACTGGTTGAGCTGGTGGCAACGCTCTATCTGTTTACTGTACAGATGGGAGGGATTTATTCAAGGATTTCCTATTATATTATGATTCCGTTGTATATTACAATATCTTACACAGCCCGACTGTTCTGGAAGAGGACTCTTCGAAAAAGAGAACTTAATTCGAATGGAAAATCACTTCTGATCCTGTCACCTGAAGCAATTCTGGAAGAAACACTTCAGACAGTTTCGGAGAAACATCTGGGCTATTCCAAAATAGGAGCCGTTTCTCTGGATTCAGATCTGAGAGGAAAAACAGTCTGTGGGATTCCCATTGTGTCTGACCGTAAAGCTGTGATTGAATTTGCCTGTGGTGAATGGATAGATGAAATATTTATTCCAACCTGTGAAGAAAGTGAATATCCGAATGACCTTATAGATATTTTCCTGAAGATGGGAATTACAGTGCATGCAGAAATCAAGCCTCCGGTTTCCATGGAAACAAGCTGTCAGCAGGTAGAAAAGATTGGCGATTATACAGTCATCACTACGAGCATGAACTATGCAGATTCATCGAAACTGCTTGTCAAACGTCTTATAGATATTGCAGGGGGTCTGGCAGGCTGCCTTATCACTCTGATAATTACAGTTATTTTCGGACCGATGATCTATCTCAGTTCTCCGGGACCAATTTTCTTCGCACAGGAGAGAATCGGACGTAATGGCAGAAAATTCAAGATGTATAAGTTCCGAAGTATGTATATGGATGCGGAAGAGCGTAAGAAAGAACTGATGGATCAGAATAAGATTAGTGACGGGCTGATGTTCAAGATGGATTTTGATCCGAGGATCATAGGGAATAAGATTCTGCCGGATGGAAGGAAAAAGACAGGTATCGGGCAGTTTATCAGGAAAACAAGCCTTGATGAATTCCCACAGTTCTATAATATACTAAAAGGCGATATGAGTCTCGTAGGTACAAGGCCACCGACAGTGGATGAGTGGGAACTGTATGAGCCACACCACAGAGCAAGGATGGCATTCCGCCCCGGACTTACCGGAATGTGGCAGGTGAGTGGAAGAAGCAACATTACGGACTTCGAGGAAGTAGTGAAATTGGATACGAAGTATATCAGTGAGTGGAGTTTGAAGCTGGATATGAAGATTCTGTTTCAGACAGTTCTGAGTGTGTTTAAGAGTGATGGGGCGATGTGAGAGGAAGATTGAGATGGATATTGATGTATGACTGATGCAGTTCACTGATGTTGGATTATCGTAAAAGGTTAGTGCCGTACATAAAAAATGTCATGAAATTGGCATATATGATTTTAATACGCCACGATTGAGCAACGTCAGAAAGGAGTGTAGAGTGATACTATCACCTCAATGTCTACTCAACAAACCGCATTGACGTAGCATAGTCGAAAAGAACCTGTTTTGCACACTATATGGGGTGCTGAAATTGGTTGTATTTCACAGCTATATGAACTGTAAATACCGAGAACTTATACAAAACGCTGAACTTTTGGCCCCTGTGACACAAAATTGGCACATCTTTTTCAGATGTTATGAGGAAATGGTGAAAAAACAGGATAAAACAACAAAAGTCCATGAGCTTATCATTAACGTCTGAAACTGCTGTTGAGTACACTATCTGACCCGCTAATGACACCAACATCATAACGGTTTGTTGAGTCATGAAAATTAGAGAAAAACAGATGATTTTTACTTCATTAAACAGCTGTTGAGTAGAGCATGGATGGTGATGGTAATTACATGTTTTAGGCTGTAAGAGTGAATGATTTGTTTATAGTGAACAATAAGAGGTGGGAACTGTATTGGACGATATGTACAGTTTCAACAAAACTCATGCACCGACAGGGTTCGATTCAACAATCCAACACTTAGAAAAAACGTCATTGCAGGGTATACGGGGCTCGACTGTATAAATCAGCACTTCGACTATAGAGAAATAGAGACGAGTGTACTCAATAGAAGTGGTATGTAGTAGAAAAACATGATTGCTGGGGTAGTTGGATACGACAGCATAAGAAAGCATTTAGCCGCGTGAGCGGTAAGAGGGAAAAGAAATACCATCTGTGAAGAGCAGATGTGTACATAGAAAATTAGAGGATATGCCCGATGAGGGCCGGAGGAGTAAATAACATGAAGAATTACAAAATCGCCGTTGCGGGCACTGGCTATGTGGGTTTGTCAATTGCCACATTGCTTTCTCAGCACCATCAGGTGACCGCAGTTGATATTGTTCCGGAGAAGGTTGAGATGATCAACAACCGTAAGTCTCCGATTCAGGATGACTATATCGAGAAGTATCTCGCAGAAAAAGAATTGAACCTGACCGCAACTCTGGATGCAAAGGCTACATACTCTGATGCGGACTTTGTTGTGATAGCGGCCCCTACGAACTATGATAGCCACACCCAGCACTTTGACACATCTGCAGTCGAAGCTGTGATCAAACTGGTTATGGAATATAACCCGGATGCCATTATGGTTATCAAGTCCACCATCCCTGTGGGCTACACGGCATCTGTGCGTGAGAAGTTCGGCAGCAAGAACATCATCTTCAGCCCGGAATTTTTAAGAGAAAGCAAAGCACTGTACGACAATCTTTATCCTTCTCGTATCATCGTTGGCACTGATTTAAGTGATGAGCGATTGGTAGAGGCTGCACATGAGTTTGCTGGTCTGCTGCAGGAAGGTGCTATTAAGGAGAACATCGACACCCTGTTCATGGGCTTCACCGAGGCAGAGGCTGTTAAGTTGTTCGCCAATACATATCTGGCTCTGCGTGTTGCCTACTTCAATGAGCTGGACACCTATGCAGAGAGCAAGGGTCTTAACACCCAGCAGATCATTGACGGTGTCTGTCTTGATCCTCGTATCGGCAGCCACTACAATAATCCGTCCTTTGGCTATGGCGGTTACTGCTTGCCGAAAGACACCAAGCAGCTGCTGGCTAACTATGCAGATGTGCCAGAGAACCTGATCGAGGCTATTGTCGAGAGTAACAGAACTCGTAAAGATTTCATCGCTGATCGTGTCCTAAAGCTGGCTGGTTATTATGGTTATGACGAGGATAACGAGTACGATAAGGAACAGGAAAAATCTGTGACCATCGGTGTGTACCGTTTGACCATGAAGAGCAACAGCGATAACTTCCGTCAGAGTTCTATCCAGGGTGTTATGAAGCGTATTAAGGCAAAGGGCGCAACTGTGATCATCTATGAGCCAACTCTGAAAGACGGTGAGACTTTCTTTGGATCAGTAGTGGTTAATGATCTGGCTAAGTTCAAGGAAATGAGCCATGCCATCATTGCAAACCGGTATAGTAAAGATCTTGATGATGTGAAAGAGAAAGTTTACACCAGAGATATTTTCCAGCGTGACTAAGAACATAAACAGAAGATGAGGGAATAAATTATGGATATTAAAAAGGAATACGAGCGTTGGCTGGCAAATGCGACTGCAGATGCGGATGTTGCCGCTGAACTGAAAACGCTTGATGATGCAAAAATTGAAGATGCTTTTTACCGCGACCTTGCCTTTGGAACTGGCGGACTGCGCGGTGTGATCGGCGCAGGCACGAACCGTATGAACATCTATACTGTGGCAAAAGCTTCTCAGGGTCTGGCCGATTATCTGAAGAATAATTTTGCAGAGCCGTCTGTGGCCATCGGCTATGACAGCCGCATCAAGAGCGATGTGTTTGCAAAAGTCGCCGCAGACGTGTTTGCTGCGAATGGCGTTAAGGTCAATATTTGGCCTGTTCTGATGCCGGTTCCGACCGTGTCTTTTGCAACCCGTTATCTGCACACCTCAGCAGGTGTCATGGTCACAGCCTCCCACAACCCCAGCAAGTATAACGGCTACAAGGTCTATGGCGCAGACGGCTGCCAGATCACGACCGAAGCGGCTGCCGAAATCTTGGCTGAGATTGAAAAGTTGGATATCTTTGCAGATGTCAAGAACAGTGACTTTGAAGCGGGCGTGGAAAACGGCAGCATCCAGTATATCCCGGATGAGGTATACACCGCTTTTGTCGAGCAGGTTAAACGCCAGTCCGTCCTGTTTGGAGAAGAAGTCAATAAGGATGTAGCTATCGTGTATAGCCCGCTGAACGGCACCGGCTTGAAACCTGTGACCCGTACCTTAAAGGAAATGGGTTACACCAATATCACTGTGATCAAGGAGCAGGAGCAGCCGGATGGCAACTTCCCGACCTGCCCATATCCTAACCCGGAGATCAAAGAAGCAATGGCGTTGGGTATGGAGTATGCCAAGAAGTGCAATGCTGACTTGTTGCTGGCGACTGATCCCGACTGCGACCGTGTGGGCATCGCCGTAAAGAACAAGGCAGGGGAGTACGAACTGCTGACCGGTAACCAGACTGGCATGCTGCTGCTGGACTACATTTGCAGCCAGCGCGTCAAGCACAGTAAGATGCCTGCTGATCCAGTCATGGTCAAGACAATTGTCACCATGGATATGGGGGAGCAGATCGCTATCCACTATGGCCTGCGTACCATCAATGTGCTGACCGGCTTCAAGTTTATCGGTGAGCAGATCGGCAAGCTGGAACAGCAGGGCAAGGCCGATAGCTATGTATTCGGTTTTGAGGAAAGCTACGGCTATCTGACAGGCTCCTACGTCCGCGATAAGGATGGCGTAGACGGTGCCTACATGATCTGTGAGATGTTCAGCTACTATGCTACTCAAGGCATCAGCTTGTTAGACAAGTTGGACGAACTTTACAAGACCTATGGCTACTGCTTGAATACGTTGCATAGCTATGAGTTCGATGGCAGTGCTGGTTTTGCCAAGATGCAGAGCATCATGCAGGCATTCCGTGGCGATATCAAGGAGTTTGGTGGCAAGAAAGTTGTTAAACTGCTGGACTACGCACCTGGTCTGGATGGCCTGCCGAAGTCTGACGTACTCAAGTTCCTTCTGGAAGATAACTGCTCCATCGTGGTGCGTCCTTCCGGTACCGAGCCAAAGCTCAAGATCTATATCTCTGTCAGCGCAGAGAATAAGGAAACTGCTGAAAAGGTGGAAGCCGAGATCTGCAAGAGTGCTGAAGAGTACTTGATGTAAAGAAAATATAGAAGGTTATACGAGGAGAAATACATATGAATATTATTTTACTTTCCGGTGGTTCTGGTAAGCGTCTTTGGCCCCTTTCCAATGATGTGCGCAGCAAGCAGTTTATCAAGCTGTTTAAGAATAATGATGAGTATGAGTCTATGGTGCAGCGTGTGTATCGCCAGGTCACCACGGTAGATGCTGATGCAAAGATTACTATTGCAACGAGCAAATCGCAGGCAAGTGCCATAAAGAATCAGTTAGGTGAAAAGGCTTCTATTTGTGTAGAGCCTTGCCGCCGCGATACGTTCCCGGCCATTGCACTGGCTGCAGCTTATCTCCATGATGAACTGGGCGTTGCAGAGGATGAGGCTGTTGTTGTATGCCCAGTTGACCCTTATGTAGACAATACCTATTATGAAGCTGTCAAAAACCTGCAAGAACTGGCAGAGCAGGGTGGTGCAAATCTGACGTTGATGGGCATTGAGCCGACCTATCCAAGTGAAAAGTATGGCTATATCATCCCGAAAAACGGCGAAAATGTCAGCAAGGTTAAAGAATTCAAGGAAAAACCGGATGTGGAAACAGCTAAGAAGTATTTGGCTCAGAGTGCGCTGTGGAATGCAGGTATCTTTGCATTTAAGCTGGGCTATCTGCTGGACAAAGCACACAGCATGATTGACTTTGAGGATTATCGTGATCTGTTCAATAAATATGATACCCTGACCAAGATCAGTTTTGACTATGCGGTAGTCGAGAAAGAGCCTAGCATTCAGGTTTTGCGTTACAGCGGTGACTGGAAGGATGTTGGTACCTGGAATATGATGGCTGAAGTCATGGCAGATAAGACTAAGGGTAAAGCTATCTTGGACGAAACCTGCGAGAACACCAATGTGGTGAACGAGCTGAATATCCCGATTCTCTGCATGGGTTGCAAGGATATGATTGTTGCCGCCAGCGGCGATGGTATCTTGATTGCTGATAAAGAACGCAGCGGTTACATGAAGTCTTATGTGGAAAAAACTGAGACAGAGGCAATGTATGCTGAAAAGTCTTGGGGTACTTATACAGTTATTGATGTACAGCCGGGATCTGTGACAGTCAAGGTTTCTATGAGAGCTGGCGAACACATGACATATCACATGCATAACTACCGTGAGGAAGTGTGGACGGTCGTTTCCGGTAAGGGTAAGGCAATCGTTGACGGCATGGAACAGGTATTGCGCATTGGCGATGTAATCACCATTGCAGCAGGTTGTAAGCATACAGTCGAAGCTATTACGGCACTGGATATGATTGAAGTTCAGCTTGGTGAAGAAATCAGCGTCGCAGATAAGATTAAATTTCCGATGGAATAAAAACAGTGGGAGACAGAGTAATGGAAATCATGAAATTGATTCCGACGGGTAAAGATTATTTGTGGGGTGGTACCCGACTTCGGGAAGAATATGGTAAAAAGATTGATTTAACACCATTAGCAGAAACTTGGGAGTGTTCGGTTCATCCGGACGGACCAAGTTATGTGGCAAATGGTACATATAAAGGAAAAACACTGGCTGAAGTGCTGAAAGAACATCCAGAATACCTCGGTACAAAAGTAGAAAACGGTGAATTGCCTGTGCTGGTGAAATTCATCGATGCCAAGAAAGATCTCTCAGTACAAGTCCATCCTAGTGATGAGTATGCGAGAGAACACGAAGGTGACAATGGTAAGACCGAGATGTGGTATGTCATCGATGCTGATGAAGGAGCCTGTTTGATTTATGGTTTCCAGCATGAGGTGACGGAAGAAATTCTCCGGAAAGCAGTTGAAACCGGAACGTTGGATAAACATCTGCAAAAGGTTCCAGTTCACAAGGGCGATACTTACTTTGTTTCGTCAGGTACTGTGCATGGTATCGGTAAGGGCATTCTTGTGGCAGAGATTCAAGAAAGTTCTAATGTGACTTACCGTGTTTACGACTATGATCGTGTGGATAAGAATGGTAAAAAGCGTGAGCTGCATTTTGACAAAGCTGTGCAGGTCATGAACATGAAAGTTGCGTCAGATGTGAGCCAGAAACCGAGAATGGTAAAATACTATTCTGGCTGCTCTCGTGAGTTGCTCTGTCGCTGTAAATACTTTGAAACGGAACGGATTCAGGTCACGAAAGGTTTTGCCTTTTCCGTGATGGACACTTCATTTCAGGTGTTGATGTGCCTTGATGGATACGGTGAAGTGCAGACAATGGACGCAGAGCAGAAACCCATGCGCTTCAGCAAAGGTGAAACATTGTTTTTGCCGGCAGGACTGGGCAGATGTTTGGTTGTTGGTGAAACAGAATTACTTAAAGTACGCTGCTAAATGCAGATGTATATACATAATTATAATAAAAAGGAGTATGTAAAATGAAAAAAGCATTGATTACTGGTATTACGGGTCAGGACGGTTCTTATCTGGCAGAGTTCCTGCTGGAAAAGGGGTATGAGGTTCACGGTATTGTTCGTCGGGCATCGGTTTCCACAACCGCTCGCATTGACCATATTATGGATAAGCTCATCATTCATGAGGGTGATCTCTCGGACTCTTCCAGTATTATCCGTATTGTACTGGAGGTAAAGCCGGATGAAATCTACAATCTGGCTGCACAGTCTCATGTACAGGTGTCTTTTGATGCTGCAGAGTATACAGGTGACGTAGATGCGTTAGGTGTTCTGCGTATTCTGGAAGCTGTTCATACTGCAGGACTGGAAAAGACCTGCCGGATTTATCAGGCTTCTACTTCTGAACTGTATGGTAAGGTTGAAGAAGTTCCTCAGAACGAGAACACTCCGTTTCATCCATACAGCCCTTACGCAGTTGCTAAGCAGTATGGTTTCTGGATGATGAAAGAATACCGGGAAGCTTATGGCATGTACTGTTGCAATGGTATTCTGTTCAACCATGAGTCCGAGCGTCGTGGTGACAATTTTGTTACCCGTAAAATCACGTTAGCTGCTGGTCGTATTGCCTGCGGTCTGCAGGATCATCTGGAACTGGGAAATTTGGATTCTCTGCGCGACTGGGGTTACGCAAAGGATTATGTGGAATGCATGTGGCTGATTCTCCAGCAGGATGAGCCGGATGACTATGTTATTGCAACAGGTGTTCAGCATACTGTTCGTGAATTTACAACATTGGCTTTCGCAAATGATGGCATTGAGCTTGAGTGGAAGGGCGAAGGAATGGATGAGAAGGGATACGATAAAAAGACTGGTAAGATGCTGGTATGCGTAAATTCTAAGTGGTATCGTCCGACGGATGTTGTAAACCTTTGGGGTGATCCGACCAAGGCAAAAACAAAGCTGGGATGGAATCCTCAGAAAACAAGCTATGAAGAACTTTGTGCAATCATGGCGGAGCATGACCTGCAGTTGGCTAGAAAAGAAGCTGGAATTCAGTAATTAAGAGGGACGGACAGGCGGTCGATTAGCATAGATGTCTGCCCGTCCATTTTATTATAGAGGTGAAAAACACATATGAGTAGAGTATTGATTTTTGGAGCAGGTGGCTTTGTTGGAAGTTACCTTTGTAAAGAATTTTTGAATAATGGGTACAAAGTGAGTGGAACCGACAAAGGAGAAGGGACAGCGTTGCCTCCAGAAGTCGATTTCTATAAGACTGATTTAATGCAAGCCGATGCAGTAGAAAATCTGATTAGTCGTATCCAGCCAGACATTATTGTAAATCTTGCTGCAATCAGCAGCGTCGGTGCGTCTTGGAATATGCCGCAGACAACAATGGCAATAAATGTTATTGGTGCGTTGAATATTATGGAAGCTGCAAGAAAAAGTGAACAGAAACCAAAGATTCTGTTTGTAGGGTCAAGCGAGGAGTATGTGATTTCAGAAAATCCCTTAGATGAAAATACGCAACTTAATGCGAATAACCCATATGGAATTTCAAAAGTTACGCAGGAACAATTTGCAAAACTGTACAAGGAACAGTATGGATTGAAAATTTATTGTGTTCGTCCATTCAACCATACGGGTGTAGGACAGAGAGATTCTTTTGTTTTACCGAGTTTTTGTAAACAGGTAGCGAAGATTGACAAAAGCGGAAAAGATGGAAAAATTCAAGTAGGAAATTTGAAAGTTAAACGAGATTTCAGTCATGTTAAAGATGTTGTACGAGCATATCGTATGATTGTCGAAAGCGAGAACTATAATCGGATTTATAACGTAGGTTCGGGCAATGCGTATAGCCTTGAAGATATGCTAACATATATTATTGGATTAAGTAATCAGCATATAGAAATTGAAATAGATCAAAATAGAATTAGACCAACAGATCAACCAGTTATTTGTTGCAATCGTAGTCTGATTAGAAAAGAACTGGGATGGGAGCCGCAGTATGATGTATATGATGCATTAAAGGAAATGTATGAATATTATAGAATTGGTGGGGAAAATTAATGGCCAGAATAAAATTCTTGAATACTTACATTGACAATCTGACCATGCAAGAGGCAATAGATGCAGCAGAAAAATTAATCCAGAGTAGAGAACCTACTTATATAGTTACGCCCAATTTGGATCACATTGTAACATTAGAAACTGATCCGGAATTTGCAGAAATATATTCTAAAGCGAATTTGATTTTAGCAGATGGAAAACCATTGATTTGGATTTCAAAGCTTTTGAAAACCCCCATAAGGGAAAAAATATCAGGATCAGATTTTTTTCCACAAATGTGTAAGATGTGTGCAGAGAAAGGGTATAGTATCTTTATTCTTGGTGCTGCAGAGGGAATTGCAGCAAAAGCGGCAAGAAATTTGTGTCAGAAATACGATGGATTAAAAATTGTTGGAACATATTCTCCCTTTTTTGGATTTGAAAAAAACGAGAATGAATTAAGAACAATCGCAGAAATGATTCAACAAGCTAAGCCAGATGTTTTAGCAGTTTCTCTGGGTTCACCAAAAGGAGAAAAGTATATTTATAGAAATCTGAAAGAAAATAGGGTACCATTGAGCATATCTATAGGGGCTACCATAGATTTTGAAGCCGGGAATGTAAAACGAGCACCAAAGTGGATGGCAGAGCGCGGATTGGAATGGCTTTATAGAATTACACAGGACCCTAAAAGGTTAGCAAAACGGTATTGGAATGATGCAGTTAAGATAATTCCTATTATAGGAAAGTATAAGGGAAAATAACGATATGAAAATTATGATCGATTTAACTTCATTAGCAGATAACTTTTCAGGGATCGAGAGATATGCAGCCTGTCTAAGTCGTGAAATGATACTTAGCAGTGAAGATGATTTCGTTTTATTGTTTAAGAATGAAGTTCATAAGATGTTTCGGATTTTTTCGAATAATGCGAATGTAGAAATGATTGTACTTGATGGATGTAATAAATTGATTTTTAATCAGATTAAACTTCCAATAGAAATGTATAAACATAAAGCAGATAGGTATTTGTTTATGGCATTTCCAGTTCCTATTTTATTTTTTAGAAAGAATATTATATCTACAATCCATGATATTTGTTGCTGGGATTGTCCTGAGACAATGAATGGGATGAGTAAATGGTATTTTAGAATATCACATAGATTTGCTGTTAAAAAGTGCAAGAGAATTATTACTATTTCGCATTTTTCTCAAAAACGTATTGAAGATAAACTACATGTATCAAATGGTAAAATATGTCTAATTTATTGTGGAGTTGATAACAGCTTCGCGAAATATGTTAAAGATGACAATGAACTAAAATTAGTTAAAGAAAAATATAAATTACCTGAACAATATTTGTTATCACTATCAACGTTAGAGCCTAGAAAAAATCTCGAATTGCTAGTTAATGCCTATAGAAAATTAGTTTTGGATGACGCTTATAAAATTCCGCTAGTGCTAGCAGGAAGAAAAGGATGGAAAATGGATCGATTTTTCGAAGAAATTGAACCGTCGGTTAAAGAAAAAATAATTTTTACTGGTTTTATTGAAGAGAAAGATTTGCCTGCAGTTTATGCTGGAGCAAAACTTTTTGTTTTTCCATCCAAGTATGAGGGATTTGGAATGCCGCCTTTGGAAGCAATGGCTTGTGGTACAAATGTACTTAGCTCTAATGGTACTTCATTACCGGAAGTTCTAGGTGATGGTGCTAATTATTTCAAGAATAATAATGAAATGGATTTAGTAAATAAAATTAAAGAAACAGTTGATTTTGAACAAGATGCTAATGTCATGAAAAGTCAGGTTGAAAAGTTTTCATGGAATAGAGAAGCCAGAAAATTGCTGTTGGCATTAAGGTGGAATGATTAATATGAAAAAGTGTGTTTTCGCGGGAGATTGGGTATTAGAACAAGCAGTTGGGATACAAAGATATACGTTCCAAATTTTGTTAGAATTGGATAAAATGTTGCTGGATGGGAGAATAGACCTTGAAATAGAGTTATTAATTCCTAAAAATAGCGGTTGGAAGAATCCTTTTAAGAGGATTACTGTTGTTGAGTTGGGGAAAATTAGTTCTAAGGCAGAAAAATATATATGGCAGCAATTGATTTTTCCAATATATGTGACCAAAAAGAAAGCAATTGGAATTGATTTAGCAGGTGCTATTCCAATATGGGGGTGTCAAATTTGTGCACTTCATGATTGTATAAGAGAAGCATTTCCTGAAAATTTTGACCAACATAGCTTCTACTTGAAAATGTATTATTTTAAGGCTAAATGCGTTGCAAAATCGAGCAAAGTGCAAATCGTTACATTGACTCACGACTCGATGAAGGAAGTTCAAAAATACTACCATATTTCTGATAATAGAATAGACATTGTCTCTTGTGGCTGGGAACATATGAAGACCACCGATAAAGATGACACAATTTTAAAGAAATTAAAATTAAATGCTGGATGTGAGTTTTTCTTCTCACTTGGTTCAAAATATAAACATAAAAATTTCCAATGGGTATTATCCGTGGCCAAAAGAAATCCTAAATACAAATTTGTGATAACTGGAACAGGGGCGTTTTCAAACAACGAGAATGAACTCAAAGCGGTTGTACCCAATAATGTTATTTTTACAGGATATATCACTAATGAAGAAATCAAGTCATTAATGATACATTGTAAAGCCTTAATTCAACCTTCTATTTATGAAGGATTTGGCTTACCTCCTTTGGAAGCTTTGAGCGTAGGAACCTCAATTATTGTTTCAAATAGAAGTTGTTTGCCTGAAATTTACAAGAGTGTAGCGCATTATATTGATCCATATAATGATAATGTTGATCTTGAGAAGTTGATGGGTGAACCTGTTGATAATCCGAAGATAGTATTAGATGAGTATACATGGGAAAGAGCGGCTTCTCAGCTTCTAAATGTTATATATAAAGAGAGTATAGGTGAACGAAGTGAAAAAAGATGATTTGGTTTCAGTAATTGTAACAACCCATAATAGATGCACTCTTATGAAGAGGGCTGTCGAAAGCATACAAAAACAGTCCTATACAGATCTGGAAATAATTATTATAGATGATAATTCTTCGGATGATACTGAAGTATATGCAAATAAATTGCAGAAAACCGATGATAGAATTAAATATATTAAAATTCCACAAAATGAATCTAAAGGAGGCAACTATGCAAGGAATACAGGAATTGAAAATTCCAGAGGGGCGTATATAGCCTTTTTGGATGATGATGACGTATGGCATGCTGATAAGGTACAAAAACAGCTGGAATATTTAAAAAAATATAGTGAACTTGGTGCTGTTTCATGTGAAGTGAGATTTGTGTATGACTTTGGTGACAAACAGTATTTTGATTTCTCCAATACAAAATTAGACAAGCGACCATTGGGCTTTTTTGTTAATAGCTGGTTGAATACAACTAGTACGATTATGGCGCGAAAGGATGTATTGATAGATGTGGGGATGTTTGATTTGTCGATGCCTGCATTGCAGGAATGTGAACTTTCATACCGTATTTGCCTGAAGTATAAAGTTGAAATATTGAAAGATATTCTTGTGGATTACTATATTTATCCTAATATATCCGGACAAATAACAAGTAGCTTAGAAAAGAATAAGCAGGCACTTTCGAGAATTTCTTGCAAATACAAGAATGAATTAAGTAGATTGCTCCCAGATCAGATGGAAGCCAGGAAACTTTCTATTAAAAGAGGGGAAATGTTGCGATACCTAAGAAGCGGAAATAAAAAGGAGTATCGTGCTGCAATGAGACAGGTATGGAAGAACACGTCAAAGTGGGAAAAAATGGAATATTGCTTAACATATGTACTTGAATACCCGCAAATTATCCGCTTGAAATGCAAATTGAAGGAAAAAAGAGGTAAATTAAATGCAGTATGTGATAGTTAATCCATATGAACATCCTGATAATGATTATATCCGTTTGCAGATAGAAGCTATTAGAAAGGCCGGATATATACCTGTACCGCAAACTGGAAACATTACAAAAAGCGACTATATTCTCTACAATTGGATGGAAAATGTAGATGGCAATCATAAAATTTTGGTTGTTTCAAAAAAGCTCATCCGCTTGTTACAGTTAAAATTACTCGGAAAAAAGATTATTTGGGTTATGCACAATAAACAGCCTCACGAAAATAGTTATAAGTATGGGTTGTTTATGATGAAAGTAATGGCTTTTCTATCAGACAAAATTATGATTTTATGTGATGAAACTGTACCGGCTTTGATGAAACTAACAAACAGTAAAAAAGTCCTAGAAAAAGTTTGTAAAGTACCGCTAATTAGTTACGAGAGTATTGTTGGGAAAATGGATGAAGCTCCAGTAGGCGGGAAATTGAATATTTTGCTCTTTGGGCAAATAAAGCCCTATAAGGGAGTGGAGGTATTATTGGAGGCACTGAAGGACGAATACTTGCAACAGAATACAGTTATTACTATTGTAGGAAAATGCAATGATCAGAATTATTTGAATCAATTAACTGAGAAAATAAGAACTTTGCATAATGTTTCATTTCAAAACCGTTTTATTGAACTTAGTGAATTAAAGAAAATTGTAAAAGATGTTCACTTGTTAGTTCTGCCCATGGATATTAAGAGTAGCTTAAATTCAAGCGCTGCCATGATGGCGTTTTCCTTAAGGAGAACGGTGATTTGTCCTAATATTGGAACTGTCCAAGAATATTATGGACAGAATTATATGTATACATACGATTATCAAACAATAGAAGAACATGTTGACCAGATAAAAAAATCTATAAGAGCAGCAATTGATGATTTGAATAATGATCCAGAATGCATGAGAGAAAAAGGAAATACGGCGTTTGAAATGGCGCACAAGTACAATTCACTTGATGTTGTCGCTAAAGCAATTAAGGAGATGCTTGAAGAATAAGTACAGTAGGTGGTTTTATAGAATGATGAAAAAAATACTGAATAGTAATATAATATGGTCCATAGTAGCAATTTTAGTCAATACGGCGATTAACTTCTGTGTCGTTCCATATGTTAGTGAAAATGTAGGCGTTGAAGCCTATGGTTTTGTTACGCTGGCAAACACATTGATTACATATATCGACGTTATTTCAGTAGCACTCAATTCTTTTGCGAGTAGATATATTGCAATGGCATATCATGAAAAGAATTTTGAGAAGGCAAGAAAATATTATTCATCGATTTTCATTGCAAATATTATTCTTTCAGTAATATTCCTTGTTCTAGGAACAGTTATAATTTTAAATCTACAAAATGTGATAAATGTGTCTTTGGGTTTAGAACATGATGTTAAAATATTATTCTTCATTGTTTTAGGAAGATATATTTGTACACTACTTCGTAATGCGTTTGATGTATCTACATTTATAAAAAACAGGCTAGATTTAACAGAAAAGCTTCGTGCTTTTTCATATATAATTCAAGCAATAATCCTTTTGGTGACTTGTGTTAGTATGAAGCCGCATGTCTGGTATGTGGGAATTGCCTCATTTGTAGCAGCATTGATTATGCTGTTGGTACAGTATGTTTTTACAAAAAGATTGACGCATGAGCTTAAAGTAAAGACTTCAGATTTTTCAGTAAAATGCATTAAGGATTTTTTAGTAAATGGAATTTGGAATGCGATTAACAATATTGGAAATTTGTTGAATTCAGGTCTTGATCTACTCATCACTAATAAGATGCTTACAGAACTTCTTATGGGAATGGTTTCAGTATCGAAGACATTGGGATCATTGTGCTATACTCTTGTGGTAGCAATCAGTAGCTCTTTTAGACCAAAGCAGCTAGAGGCATATTCACATAAAGATAAGGAAAAGTTAATTGAGCTACTGAAAAATTCAATGCTGATTACAGGAACAGTCTGTGCAATTATTTTAGCTGGATTTAATGCATGTGGGGAAGATTTTTTACATCTTTGGCTTCCGTCACAAAATCATGAAATATTGTTTCAATTAGCCATGATTACGTTAATGAGTGATATATTGATAGGAGTTGTTAATCCTTTATATTATGTATTCACGTTAACGAAGAAATTAAAAGTTCCATGCTTGATTACAATTATTATGGGCATTTTAAACATAACAGGAATGTATGCTTTAATAAAATACACAGATCTTGGAGTATATGCAGTTGTACTAACCACGATGGTGTTAAATTGTGTTCACTTTATAGATACACCGCTGTATGCATCATATTGTCTGAATATAAAAATGATAACATTTTATCCGGTGATTATTTTACATTTTCTAAACACGGCAGTACTGTTTTTATGGACAAGTTTAATAAATTGTTATTGGCCCAATGTATATAGTTGGGCGATGTTGCTTGTTAAAGTGATATTTTTTGGAATAACAGAAATGATAATTGCAGTAGTTTTAATGACAACAACTGAGCAAAAAAAACAATTATTACAAATACTGGGAAAATATGTTAAAAGAAAGGTGCGAGGCCAATGAAAGTAAAAGTAGATATAATTAGAGCAAGCTATGTTTCGATTATTATCGGATACATCTTGACTCTTACAACTATTCCGCAGGGAGATGTGATTGGTAGTGCTTTTACAAGTATTGGATTGATTCTTGCGCTGTATAAAATCTTATTTTTGAATCATTATAAAATCAAACAATATTTTTTGCTGACTATAGTAGGTATATTATTTTTTGTGTCTGCGTATCGAACAAGAAACTATCAATTTGCTATTACGTTTATTTTTATTCTTTCTGCAACGAGAATGAGTATAGACAAATTGATAGCTATTGATTTAAAAGTAAGAGTTCCTTTGGTTTTTATAGTGTGTGCACTAGGATATTCCGGAGTGATTTTGAATCGTTTAGATTACGATATTCGTGGATTTGGACTAGATAGGCAGGCACTTGGCTTCACACATCCAAATAATCTTGGCGCAATGATGATGGTTATTACAATTTATCTGTTTTATAAAAAACATAAGAATTTTAGGGTACAAGATTATTTGTTGTTACTGTTTGCTGATTATATATGTTGGAGTGTAGCTGTCAGTCGAACATCATCTATTATAATTACTGGTGTAATTTTAGTAGAATGCTTGGATTCTATTGTTTCTTTTTTTGTAAAAGGGATGCTTTTACAGAAGATAAAGCACATAGCAATTAATATTGCAGGTCTGTTGACTTTGGTTATTCCATTAGGATCAATTTACTTAGGAATGAATTATTCAACAACACCGTTTTATATTGCTCTGGATTCGCTTTTTAGTTCAAGATTCTATTTGATGCATACTGCATTCAAAAACAATGGAATCACATTATTGGGGCAATATATTAAAGCTATTTCTTGGACAAGCAATGTCATTGCAGAAGAAACGAATGCTGTTGATAACCTATATGGATATATATTAATAAATTTTGGAACGATTTTCTTTACGGTTGTGATTTTAACACTCGTTATTAGCTATATTTATGCGAGCAAAAAAGATGGGAGAAAGATTTGCCTGTGTATATTGTTTTTTATAATAGCTGGCTTCTGTGAAAATAAGATGCTTTATATCGGTACGAATATTTTTACCTTGTATATTGCTGTTGCACTCTATCAATCTAGAATGAAAATTAGAAAATAACAAATGCTCTATAACAAGGGACTGTTTTTTACCTCGCTTTTTGTGATAAATTAATATTTGAGTGTTTTAGACGATTAACATTATCAAAAATATGCGAAAGCAGTTCTTTTGTAAGATATATTACATTTAGGCTGAAGTAGTCCCTTATTAGAATGAATTTTATGAGACAATTTTTAATACCAGTATGCTAAATGTACGTCTGGTATATCAACTACTAACGAACCTTGACAGTTTAACAATTGCTCTGAAATCTGACATGGCTTTTTTGACGTAAGTCCTCAAACATGAGTAGCGCAAATCGAGCGAATTGCATGAAATCATGTTTAGAAATGATGTTGGAGCGATTATCTCAGAAATGTGATAAGATGAACAGATACGGAGTATTGAGGATTAAGTTTTTGACGGTTATCTTGTGTGTTATGACTACATGAATTATTTTTTCAGTTATATGGTATAGTTATCGGTTCAGATATTGTTCCGTGAATAATATGGGGTGGTTTCATAATCAGAAAACTGCCAGATAATAACCGTAAATCGAGAGAATGTATTGAGAAAATATGCAAAATGACATCCAGTTGAAAGAGTACTTGTTATAGAGATACAGAAACGACAGCTTTATAGCGGACAAAAAGAACGTTGGGAGAAAGGTTATGGATAGAAAGGACAATAAAATGAAAATACTAAGGGTTATTGCAACGCTCCTCGTTGTAGTAGGTCATAGTAATTTTTATTTAATATCAACAAATATAAGAGGATTAGGATATAATGCTTCAATATATGTGATAGATCATTCAAGATTTTGGACATTATCATCATATCTAGTAGGTCTAATATACTCGTGTCATATGCAGCTGTTTTTCGTTATTTCTGGATATGTATTTGCACTTTGTCTAAAAAAGGGAAAATATAAAACTTTTACAGCGTTGACAACTGCAAAAGTTCACAGATTGCTTATTCCATATATTGCTGTAACAATATTGTATAATATCCCGATTCTTATGTGTGCAGACTATTTTTCTCACAATATTCGAAATGTGCTGCTTTATTTTATTGGGTATGGAAAAAATCATCTGTGGTATTTAAGTGCATTATTTTTAATATTCCTGCTTGTTTATAGTGTTCTTTTTTTGGGGAATAAAATGACTTTTATGAGTGAAAAAGTTACACTTGTTGTCCTCTTTTTTGTTGCTTTGCTAGTGTATATTCAAATTGAATGTAAAAATATTAACATAACTGAATTTGTCTATTTGGATAGAGTGGCAAAGTATCTGGTATGGTTTTTGTTCGGAATGATTTTGTATATAATAAAGAAAACTTCGTTTTACCAATATTGTAAACTCAGGCTAAATTGGTGTGATGTAATTATTTTGTTTTTTCTGTGGATTACATCGTATTTAATTGGTCTGATGGAGCAAAGTAAGTTCGCTGCAATTATTACTAGCTTTATAGGAGTAGTATTCTTTTATGAACTTTGCGAGTTTATTGCAAAAAAATATAAAATTTTAGATGCGAATAAGTTGATCAATTTGATAGATAAATATTCATTGGAAATCTATCTATATGGGGTTCCACTTAATTATGTCATTTTGACTGCTTTGATACAAATGTGTGGAAAAGTAGAGTTAAATAATGTTCAATCATCGCTTTTGTTTATACTACGTTTCCTCATTCAACTTTTAGGTGGTATCGTAATTGGAATGTTAATAGGAAATTTCCAGAAGGTAATCAAGAGGGGGAAAATACAAAGTGAAAAGAAACAGTAATTTTGAACTGTTACGAATATTTTTGTGAACTTCCAGTAATTTTTCAGCCTAAAGAAAAAAGAACAAAAGCTTACCAGGGGTCAGACCCCATGAAGTGCCTATAAAATAAGTAAACGAGTCCTAAAAGTTCTGTAAAGAAAGTATAAATATCTTGCATAGACATATCATATGTGGTATAAGTTGCTTAAAAATTATGTTGAGCAAAGGATGAGAAACATATGTAGGAAAATATGAAAGAGTATTTTTTAGAAAAGGAAGCCCGTGAAAGGCATCTGGCGATTTATCCTTAACTTCCAAAAATGAATAGCCCTAATGAAAATAAAACTAAAAAACAGCCCGTATTTATGCGGAGTTTCTTGCAAAAATGCGGGTTTTATTGTATAATGGTTTTAGGGCTATATAAACCTAAACAAAGGAGGCAAATATGTACCTGAAATCAAGAGTCAAAATACCGGATGTGCATGGAAAATTGACCCGATTAAGACGCGGGGATATCACATATATTAAGTATGAGTATGATCGCTATTATGATCCGGAGAAAAAATATACCTATCCACAGAGAGCAACTATAGGCAAGGTGTGTGCAGATGATGACACTATGATGATCCCTAACGAAGCCTTTCTGAAATACTTTCCAGATGCAGTTTTATCAGGTATGGAAGACCGAACAGAGCGTAGCAGCTGTCTGCGGGTTGGTACATATGCTGCAATACATAAGATAGTATCGGATTATTCGTTAGATAAGATGCTTGGACAGTTCTTCTCTGAGCGGGATATGGCACTACTGCTCGACCTTGCATCTTACTCTATTGTAGAAGAGAGCAATGTAGCACAGCATTATCCGGATTACGCATACAATCATCCACTGTATAGTTCTGGTATGAAGATCTATAGTGATGCGTCGGTAAGTGATTTCTTTAAGAGCATCACCAAGGATAAGAGTACA
>OLON01000763.1_pt1 | contig 20715 bp, 10 predicted proteins | sample 1672691 | NCBI WGS metagenome assembly OLON01 (sample SAMEA3136714, study PRJEB25190) | human gut metagenome | biome: human gut; feature: human-associated habitat; material: faeces | place: Austria | collected 2013
AGCTTACCGCCGCGCCGGTCGCCGCGCTCACCCGCGATGGCCTTATGGCCCGCGCGCTCCATGCCGAGCCCGCGCGCTCCATCGCCGTCATGCCCAATAACGAAGAGGCAACTATTGAGGTTTGGCCCTCGCTCGACCACGCCGCCGCGGCATTTGAAGCTGCGACCAGTGCGGATGCCGAGGAGCAGACCGCAGACGCTCAAGACAAAGCCGCCGACGCCCCCATGCCCGAACCTGCCGCCACGCTCGACCTGGGCGACGGCAAGCCGCTGCCCGTGCTCATCCCGGAGTCCGAGCAGTTCGCCAACCGCCTGCGCAAGAACGCCCGTCTGCGTCGCAAGTGGGCAAAGCGCGAGGGCGTGAGCTGCTACCGCGTCTACGATGCCGACCTGCCCGACTACTCCGCTGCCATCGACCTGTACGAAGGCTGCCCGCAGACGCCGGGCCGCTGGCTCGTCATCGCCGAATACGCCGCGCCCAAGACCATCGACCCCGCGCTTGCCCAGGCCCGCATGCTCGACATCTTGGCCATCGCGCCGCGCATCCTAGATGTTCCCGCCGAGCATGTGCACGCCAAGGCCCGCATGCGTTCGCGCGGCGGCTCGCAGTACGGCAAGCAGGGTGCCGGCAAGGGTGGATCGGGCGAGCGCGCCAATATCGCACGCCGTCGTCTACCGCTCATCGAGGAGGGCGGCCTTACTTTTGCCGTCAACTTTGACGACTACCTGGACGTTGGCATCTTCCTAGACCACCGCGTCACCCGCAACCTGGTGCGCGAGCACGCCAAACAGGCGCGCCGCTTCCTCAACCTGTTCGCCTACACCGGCACCGCTACCTGCTATGCGGCAGACGGCGGCGTCGAGGAGACCGTGACGGTCGACCTTTCCAACACCTACCTGGACTGGGCCGAGCGCAACATGCGCCAGAACGGCTTTGTGGGCCCGCAGCATCACTTTGTACGCGACGACGTGCTCGCCTGGATTCGCGACCAGCGCCAGACGCGCAACCGCTGGGACCTAATCTTTGTCGACCCGCCCACGTTCTCGAACTCGTCCAAGATGGGCCGCCGCACCTGGGATGTCCAGCGCGACCATGTTGAGCTTTTGGCCGGCGTATCTCGCCTGCTCGCGCAGGGCGGCCATGCCATCTTTAGCTGCAACCTGCGCGGCTTCCGTCCCGAGACGCGCAAGCTCGCACGCGTGGGCGTCGTGTTGGAGGACATTACGGCGCAGACCATCCCCGAGGACTTCGCGCGCAACCAGAAGGTGCATCATTGCTATATCGTGCGCCGCCTGCCCATCGAGGACGCCATGGCCGAGGTCGGCTTTAGCGCCGAGGAGATTGCAGAGCGAACCGAGGAACTGCGCAACCCCGAGGCCCGTAAGCCTCGTGCAGCAGTGCCCGCGCACGTGCAGGCCGGCGACCGAGGGCCGCGCGGCGACGGCAAACCCTCCCCCGCCGGCAAGCCCAAAAAGAAGAAGTTCTACGCCAGTAAGCCCAAGGGCAGATAACAAAGTTGCGGTAGAATACGGACTGTTTTGCCTGGAATTAGGCAATTTTAGACCGTATTTCACCGCAACTCATAGTGGGATGGCGGATGCCGGCCTATCCCTGGGTGACCAATCGGTAACCGATACCCACGTGCGTTTGGATATAGCGCGGATGCGCGGGATCGGACTCGATCTTCTTGCGCAGCGTGCCCATAAAGACACGCAGGCTCGCCAGGTCGCTCTTAGTTGCCGTGCCCCAAATCTCGTGCAAAATAAACTGGTGCGTCAGCACCTTGTCGGCGTTATGCGCCAGCAGGCACAGGAGCCTGTACTCGATCGGCGTCAGATGCAGCTCCTCGCCATCCATCGTGGCGATGCCGGCATCAAAATCGATATGCAGCTCACCGGTATCGAACGAGCCCTCGGAGGCAACGCCGCCCGTTTGTGCATACGAAAGGCGCCTGAGCGTCGTGCGAATGCGCGCGAGCAGCTCCTCGACCGAAAACGGCTTGGTCAGGTAGTCGTCGGCGCCGGCATCGAGCGCACGAATCTTGTCCGCGTCCTCACTGCGTGCCGAGACCACAATGATCGGCATGCCAGACCACGCGCGCACCGACTCCACCACCTTGACACCGTCCATATCGGGCAGGCCCAGATCAAGCAGCACAATGCTCGGTGCCTGCGATGAGGCAGCGGCGATGGCGGCATGGGCGGTCTCCACGGCCATATGACGCAAGCCGTGCGCCTCGAGCGCGGCAACGATTAAGTTGCGAACGGCGGGATCGTCCTCAACGACCAGGATAAGCGGTTTTACGGCAGAGTTCGGCACGGCGCTACTCCTTATCAAACGAAACATCGGCGACGGGAAGCTCAATCGTAAAGACCGAGCCGTGCGGGTCCGCCGCGGCAACCTCTATGCTACCGCCATGCGCCAACGCAATGGAACGGCAGAGCGAAAGACCCAGGCCCACGCTGCGATGGCTGTCGGCAAGACCGTGGTTGGCGGTGTAGAACGACTCAAAGACCCGCTCGCGATCTTCGGGTGCGATGCCCGGACCATCATCGGCCACCGAGCACGCCACGCGTCCATCGTCGACGCTAATCGAAATCATGATATGCGAGCCTGCGGGCGTATAGGTGATGGCGTTGTTCACCAGATTGACCACCAGCTGCACCATCAGGCGCGCGTCGACGTTGACGAGTGCCGGCTCATCGCACGCCACCACCTTAAGGTCGTGCTCGCGCACGGCCGGATTTACGTGGCGCAGTGCCTCCTCGACGATATCGTCCATGAGCTCGAGCGTAGTCGACAGATGCATGCCGCCACCCTCGAGCTTGGTGATGGCGAGCAGGTTCTCGACGGTAGCGTTGAGCCATTGCGCATCCGAGCGAATGGACAGGAGCAGGCCGCGGCGCGTCTGGGCATCGAGCACGGCCGTGCCAGTCGAGCCTTGGTCGAGCAGCACGTCGGCATTGCCCGAAATACTGGTGAGCGGCGTGCGCAGATCGTGCGAGATGGAGCGCAGCAGGTTGGCGCGCAGCTGCTCGTTTTTGGCAAGCACCGCCGCCTCCTCGCGGGCCTCCATGGCGCGGGCGCGATCGAGCGCCAGCTCGCCTTCGCTCACGATGGCATCGGCAAGCGCCCGTTCCTCGTGCGTCAGCACGTCGGGCTCGGCAACGATAGCCAGCACGCCCACCACCGAGGCGGGGTCGCCCGAGCGCACGAAGCCGTCGCCCGTGCGAACCGTCAGGTAGATGCCATAAAACGCCGAGCCGCCAAACGTGGCATCGAGCGGGGTTCCCACGTAAGCCGACGCCGAGAGTCGCGGCGGCATCTGCGGCGCCAGCTCGTGCACCGGCGCGGCATCGCCCACGGCCGTGTATGTCGCACGCGGCAGCAGGTCATCGCCCTCGGCGTCGGCGCTATACCACACGACCGGACAGCCCGAAAGACGCGCCAGCTGCGTTGCCATGGCGTGGACAATCTGCTGCTGATCGGCGCACCGCTGCAGCATGCGGTTGGTCTCGAGCACCATATGCGTGCGGCGGTCGCTAGCGGCGGCCTGTGCCAAGGCGCGGCGCAGGGCCAACGCAATCGAGCTCGACACAAGCGAGACCACGAACATGATGAAGAACATGCCGGGATAGACGCGGTCGATAAGCGACAGCGAGTAGCGCGGGTCGACAAACAAGAAGTTGTAGAGCGCCACGGCGGCAGCCGAGCTCAGCAAGCAATACAGGCGACTCCAGGTAAAGAATGCGCACAGCTGAACGGCGAACACATAGACGATCATGATACTCGGCGCGAGACCCGGATGGTCGAGTAGCGCGCCCACAATCGTCGCCGCGACCAGCAGCCCCGCCGATACGCAGGCGTCATACAGAGGAGTGCGGCGCGTCAGCGTTGTGCGCCGCCACCAAAAGCTATCGGCAATATCGCCGTCCGTACGGACGTCCATCAGCGCCCCGTCCCTCTCTCAAAAACAAAAACCACCACAAAGGGACAGGCACCTTTGTGGTGGTTTTCCCTCGTGGTGGTTCTAAGTGTAAAGCCTTCTACGACCGGCAGCCGCTAGACAAACAGCACGTGCGCGAGCAGGGCACACACGCACACCACTCCAAATACCAGCGCCACGACCGAAATCACACGATCGGCCATGTTGGCCCGATTCGTAAAGAACCGATCTTCGGCTGCGTCGACACGCGCCTCACGCATCATTTCGACCACCGTCTCACGGCCATCGAGCGCCTTTGTATCCATGTTTACCTCCCCGGCCTCATGCTTATCCATCAAAAACCAACTCCGTGTAGCCGCCGACGTCTACGGCCGCTCGTTGGGAGCCAGGCGCTGCATCTTGTTCACGGCCTTGAACTTGGTGAACAGCGGCACGTACTCAAAGCTCACGTTGGAGTTCTCCAGGCCGTACCAACGCGCGGGCGTGCCGGCGGCGCGGCGGATGATGTACTTGAGCGTGATGGCCGTACGCTCGCTCGGCTCCACGTCGCTCTCGGGCGCCAGAAGCTTACGGATCAGGACGAACTTGAACGTGCCGATGTTACCCGGGTCCTTGTAGACCGAGTAGTCATGCGTCTGCGGCGGCAGCTCGCCAGTGGCAGCCAGGTCCTGAACAACCTGACGCAGGTAGGCATTGACGCGCTGGTTGATCTTGTAGCCCAGGTACAGATGCACGCGGAACACGTAGTCGGTGCCGAACGTCTCGACCGAATAGGCAAAGGTGTGCGGTTCGTCCATGGTCTCGACATTCACAAACCACCAGGCGCGGGCACGCTTGGGATGCTTGTCCAGAATCGAGTAGACGATGTCGCGATCGATATAGTCGGTATGGGTGTCCTTGGTCAGGTACACGATGTTGTCGCTCAGGCGCTCGTAGCGATCGTCATCGCGCAGGCGCTTGAGCTGCGGCAGGTAGCTGCGCAGCGGCAGCAGCGTAAACTGGCGCTGCTCAACAGCCGTACCGTTGTACCAGCACACCATGATACCCATGATGAGCGCGGCCATGAGGATGGTGAAATAGCCGCCGTGGAAGAACTTGGTGAGCGAGCTCACGAAGAAGAAGCCTTCGAGCAAAAGGAAGAAGGCCGCGAAGATCCACGGCGCGACCTTGAGCTTGCGCTCCTCGTGCAGGTAGAAGAAGAGCAGCAGCGTGGTGCACATCATAGTCAGCGTAATGGCAAGGCCGTAGGCGGCTTCCATATGCGCCGAGTTCTGGAACAGCAGCACCACGATGACGCAGCCGACAAGCATGACGTTGTTGACCATGGGGATGTAGAGCTGGCCCTTGGTCTCGGCAGGGTAGAAGACCTGCATGTGCGGCATGAGGTCCAGACGGCTGGCCTCGGACACCAGCGAGAATGCGCCGGTAATGAGCGCCTGCGAGGCAATGATGGCCGCGACGGTGGAAAGGCCGACGGCAAACGGGCGCAGGCCCGGGGCGAGCATCTGGTAGAACGGGTTGAGGTCGGCAATGCCCATGAGCTCGGGGTTGGCAGCGTTGTTCATAAGCCAAGCGCCCTGGCCCATATAGGAAAGCAGCAGGCAGCACTTAACGAACGGCCAGGTAGCGTAGATGTTGCCGCGGCCGACGTGGCCCATGTCGGAGTAGAGCGCCTCGGCACCGGTGGTGGCGAGGAAGCAGCTGCCCAGAATCATGATGCCCGCATGGTTGTTGGGGCTCAGCAAAAAGGCGATGCCGCGCACCGGGTTGAGGCACAGCAGCACGGCGGGGTGCTGGAGGACAAAGAACAGACCCGTACCGCCCAAGAACAGGAACCACAGCGTCATGATGGGGCCAAAGGCGTGACCGATCTTGGCCGTACCGATGCGCTGCACCAAGAAGAGCACGATGATGATGGCGAGCGTAATGGCGACGACGCGACCCTGGTCATCGCCCAGCACGGCATGGACCGCCGGGATGGTGCGCAGGCCCTCGATGGCCGTGGTAACGGTAACGGCCGGCGTCAGGATGCCGTCGGCGAGCAGCGCGGCGCCACCCAGCATGGCGGGGATGATAAGCCACTTGCCGCAGCGCTTGACCAGGCTGTACAGGGCAAAGATGCCGCCCTCACCATGGTTATCGGCGCGCAGCGAGATGAGCACATACTTGATGGTGGTCAGCAACGTGACCGTCCACACGACAAGGGAGAGCGCGCCGAGCACGAACTCCTCCGTGACGCTTCCGATGCCGCCGTTGCCGGCAACGAGCGCCTTGGTTACATACATGGGGCTGGTGCCGATATCGCCGTACACCACGCCTAGCGTGACGAGCATCGCCGAGATGCTCACAGGAATCGCAGCGTGCGAGGCTGCCTCCTTGGCCTTTTGTTCCATAAGCCGGTTTCCTCCCAACTTTAACGTTCGAGGGGATTATAGGTAATCGGCCCATGTTTTAATGCACTGTTTTCCCAGCTAGATAAAGATTTATACAGTCTTTAGACTTCCGCGGCGATATGGAATGTGACAAAGGGACTATCCCCTTGTCACATTCGTCATTTTCCGAGCCAGTTTTTGAACCACCACTCCATGGAGCGGCTCATCTCGGCCATAAAGGGGCTCGTGTGCTTGCGGGTGTAGATATCCACGACGCGCTCCCCCACCTCGCGGGCGTGCGGGCGAAACATCGCATCCATCTCGGCCACCTGCGCATCCATAGTCGCGTCGTCCGCACGGCAGTAGCGCTCCTCGTGCACCAGGTTCACCACGGGATGTGCAATGGCCGGGCGCTCCTTACGGGGCGTGCCGATGATGAGCATCGATAGCGGCATGGTATAGGGCGGCAGATCGAGCAGCTCGGCAACTTCCTCGGCATTCTCGACGATATCACCGATATAGCAGCTCCCCAGCCCCAGGGCCTCGGCGGCAACCACGGCGTTTTGCGCGGCGATCACGGCGTCCTGGGCCGCGATGGCAAAGTCGCCCAAACCCGGCGCGCGGCGGGGCGCCTTGCCCGTGCGCTCGACAAACTCGGGCTCAAAGCAGCCCACGTGCTCAAACAGATCGATCCACTTGGCATAATCGACCACAAATATAAGTGCCCAGGGAGCCTTGGCGATCATAGGCTGGTGGTCGCACAGGTCGGCCAGACGGTCCAGCGTAGCCTGCTCGCGAATGCTCACGATGGAATACATCATCATGGCGCCCGCCGACGGTGCGCGGCTCGCCGCATGCAAGATCGCCGCCCGCTGCTCGTCGGTCACCGCTACGGGACGGTCGCTGTCATCGCGCGCGAAAGCACGCGTGGACGAGCGGTGTTCCAAGATGTCCAGCGCCGCGTTGCCCGTAGTCTCGACCGGATAGCCGCCCGCGTCCACGCCCACAGCTCCGCCGCAGTACTCGGTGCCCGTCATACAAACCTGCTCGCCCATAGCTCTATCCTCGCTAATTCTTTAAGAAGCCTTTACGTTTCCGTGTAATTCCCGTCCATTATCGCGCAGGTCGCCACTACATTGCGCCACACCGCCACACGTGCGCGTTAATATGGCTGGTTGTTGTGCGCAGCCACCAATTGCAGCGCATATCTTGGTAACAATCGGGTAAATCCCCGCTTTCGTAGGTTTTAGTTTGTGAGGAGTCTCAGCATGTTCGCTGCCGCCATCTCGCTCGTCGGTCTTGCGGCGACCGTCTACCTTGTCTTGCGCGAGGCCAAGGCCATTCGCGCTCAGTCGGGCACCGTTGCCAAAAGCGCTCTTGGGTGGAGCGTCGTCTTCGGCCTGTTCCAGGTCTTTTTGACTATTTGGGGCGCCGTGGGCCTCGTCGCTCAAAACGAGCCGCTCGCCTTTGTGATGCTCATCCTGACCAACGCCATTCTCACCGGCTGCGCCTGGGCCAGCATCGCACGCGACCGCATCGCCCCGCGCGTCTTTGCGTTCGCCAGGCCCGACGCCCCCGCCCCCACCGGCAAGCTCGCCCGCCTGCGCGGCGCCTTTGTGGGCAAACCGCTCGTCGCCGCCGTCTTGTGCCTGCTGCTCGCCGGCGTCTTTGCGCTGCTGGGCATGGAGGTCTCGTCCAACCACGACTTTACCTGGGTCTACCCCCTGTGCATCCTGCTCGAGTGGGCCATCATCACCACGCTCATGGCCGGCTTGTTCTTCCTGTTCCAGCGCCACGGCGCGGCTCCCGCGGTCCTGGCCTTTGCCCTCTTTGTCCTGGGCATTGCCGAGTTCTTCGTCATCACGTTTAAATCCATGCCCATCCAGCCGGGCGACCTTTCGGCCATCTCCACCGCCGCCGCGGTCGCCGGCAACGGCTACACCTTCTCGATCTCGCTGTTCTGCGTGCTGTCCATGGGCTTTACCGCCATCGCCATGCTGCTGTGCGAGTACGCCGGCCTGGTGGCACCGCACCGTCAGAAGGGTGCCGCCAACGCCAAGCGCATGCTGCTCACCAACCTGCTCGTGGCAGTGCTGTGCATGGGCGGCGTGACCGCGCATGTCACGCTCATCGACTACTACAACACCCTCGGCATCACCGTCTACACCTGGCGTCCGCTCGAGAGCTACTGGCGCGAAGGCTACCTGCCCGCTTTCATTAGCGCAGCGCAGTCCATCAAGCCGCCCAAACCCGCCGACTACTCCGTCGACGATGCCAAGGCCACGCTCAAAAAGTACGCCAAGGCCTACGACAAGTCCGACGCGGCCAAGAGCGACGAGCGCGCCGCCGCAAAGGAGCAGTTCGACAGCGAGAAGCCCACGGTCATCGCCATCATGAACGAGACCTTCTCGGACCTATCCATCTACCAGAACATGCGCGCCGGCTACGAGGGCCCGCAGTACTTTAAGAGCCTGTCCAACTGCCTCAGCCGCGGCAAGCTCTACGTGAGTGCCTACGGCGGCGGCACCGCCAATACCGAGTTTGAGTTTATGACCGGCAACTCCATGGCCAACCTGGGCTCGGGCGTGTACCCCTACACCATCTACAACATGGAAACGACCGGAAACCTGGCAGAGCAGTTCAAGTCGCTCGGATATTCCACCACGGCCATGCACCCCAACCACGCAACCAACTGGAACCGCGAGAACGTCTACAAGGACTTTGGTTTTGACCAGTTCCTGTCCATCAACGACTTCCAGGGCGCCGATACCCTGCGCGGCATGGTGACCGACCAGGCTACCTACGACAAGATTCTTGAGCTGCTCGACCAGAACGCCGATCCGCAGTTTTTCTTCGACGTGACCATGCAGAACCACTCGGGCTACGACACGGGCCTGGTGCCGGTCGACAAGCAGATGCACCTGAATATCGACACGACCGACCTGGATGCTAAGACCGTCGAGGACGGTACGCTCTCCGATGTCGATGAGTATGTCTCGTGCATCGAGCAGTCCGACCAGGCGTTGCGCTACTTCCTCAACGCCTTGAGCAAGCTCGACCGCAAGGTGGTCGTGGTGTTCTGGGGCGATCACCAGCCGTTCTTCCCGTCCAAGTTCAATGACAAGTGGTTTACCGGCGAGGACGATGCCACGCACCAGGAGCGCTTGTGGCAGACCGACTACATCATTTGGGCCAACTACGACGTTGCCGGTTGCGACCAGACGAGTGAGGTCGACGACCTGTCCACCAACTACCTGTCCACCCAGCTGATGCAACTGATCGGCGCACCGCTGACCGACTACCAGAAGGCACACATGACGCTGCGCGAGTCGCTGCCCGCAATCAACTCGGTGGGCTACGAGGACGCCAGCCTGCGCTGGGCGCTTTCCTCCAACGTCACCGGTGACGACGCCGTTGCCGCAGCCACCACCAAGGCACGCGAGGATTACGCCAAGATGCAGTACTACGAGATGTTCCGCGACGGCAAGAACGTGTACACCGAGCACTTCCAGACCGAGGCCAACGAGACCGACCCCAACCTGGCGCCGGGTACGACCAAGATTAAGTAGCTGCTAGCTGCTGAGCCACAACTGAAACGTCTGTCCAGGCGGAGGCATATAAGGTTCCCTGCTCGGACAGTCCTGCGCAAGACGAAGGCCACGTTATGTGGCCTTCTTTGTTTGCGGAAAGTGTGTCCCGGAATTCTTGTCTGGAATGGGATGCAGTTTCCGCTTGGGACCCGATTGGGAAAGTGTGTCCCACTATTCAGCTGGATTCCGGGATGTATTTTCCGGTTGAGGCTCGTTGGGAAAGTGCGTCCCACTTTGGGGGCTGATTCTGGGACGTGGTTTCCGGTTGGCTCTCATTGGGAAAGTTCATCCCATTTCTCGGCCTAATTATGGGACGCAGTTTCCCGTTGAGGACCCTTTGGGAAAGTGCGTCCCGGTCTGGGCGCTCAAACTGGGATGGATTTTCCGGATGAGGGCTTGACGGAAAATGTGTCCCGTTCCGGGCGCTAATTGTGGGATGCAGTTTCCGCTTGCGGAGTCTCCACTCAACAGAAAACCCGGGTGGCCTGTTTTTTGGCTACCCGGGTTTTTGGGTTGTCGATATGTTCGACTGGCTACTAGTGGGTCTTGCGGCGCTTGATCAGCATGATGAGGGCTATCACTACGAGCGTTGCTCCCGCTGCTGCTGCGGTGGCGACTAGGGCGAATGTTTGGTCGCCGGTGTTTGCGAGGTTCTTCGCTGTGGTCGTAGTCTTGACCTTGGTGTCGGTCTTAGCTCCGTTGTCGGACTTGGGCTTGTCCGGGTTCGTCGGGGTCTCAGGAGTCTCGGGGTCCTTTGAGCCTTCGGAATCGGTTGGGCCGGCGGTGTTTACCAGCGTATGGTCCAGGAACTTCTTGGCGCCCGCACTTGCCTGTGAGAACAGGCGGCGCGTGCGGATCGGGGTGGCGTTCACCGTTGTGGGCGCCGTCTCCTCGGCCTCGATATTCACGAGCGTCGTGCCGGTGTCGAGGCCCACGTCGTTGTATCCCACGTGGCAGTAATACTGCGCACCGTCATCGTCTGCGGTCAGGTCAATCTCGAGCTTTGAGGCCGTTCCAGCCGCGAGGTTGCCATCGGCACCCACGAGCTTAAACTCTGTCTCGCCGCGGCCCTTGCGGTACCACATATAGGTCGGCGCCAGCCCTGTTTCGCTATCGTCGGCACCGAGTTGCTTCACATGGCCAATCGCCGAGAGCGTCAGGTGGCTTCCCGCCGCGCGCTCAACCGAAGAGTCGTATCCAAGATCCGACCCCTCCGCAGCATCCGCCGCAGGTCCGCTCACGGTCATCGTCATGCCATCGGGCATGGTCTTGACCGTGATGATTGCCGAGCGAATACCTGTTTCGGTCGTGGATCCATTCTTAACGGCGGCGATGGCGAATCGATACTCCGTATTGGGCTGCAGCCCATCCCACTTGAGCGAGGTCTGCGTGTTGTCGGCAATCTTCCAGCTATTGACGACCGCATCCGCCGCATTGCTCTGCAGCATGCCCACGCCGTAGCTAAAGCCACTCTTGTTTGCGAGTACATCGTCCCAGCTAAACGTAACGCTGGTCGAATCGACGGCGTTTGCCGTAAAGCCCGTCACGGCCGGCGCGTCGGGCATCTCGACGTCCTTAACGTCATAGCCCACGATCCAGAACTGGTCGGTGTCCTTGGTGCCGAGCTTGTCGCCCGAGTCTGCCTCGAACTTGTCGACATCCACCGCGTTGACGCCCAGACGCCACACAAAACCGTACTTGCCCTGCGCGGCCTCGGGCAGGTTGTCGACGGTGCCGCCGTATTCGGTCGATTCACTCGAGGAGTTACCCGTAGTAAAGCCGGCGTTGGCACCAAAGCACAGGCCGCCAAACAACTCGTGCTTTGCGAGCTTCGCGCCCATGACAACGCTGCCGTTCAGCGTCAAGCCGAGCTCGAGCTCCTGCTCCTTGCCCTCCTCGACTTCGATGGTCTGCTCAATGCTCGCCCCCGACTGCGCGGCGGCGCCGTTAAACCCATCGTGCGTGTAGGCGCGCGTTACGCCAGGCTTGCCCAGGCCAAAGGAATCCCCAACGGGAGTCTCGCCGTTGAGCGTCGTTTGATAGGTTCCGGGTTCTCCCGACCGGTTGGTCAAAAAGTAGCTGAGCGGCGTCATATTGTGCTGTTTGGCAATGCGGTCATAGGCCTCGACATTAACGACCGAGGTCTGCGCGCCGAGCGACACGGGCGCCGCCATCACGCCCTTGCCACCAGTTTCCTCATTTTCGATCTCATACTCGTAATAGACCATCGGAATCGTGTAGAGCACGGCCTTGTCACCCTCGCCGGCATGCGACTCATAGCTTACGCTTGCGCTGACCGTGCGCTCGCTCCGGTAGTCATAGCATCCCTCGGCGGCAAAATCGACTGAAGCATTCATCGCGACCAGGGGCGGACCGGTCTGCACCTCGACGGCAACGCCCAACTCGGCGCCAATGGTATAGCCCTGGGATGTCCCCGTGCCCTTTTCCTCTCCGTATGACGTGCCGCCCAACACCAGATAGCCGTATGCCTGCTCCAGATCCTCAACATAGGGCGCATCCTGCAGCACGGCAAGCACGCGCGGGTTGGTATAGACCTTGTAGCGGTCCTTGTACGTGATCTTGACGCTGTCGTTGTCGACATCGGGCAGCGCGAGCGAGATAAATGTGCCGTAGGTAGTGCCGCGACGGTTGCTCTCGCTAATCACCTGCTCCTCGCCGCGGCGCACCTTTCCGTTCTCGTCGAGCGAAAAATGCGAGGCGGTCATCCAATAGTAGTCATCGTTCTTGCGCAGGTCCTCGTCGCGGTGCTTGCCCACCACGGCGATAAAGCTCTCGTTATAGCGGTCCGAACCCGAGACGCTGCCCGCCTTGACGTCGCTGATCCACACCTGTTCTATACCCTTGTGGTCATGCTTGTTGCTGCTGTTGTATTGCTGACCGCTCATGCTCATGGTTCCGACCATGGACCCCAAGCCCTGAGCCCCGCTCTGTGCCGTGTTGCAGGCAAAGTCGCGGAACACATCGCCGCCCACGAGCACCTCGTCAACCGCCAGCTGCTCGGACAGGCCGTCAAGGTTGGCAGTGGCAAGGGCAATAGGCGCCAAGGTGCACGGATAGCGCTTATCCTGAGCGCTATCCTTCCATGCGCTGTTGGGCACATGCATCAGCCCATAGGAGGCGAGGAGCCCGTCTCTGTATTCCTTACAATCGGAAAGCTTGAACTCGCCAGACTCCGAGTCAAAATACGCGTAGCGGTACAGCGCGCCGTACAGCCCCTTGCTGCCGTCAGAAGCGCCGTAATCAAAAGCGCTGCGTTGCCAGTCATAGCCCGCAAGAATAAGGCCCGTGACGGTTTCACCCGTCTTCTTTCCTTCTTCATCGTAGGCGGCAAACGTGCCGAACGTCGCATTCGCAGCGACCATGGTCTTGCCGTTCGCGGAGAGGGAGATTGCGCCCGCGTCGCCCAGAGCATCGACATGGACGAGCGCACCCTTGGATGCATCCCACGAAAACAGCTCGCAATGCGTCGACTTATCAATATTCTTCTTGCCGTAGGGTGCCGAGACCACGATGGCGAGGTCATCGCAAAAATCGCGATCGAGGTCGCCGGCCGCTAGCGAAACGACAGGAGCTGACTGAAGCTGCGTCCAGGAGTCGTTCCCGCCCTTGTTGTGCGTGGTGTAGTCCGCGGCGTTACCGGCATCGATCTTGACGACGCTTTGCTTCCAGTTGCCGCCCTCCAAGTCATACATGTCGACTACAGCCTTGCGCACGCCGTTCTCGTCGACATAGCAGCCCGCGTAGACAAAAAGCTCGTCGACGCCGTCGCCATCGACATCGCCCGCCTCGACATCAAAGACGGCGTCGTGCTCTTGCAGGTAACCGACATCCAGGTACTTAAAACGGCCTTCGTACATCATATTAGTGTTGACCGTCACCGGCAGGTGTGTGTCGAGAGTGCGCGTACGCCCGTTGCTAAACGAGTAGAGGACCAGCTCAACCTTTCCGGCGTATGACTTGCCGTCAATCGTCGTGGAGGAACTGTCGCCGTAGGCACGGAGCTCGGCAACGCGGCTCTTTTTGCCCGTGCTGGCGTCGCTGCAGAACTCAACACTCGTGGCGTGAATGCCCGAGAAACCGTTGTTGTCGTTGGCGAGTACTGTTGAGGACTCATTGTTGCTTAGGTACGACCAGGTGCCGCCACCGTAGTCGCTATGCTTGTGGAGATCGCTGTTCGTATCGAAGTTGTTGACGTTTTGCCAGAACTTTGCGGCGCCCCACACACTTCCATAGCCATCGGTGAGTTTGCTGCTGCCGCCAATGTCACCGCGCTCGACGTTCTCGAGCTTGTCGCGCAGAGTGTAGCGATTGCCATGGCTACCGTTAGCTGCCATATAGACCTCGCTGCGCGTGGCAAACGTCGTGGGGGTATCAGTGGAATAGGGGCCAACGGTATCGGCCGGAATGTCCTCGCTCGTGCCCAGACCCAGGGCTTGATAATCCTGCTCGGTCATATCGGTGATTGCGGGCGCGTCTGCCGCCTGGGCAACCTGGGGCGTGGCCGTGAAGCAGGCGACGCTCGTGGCGATCAACGCAGCAAGCGCCGCCGTCCCAACAAGCGGGATTTTCGACAGCCTACGGATACGGGGGTGTGGAACGTACATGAGGGACCTCGCTTTATTCGAGTGGAGTGGACTCATTTTTGCAAATGATACATCCGATGCCCGATATCACGTGTCTCATTTTCGCCAACGGCGTGTCTCATTTTTGAGAATCCGAGATGCCGCGGAAATCTTATCCCAGCTCAAAGGCCATTTCTGGGATGTATTTTCCGTCGAGCGCCTCATCGGGAAACTGCATCCCATTTCAAGCGTCGATTCTGGGACGCATTTTCCCCTTAGACCCTCAACCGGAAACCGCATCCCACTTTGAGCGCAAATTCCGGGATGCATTTTCCGCTTGAGCCTCATTGGGAAACGGCGTCCCACTTTGAGGGCTGATTGTGGGATGCATTTTCCGGTTTTGCTCTCATTGGGAAAATGCATCCCGTTTCTTGACCGAATAATGGGACGCAATTTCCCGTTGGAGCGCCTTTGGGAAAGTGTGTCCCACTTCGACCGCCCAGAGTGGGATGCACTTTCCGCAAAGCACCTCAACGGGAAACTACGTCCCATTCCAAAGGCAAATTCCGGGACGCATTTTTCGAAAGCCTGCCCATCCGGAAAGCCCGTCCCACTTTGGACGCATCCGGGCACGGAACCATCGACCTATCAGGCCTCCCATCAATAAAGAGGCGTCCTCCCGGACGGCGGGGCACGAAGTTCATCGCGAGTTCCGCACGCAAAGAAGGCCACTTAATGTGGCCTTCGTCTTGCGCAGGACTGTAGAGCAGGGAACTTCGTGCCCCGACGCCCGGGAGGACGTTTCATTTAGAAAGATGGACCGACCGCCGTCAGCGATGGGAGCTACTCCCCCAGCACGGCCTTCTTGGCGGCTGCAGCCATGTTGTCCAGATCTTCCTTGGTGGGATGGTCCTTCGCGGCAACCCAGTTGTCGAGCAGCATCTTATAGCGAGCGTTTTCGGGATCTTGCTCGAGCATGGCCTCGTAGCGCTGCTTGACGGCGGGACCCATCTTGCCCTGGCACATCGCCCAGCCCGCAAGCTCGGCATCCCCAGCCAAATTGGAAGTTACGCAGTCGATAATCTGCTGATAGTAGCTCTGGTCGGCCCCAAAGCCGCAGGTGCCAAACAGGAACACGCGCTTACCGTGCAAGGCGGAGAGCAACGCCGCGACCGAAGGCGTGCACGCGCCCTTGTCGCACCAAAAACCGACGAGCACCGTGTCGGCCGCGCAGGCGCCCTGCGCCTCGAGCGCAACCTGATCTGCATCCGCATCGTCGCTCAACGCCGCGGCATGGACAAACTCAACACCCGCAGCCTGCAGAGCGCGCTTGATCGCGCCCGAAACCATCCTGGTATTACCGCTCTTGCTGTTAACCACCAAAGAGCACGTCATAGTCACGTTGCCTCGTATCCCCCAAAACTAAAGCCACTAATGCAATTTATTAGATGACTATCTTAGTACTAACGTGACAGATGTAAACCACCGTCTGTCGATTGATTAATTTGCCCCACGGGCTTGCTCACTGGGCAAACTGGCTGCGATAGAGTTCGGCGTAGAAGCCGCCTGCCGCTAGCAGCTCGTCGTGCGTGCCGCGCTCGATAATCTGCCCGTCGCGCATCACCAGAATGCAGTCGGCGTTGCGGACGGTGCTCAGGCGGTGCGCCACGACAAAGCTTGTGCGACCGGCCATGAGCTCGTCGAATGCCGCCTGCACCTGCAGCTCGGTGCGGGTATCGATACTCGAGGTCGCCTCGTCCAGCAGCAAGATAGCCGGGTCGGTGAGCATGACGCGCGCGATGCACAGCAGCTGTTTTTGGCCTTGGCTAAACGTGCCGCCGTCCTCGCCGATGACCGTATCGTAGCCGCTTGGCAACTGCACGATAAACTTGTGCGCGTGCGCGCGCTTGGCAGCCTCGATAACCTGCTCGCGTGTGGCGTCGGGACAGCCGTAGGCGATGTTTTCCGCCACCGTGCCCTCGAACAGCCAAGTGTCCTGCAGCACCATGCCAAAGGCACGGCGAAGGCTTGCGCGCGTGTAGTCACGCGAAGACCTGCCATCGACCATGATGCGTCCGGCATCGATATCGTAAAAGCGCAGCAGCAGGTTGATGAGCGTCGTCTTGCCGCAGCCCGTGGGGCCGACCAGGGCAAAGCGCATGCCGGGCTTAGCCTCGATGCAGATGTCCTGAAGCAGCTTGCGGTCGGGCACGTAGCTAAAGTCCACATGCTCAAGGGCGACCTCGTCCTGCGGTGCGGCAAGTTCCACGGCATCTGGCGCGTCGGGCTCCTGCTCGCGCGCATCGAGCAGCGCAAACATGCGGCGCGCCGAGACGTACGCGGTCTGGATCTGCGTAATGACGTTGGTGACCTCGTTGAACGGCTTGGTGTACTGGTTGGCATAGGACAGGAAGATCTGCACGCCGCCCACCGTAAGCGCCGCGGGCACGCCCGTGATCACGCCCACGCAGCCGATCACAGCGACAACGGCATAGATGATGTTATTGATAAAACGCGTACCGGGGTTGGAGAGCGAACCCATAAACTGCGCGCGCTCGCCCGCGGTGTAGAGCTCGGCATTGAGGGCATCGAAGCGCTGCTGGGCGTTCGGGCCATAGGCAAAGGCGTCGACAAGCTTTTGCTCGCCTACGTACTCCTCGATATGACCACCGAGCTGCCCTTGAATACGCTGCTGTGCCGTAAAGCTCTTGTTGGAGAGCTTGGCAATAGCACCGGCTGCAAAAATGGAAAGCGGCGTGACGAGCACCACCACGAGCGTCATGGTCAGGTTGATGGAGAGCATAAACGCGAGCGTGCCCACGATGGTAATAGCACCGGTGAAGAGCTGCGTGAAGCCCTGCAGCAGACCGTCGCCCACCTGGTCGACGTCGTTGACCACGCGGCTCATAAGGTCGCCGTGGGCATGGCTGTCGATAAAGCTGAGCGGCATACGGCTGAGCTTATCGCTCGCCTCCACGCGCATGTCGCGCACCGTTTCGTAAGACAGGCGGTTGACGCAATAGCCCTGCAGCCACTGGAAGGCCGCAGCACCTACGACGACAATCGCGAGCTTGGTAACGAGCGGCAGCAGCGCATCGAAGTCCACCTGCCCGGCGGCGACGATAAGGTCGATGCCCTCGCCAATGAGAATGGGCGTGTAGAGCTGCAGAATCACCGAGACGGCGGCACTCAAAAACGATGCCGCAAACGAGACGCGGTGCGGACGGACATAGCCCAGCAGGCGGCGGGTCACCGCACCCACGGGATAGCGCTCGGGATCGCCGGGCTGGCGCGGACCGTCTCCCAGGTCGTTGAGGCTATCGTTGCCGGACACGTTGGCCGTCATCGTGGCGACCGAACCGGAGGAAGTGTACGGATTCATTTAGCAGCCCTCCTTTGCGCAGACGGATGCGGGGGCGGTCGGGGCACCTGGGGCGAGCGCGGGCGCTGTGCTCCCCCGCTGGCCCTCAAGCTCCTCGCGGCGCAGCTGCGACTGGCAAATCTCGCGATAGAGCTGACAGGTCGCATAGAGCTCGTCATGTGTGCCCAGGCCGGCAACCGAGCCGTGGTCGAGCACGCAGATCACGTCGGCATCGCGCACGGTCGAGACGCGCTGGCTCACAATCACCGTGGTCAGCGGCAGCCCGCCCTTGGCGGCACCGCGCATGCTGCGCTCGCGAATGGCATGGCGAAGCGCCGCGTCGGTCTTAAAGTCGAGCGCCAACGCGGAGTCATCCATGATCAATATCTGAGGCGAACCAACCAAGGCACGCGCGATAGTCAGGCGCTGACGCTGGCCACCGCTAAAGTTCTTGCCGCCCGCCTCGACCGGGGCGTCTAAGCCCTGCGGCTTGTTGCGCACGAACTCGCTGGCCTGCGCCATGTCGAGTGCCGCCCAGAGCTCCTCGTCGGTCGCAGCTTCATCGCGCCAGGTCAGGTTGCTGCGGATGGAGCCGCTCACCAGCGATGCGCGCTGCGGAACGGTCGCGACCACACGGCGCAGCTGGTCGAGCGGCCAGGTGCGCACGTCGGCGCCCATCACGCTCACGCTGCCGGTGCTCGCATCGTACAGGCGCGGGATGAGCGAGACGAGCGTGGACTTGCCGCTACCCGTACCGCCGATAATGCCGAGCGTCTTGCCCAGCGGGAGTTCCAGCGTCACATCGTTGACAGCATTGGCCGCGCCAGCGCCAAACGAGAAGCTCGCATGGCTCAAGCTCAGCGCGGGAACTGAAGCGACATTGCCCGGCTTGGGCAGCGCGACCGGCTGGTTGCCCTCGTCGGTGATGCCCGGCACGCAATTGAGCACCTCGTTGATACGCGACGCGCTGGCGCTCGCCTTGGTAAAGACCACGACCAGGTTGGCGACGTACACGATGGAGGTCAGGGTCTGCGTCATGTAGTTCACAAACGCCATGACCTGGCCCTGCGTAAGCTCGCCCACGCTGACCTGGATGCCGCCCACCCACAGGATGGCGCACACGCCCAGGTTCATCACCAAAAACGTGACGGGGTTGAGAATCGACGAGAGCTTGCCCACCGCGATGGCAGTATTGGCCTGGTCGTCGGCGGCCTGCGCAAAGCGCTCGCGCTCGTGATCTTCGCGCACGAAGGCGCGAACCACGCGGGCGCCCGAAAGGCCCTCGCGGCAGATAAGCGCGATGCGGTCGAGCTTTGCCTGCAGCTGCTTGTAGTACGGAATGCAGCGCGCCATGACAACCCAGAACACCAGGCCAATGGCGGGCGTGCAGATCAAAAAGATGATGCCGAGCTTAAGGTCGATGGCAAGGGCCGCGCACATGGAGCCCACCGCTAGAAAGGGCCAGCGGATGAGCATGCGCACGCCCAGCGCCACAGCGAGCTGGACCTGGTTAACGTCGTTGGTAATGCGCGTGATGAGCGACGGCGTGCCAAAGCGGTCGAGCTCGGCATAGCTCAGCTTGTTGATGTGCTTGTAGAGCGCGCCGCGAATGTCGGTGCCCATGCCCTGCGATGTCAGCGCCGCCATCTTTTGGCAGACAAGCGTAAACGAGATGCCAATCACAGCCATGGCGCCAAGTACCATGCCGTAGTGGATAACGGCGCTGACATCGTGTGCGCCAATACCCTTATCGATCATCTGGGCAATCACGAGCGGTGTAAGCAGGTCAAAGATCACTTCGATCAGCTTGCACGCAGGGCCAATCACCATATAGCGGCGAAACTTGCCACCAAAACGCCTGAGCAGCTCAATCATGTATAGGCGCTCCCTATCATCATTCACACTCAATTCGAATCATGATAGTACGGTGAGCCCAAAAGAAGCGTAAACAACTCGTCATTTCTAATGGGATTCGGTTTCCAAAGAAGCGGAAAGGCACGCGCACACCCAGCCAGTGTCGGGTCAACTAGCATGGTATATTTACATTAGTGCTACCAAGTTAGTCGCCGACCCTTGAAATGAGGTGCCGAGATGAACGACATTCTCGCAAGAAGAGCAAGACGAGCAACCGTGGGCATCGCCCTTTCCGCGGCACTTGTCGCGGGAATCGCCCCCGCAACGGCGATCGCGGCAGAAACCAGTTCCCCCACCGGTGCGGCCGTTTCGCAGACGAGCGCCACCAACGGCAATTCGGGCGCCCCGCAGACAGAAGACGCGGCCGCCGCAAAAGAAAAAGCGTATGCAGCCATGCAGGAAGCGCTCAAAAACCTCGAGGCCGCAAAAAACGCCGCAAGTCCCGAGAAAATTGCGAGATTCAATGATGACATTACCCGTTTTCAAGAGTACCGCGAAAAGATGGCGGCGCAAGCCGCCGAAGGGAGGGAACTCCTTCCCACCATGCAAGCGGACGTCGATGCTGCCCAAGCCAAATACGACGGGGCCATCAACCGGGTAAGCGAGCTCCAGGCAGAATTAGAGAAGAAACATGAGATGCTTAAGACACTCGAAGCACTCGGCTACGAGGAGTTTGTCGAAACTACTAAACAGCAAATAAAGCAGTTGCACAGTGAGATCATATCGGCAAAAACGCACGTAAACTATTGCGAAACGGAGCTCCGCGAGTTCCAGTACCGCCTCAGAAGAGAGGAAAGACGAGTTAATGACTGTGAACGTGCTGTAGAGAAATATAAAGCCGATATCGACCGGTTCACAGCCTGGCGAGATGCGCTCCTCGACAATTTGAAAAAAGCGCAAACGGCCTATGACGACGCCTGCAAGGCATACGAAGAGGCAAAGGCCGCGG
>OLON01000781.1_pt1 | contig 20327 bp, 32 predicted proteins | sample 1672691 | NCBI WGS metagenome assembly OLON01 (sample SAMEA3136714, study PRJEB25190) | human gut metagenome | biome: human gut; feature: human-associated habitat; material: faeces | place: Austria | collected 2013
TGTTCTTATCCCGGACAATCTGCCTGGATGGTTCTATTCTCACTTTTGATAATACCTGCCCATCATCCAGCTTCTCGCTTCCCCATTTATCTATGCTTGTTTTCTCGTACAACACAACGGTATGGATTAACAATTTCTTTGGTATCGGTTTCATCACCAGTTGCCTCCTCGATAAGTCAACCCGGTTGGCCAGAGAATTCTTTCTGCCCTCGGTGAAAATATAGATTGCTCCGTAGATCCATTGCACGAAGATGCTCCAGAATATGAAAATTTTCCAAGCGTTGCTCCAGACATTCCATTTCCCATGTCCATTTCTGCCCCGCCATTTACGTCCAGATATTCAATCTGCGCACAGATTGCATCTTTTACACGTTTCTTCATATCTTCCGACATAAGAGGGAAGCCCTTCTCTGTCAGTCTGTACAGTGTTAGTTCTTCGATAATCTCACCGGCTCGCTGGCATAAAGATGGGAAGTCGGCATCAGTTACCGGCTCCCCTTTAAATTCTTTTGTATAGTAGTCAATCTCTACATACATTTAGATCAGCTCCTCTTAGACCTCGGTTCTCTTTACGTATACAGTCTGTGGTTTAGAGATCTTCATACCGAAGATCTTGCGTCCCTGCACTGCAGATGCGCCGATATACTTACCGGAACCGGAAAGATCCTGTGCATGTACCTGCACTGCCCACTCCTGCACACGATGACACCAGTTCGGATGTCCGGCGATAAATTCCGTTGAAGTTTTCTTAGAAGCCACGATCTTTGTATCTTCAAACATCGTATTTCCGGATTCAAACAGAGCGAATCCTGCAATCGCACCAGTTGCTCCTGCGTTCTTCATCTGCTGAGACAGATCTCCCTGACGAATGAAATGATCGTCCATCATCAATGTTGCCATAAATTCCGGCGAACAGATCATCCAGCGCCCTTCTGTTGGTACGCCCTTTCTGGTCAGGTAAGTCTTTGCAGCAAGGACTTCCTTGTATGCGGTTTCTTCTGTTGCGGCAGTTTTGGTTGCGCATACATTGACGCCGGCAGTCTTTTCCAGCAACCTGATAGATTTTTCATCCATGTCTAGTGCCAGAGAATAACCGGCAGAATCCAGACGATCTGCTACCAGATTATCTGGAACAGATGCTGCATCGTAACCGTCAATCAACTCATTGACTGCCATATCCTGATCAATATCCAGATCCATGTAAGTAGTACTTCCGGTTTCCAGATCAACACCTGTCGCCTTATCGTAGGTTTTTACGGTCACTTCCGTATCTCTTACAGGGATCTTTACCTTTCCTGCAGTCGGTGTTCCTTCGTAATTTGTGTTGAAAATATAATTATCTCGTGTTACAAGACTCTGTCTAAGTTTTGCATCTACCAGAGAAGACCATCTCTCCTGGTGTGCATGCGCAAATAACTGTAAAAACATTAAATATCTCATTTCACATTTTTCCTTTCTTAATCAATCTTCAGCCCTGGATTTCTTTTTAAGAAAGCAGCTTCAACGCCAGATGTCTTTTTCCTACGTCCATTCTGCCTTTGTCCCCAAGACCTGTTTTTTGTTTCCCCTTCATCTTCTTCCTCATCTTTTTCTTTGGAAGATTCTTTAAACTGCGGGTATTTTTTTAACACCTCATCGATAGCATCCTCGATGTCCATATCCTCGTCTTTAGCCATGTGCACTCTGGCCAATGCAAGAACATCATCCACACAAGACCTATCCACGTCATGCTCCAGGCATGTCCATTTCATCTCCATCTCATCTGCTTTGGCAGCTTTATCACGGAGTTCCTGTGTTTCGGCATCGTCATCCTTGCTGCTATCCTCTCCGGTTTTAACCTTGCCGTTCGGTTTCTTTCCAGCTTTCTTCTGCTGGTCTCTTTGCCATTTTCTCTTTTCTCTGGCAAGACGCTTCTTGACGGCATCATCTACGTCCTTCTGAGAGAATTTCTTTTCATTCTCTTCCTGGTCATCATCGTCGCTGTCATCACCATCGTCTCCTGGATCATCGTCATCATCTCCGCTTTCGTCTCCCGGATCATCACCTTCTCCGTCTCCGGCAAAAACCTGCAAATTCATTATCCAGTATCTTTTTTTCATGTTCATGTTCTTCATGACATATCCTCCATTTCTCCGCTTAACGCCCGTCGGCAGCCGTAACTTGTACGTATTCAGTGCCGTAAGACTGCTGAATGTCACTTACGGCAATAAAAAAAGAATCTACCAGAAGATATCCCTGTTCTGATAAATCCTTATATTCTATATCAATATGCCCGTCAGCAATATGGTAAGAGATCTCGTCATTTGTAAGTGCTTTGAGCGAATGTACAAGTCCCTGTGTTAATGCTGATACTGCAGCACAAATGATATCATTTCCGATTTCTGCATATCCTGCATGGCCATATACCGTCAGACCAGTTCTGGTAACATTTATTGCAATCAATAGCATCACCTCCTAAAAATGCGTATAAAAAATACCACCAATCATTTTCTGATCAGTGGTATTACTCTTCTACTGTTTCAAAGTATTTTGGTGGATATAGATAATCCTCTCCAGAATCATCAATAATTCGGTACCATCCTTTTTCGATCGACTGGACATCATATACTTTGTTATTTGTCAGAACTAAAAATTCTGTTTTACCAAGATATCTAACTTTCATCCAACCACTCCTTTACTTTGAATTTCACCTTACCTACGTCTTTTGCCTGGAACCAATGAACTTCTGCTTCTAATTCTTCTCCCGTATCAGGATCCAGTAATGTTCCAAAACCTTTCGCGTGTTGCCAATCGGATACTCGCCCACCATACTGCTCCGTCAGTCCTTCTGCAACACCCTCATGCAATGGGTGCCGTGTACCTTTACCGGCAAATACTTCTGAGTCCTGTATCCGGCTACCCGGCACAAATTCATACTCAATTCCAGTCGTTTTATCCACGACCTTATAATTTTTTCCTTTTGCACTCAGCGTCTTGACAATATAGGTATCTTTCAACTTTATTGTATCAGTTTTCATTGCCTTTGTATAGGATTTATTCTTCGCCACGGCTTCTGCCGATAATCTCTTATCAAATCCTACAATCTGTTCTCTGTCAGTCCTACGATGTAATCCCGGTGTATCTTTCACGTAATACTTCAGCTTATTTTCTGTATGTTTAAGCTTTACAGAAGCTTCTTCAAATCCCTCCTGATCTCCGGCAGCTTCCAGCATCATGCATTCTCGCTTCTGCTTTCGGACCTCTCTCTCAAGAGCTCTCTGTACCTGCGTCTGCTTATACAGTTTATCATTTGCATCCATATCTTCTGTAGGAAAATGTCTCTGCACATTTACTCCCGGAACAAATGGCCATTTATGGTGTCTGCAATTTATTCCAAGAATCCCATCCGGTTCACCATAACTGGATGAATTCCAGGGATAATATCGAATCTTCTTTCCGTACAGATCTTCTGTGTAGCCACTCCCATTATTCAGATCATATATCTTTCCCTGGTCTTTCGCACATTTTGGACGTGCACCGGAATGACTATCAATCTGTATCAGATGACACCCCGCATCTCGTATCCTGGCATCTTGAACTTCCTCGGCTGTACTTTTAGCTGTATTTCTCATAGCCATATTCACATACGCTTCCGGCGTCCACTCCCGCCCTCGTTTATCCACAAATGCCGGTATTCCTTTGTCATTCAGTTGTCTAATACACCGCCGGACCGCTTGCTGTCGCGCCTCAACACCGCTCATCACCCCGGCAGCACCACTATTCAATATATTCCAAGCTTCCTGAGCGATGTTCCCTACAAGTCCTTTGTATTTCTCAGATGCTTTATACAACATATTGGTATTGCACATATTCAGTGTATCTTTTGCTTGTTTTCGGAAATCACGCACCACCTGTTTTACATTCATACTTTTATTTGCCTTCACTGCCGTTTCAGCCAATCCCCGTTCAGCCAAATATCGAAGACCCGGATCTAAACTCTTGATAACATCTTCTGCAGCTGCATTCAACATTCTTTCTGCTGCAGTCTGACTTAACCCTGACATCTTGGCAATCAATCGAATATTCTCCTGGTTGAGTTTTCCAATCTCAGCAAGCTTCTGCATCAGCCACCTATCAGTATCAATTGGCTGCTCCCACCCCTGTAAATGTCTGGCAATGTTCTGTAATATCTGAGCCTCCAGGTCAATATAAATTCCATCCACAGGCTCTACAAGCTGTTGGTTCTCCAGTATATTCACAAGTTACCACCTACTTCTTATTGCCTGAATCAGACGTTTTGCCACTCTTAAAATCATCGGAATCCTGATTCTCGTCTTTCTCTTCTTCTTCTTCGGACATATCATTCTCCTCGTCCAGTTCATCATCATCTCCCCCTGTCCAGTCAATATCCTGTCCGGTTATCTGGTTGTCTTCCTTAATCCGCTTTAATTCTTCCATAGCTTCCGCCTCAGAACACTTATTGATCTCCATGATTGCGGTAAGCTTAGACCTAAGTCCTCCATTCACAAGCTTTATATTCTTATCAATGAGTGCGTTGCTATCCTCAATGATCGAATCATCAAAGTCCACTGTTGCTTCAATAGCTCCTCCGGTATCAAGAAATGACACTGCGCGAACCATGTTGATAATCACATCTTCAATCACAATGCAATGTTTCTGTCGATTCTGATACAAATCTGACTTGTCCGAAATTACTTCGGTTGCAGTTTTAACTCCTCCAGAATCATACCGGTATCTCCCAGCTCCCATTCCAACTTTGAGACTTAGAAGATCCAATGACTTCTGGATGCCAAGTTCATGCTCCTGCGCCCGGATAGTCATATCAACTTCCGTCAGCTGATTATTTCCACTTCTATCCTCCGGAAGCAGATAATACACAGTATCGTTAGGATCAAAGGTGGGGCTGACTGTACCATCTTTCTCCATCTGCACTCTTGCCTGACTAATTGGAACCATGATTCGTTTACGTCCTAGAACGAATTCATTCATGTAACTGTCATAGGTAAGATCGCAGCCTTTTACCTCATCAATTCCATTAGCGTATACAGATATTCCAAGAGGACTGTCCAAATCTATATTGTTGCAAATATTTGGTGCCACAATCTGAAACAAGGGTTCTGTACTTCCTGTTGATACCAACTCTTCGATATCCTCCGGAGTATCAGTCTCTTTTCCGCTCTTCGCATCAATATAAACGTTCTCGATGTAATACTGATCATCATTTTCTCCGTCCTCGTTTTTCCCGAATCGATGCAGTTGCAGATAAATAACTTCTTTTCCGTCTAACATCCTTGATGTTCCAAATGCACATTCTGTAACATCTCCATTATCCCAAGATAGCGGATAAATCATATCCGCTCGGATATAATCTATGATCACTCTGTCATTTGCATCTTTATATTCCACAAAAGCTCCCGTTCCAAGTGCAAATGCTTTTTCAATCAGCTGATTACCCTGTTTAGAAAAGTTATTGTATCTAAGTATTTTTGACAACTGTTCACTATACTTTCCAGCTTTAATGGACACCTTTTCGTTTAATAACAGATTTGCCCAGTCCTCACAGACCGTCTTCGCCATTCCGAGTTTATAACGCTCTTGGTTTGTCATAACTGCCCCGTTATACAACTTATAGTGGTGGAACTTCTCAACATCGTTCTGATACCACTCTAGCCATTCATCAATGTGGTCATATGTTTCATCCGGCACCGCGTGATATCCTTTCTGTACCAGATACTCTTTTACTTTCTTGTATGTGCTATCACTCACGTTTCCACCTCCTATGCTGCTATATACATAATTTCATCTTGTATGCTTTCTGTGCTGTATTCCGTGCTGTCCAGACTATCAACGTTCATCTCGCCATCATCCAGTCGCACATCCATATTCTTTTTCTTCTCGTCATATACTGCTTCTTCAAATGCTGCAATGATATGTGTGCAATGCTTCATAATCTTCCATCTGTGCTGTGCTATCAGGCTATTATAGAATGCTATCCGATCATTAATCGGACCTTTGATAGCATTCTTAATATCAATTACCACATGCTCTTGAATACATGCCGTTTCCAATCCTGATATCAATGTCTGCTCTGCGCTATCACAATATACTTCATATGTCTTGTACCGGCTCTGCGCCCTCCGAACAAAATCAATAAAATCATCCTGCAACTGCTTCGGATTAATGCGCTTCTTGCAGTAATATTCATCCAGCACAACCACCTGTTTAAATCCTTTGGTGAAGCCTGTCAGGGTAAAAGAATGAGCCGACTTCGTACCACCAAAATCGACTCCTATTACTGCATATACTATTTGATTTTCATCCAGCCATTTCTGATCAACAAGATACTCTTGTACTTGATCCGCAAACTGCTGATAAATAAGTCCATCTGCTGCAACCCATTTTCCAAGAATGAAACGCTTATAGAATACGCTGCCATGCGGCCATGCATTTTTGTATTCTTCTTTACGCTTCGGAGAAATTGAAAGGTTATCATCCATCGTAAAATGCAAATGATATACTTTTTTCTGCTTCATAGCTTCTTCTGTCAGATACTCCTCACGTATAAAATGATGCGGTCCTGCCGGGTTACAGTTCATCCAGAACTTCCAACCATCCACTGAACATCTGGCAATTGCCTGATCCACAAAACTCTTTGGAAACAATGCTGCTTCATCAAGATAAGCACCGGCAGCAGTTAATCCCTGCAACGCATCTTGTGCCGCTTCTGTGTTTGCTCCGTACAGATAATATGTGTTTGTTCCAATCTCCAACCTCGCATCCGTTCCCGATCGGATGTATTCATAAGGCCATCCCCATGCTTCCAGCATTTGCAGCATCGGTCTGACCACATTTTTCTTTAATGCACCCATCGTCTTTCCGGCCAGAATAAATGACTCACCAGAGAACATTTCTTGTGACCAGGTTAGAAAGCCAATAATACAGGCAATCGTCTTTCCCGATCGGATAGATCCATCTGCGATCACATAATTGTTCTCCGAAGTTCTGATCATTGGTCTCCACCAGTGAATCAATCTCTGCTGTTGCGGAGAAAATGGCTTGAAATTAAACTTCGCCGGTCTCTTCTTCCGCCTCGGCATTTTCTTCATCCTCCTCAAATAATCCCTGCAGATCCTCTGCTGTTGGTCTCATTGCTTTCAGGAAACTCTGGATATTATCATCTTGACTATCTGTATCCCCAACTTCCTGATCTCTGGCTCTCTTAGCTCTGTCTGTCCGAATCTTCTGTTCTTCCAAATCTTCTGCTGATTTATCTGTCTGGCCAACTGTTTTCATGATTGCTTGATAAGCTTTTACATCTCCAAGCATTGCCTGTTGGATCATGGCCATTGTAATTACTTCTTCATAAGTACTCTCGCCACCATCTGCCCGTAATATATCTGATAAGCCGTCAACTTCTACTTGCATCGTTAACAGCCTGTTCATTGTGTCTCTGAGAGCTGCTTTCCTGCGTCTTGTCGCACCGGATTTAATTCCGCCGTTTCTTCCACGCTCTCTTGCTTCCCTCTTGCTTCGTACTGGTTTTAAGTTGTGTTCATTCGCCACTTCACCACCTTCAATTCTGGTTTATTTTTGCATTAAAAAAGCACCCTTTTAAAAGTGCTTAAAATTCCATTTTTTCTTCATGATCGTATTTAATTCCAACAAGTTTTTGTAGTTCATCTCGCCTGACGTATCTAGTATAATGTGAGGTATTCCCACTTCTAATTCCCTTGTTACTTTTATTATATAATCCATATTTTCAAAAGACATGTCCTACTTCCTCCATCAAAGTTGAAAATCTAATTTAATAATACTTCATTCTTTCAAATTACGCAACGAAAAAAACGCCCAGCATCACCAGGCGTCCTCTCTCGGTTATGTTAGGTTGGGGAACTAATAAAATAACTATCATATGTCTTTTCATCATGTCCAGTATAATAATAACATAGTCAAAATATGAATGTTATGAATGTTTCAAAGTATCTTTAATGACCTTCGACACCATAGACTGTGTATACCCAACACTCTCCCCAACTTCTTTCTGCGTCATCCCATCCAAGAATACCATTTCAAATATATCCTTGGTCGTTCCATCAGGCATTGCGGCTATGTACTTCTCTACTTTCTCGTTCTCCCGGATCAGCTGATCTTTTCTCTTCTCCTTCTCATAGATCCGCATCTTCAATGCAGTTGCTGCCTTTGGCTCTTCCACTCTCACCTGCACATGCTCCTCGATGTAAGGGAAATCATCCGAACTCTTTGTAACCTTCCCCGATACAACCGGTACTGCGTCCAGTCTTTCCTGAAGCTTGGCAATGATTCCGTCCAGATTCTCAATATCCCGCTTATTTTTCTTGTATTTATTTAACAGTTCTCTGTTCATTATGCTCACGCCTTACTCTTTCCTGAATTCCTTTAATCAGCACTTCTCCATCCATGTCACTGTACATCTCAATGCCTTTACGAAAAAATAATTCACATTCATTTTTTGTATGAAGCGCATTCGTATCCTTTGGGTGTCGCCTTAGCCTGATCAATGCCCGCCGGTAATCATCCGCTGCCAGCTTTACAACTGCTGCTTTTAAGTTTTCATAGCACTCGACATATTCACTCATCGTCGGTCACCTCTTTTATGTCTACTCCCATCTTCCGCAAGTAATCCTCCACCGAATAGCTCTGATAAGCTGGTGTATGGGATCTCTCACTTGCCTTCGCATCATGACTTTCTTCCAACTCCTTATAGTGTTGCTGATCATCCAGCTTTACCTGTCTTCTGTCTCTTCCTCTGTTCAATCATTTCTCAGCTCCTTCGTCGTTTTGTTTTTATTCATCAACTTCCTGTTCAAGCCAATGTGCTTTACAATCTACGCATACCTCTCTACTTGATACTAGACTACCTTCTTTTCGGCAATATGCTCTTTTATCACCTGCATAATATGGACAATTTATGTTGTAATAAATCATAGCTTCTTCGCTTGCACCACCATCATCAATGCTTACTCGGTTCAAGCGTGATTCCAAACCGTCCAGCAATAGATTTATCATATATTCCCTATTTGTCATTCTGTTTTCTCCTTATACGGTTCCGGCAACGGCATCCACGCATTCACAAATATTCCATAGCTCGAATAAGATTTTTCATCATCTCCCGGATAGAATGTACCGCCTTCATCATTTTCTTCATATCTTGCGATATCCGGCATTGGTGCATTCTCGAATGATACCAATATATAACTTTCATCCTCCGGTAGTCTCTCGCTACACGGAATCCATTTGCCAGGGACATTTGTGTCCTTAGCATCTTCCCTGTCCTCATACATCGCCAGTCTATCCACCAGTTCCTGTTTCTTATTCGGGGACCAGTATCCTCGCTTTATACCGTTCTCTCTTTTATGTGTTAATCTTTCCATGATCTATTCCTCCACATCCTTCATCCTTGCATCTTTTGACACTTCCCTGATCACACTTACCAACATATCTTTCGCAAGGTCTGATTGATATTTTTCGTTTATCGCATCCGCTTCTCGTATCATTGCTTCGCACTCCGCATCATCCAATCTTCTTGCACCATATTTTCGATACAGCTCCCAGACATCCACAAACAGCTTGTACACTTCACGAAATGCCATTGTTTTTATTATCTTCATCACAATTCCTCTATCCGGATATAGATACCAGGTGTCTTCGCCCAGAACTTTTCAGTAATCTCAGATGCTACCAGTGCATCGTCCTTCCAAAATCCTACCAGCGTCATACAATCCTTTAACATCTTCTGCAGATTGTCTGTGTCTGGCTTTGTGATCCGGTACTCTCCGTCCTTATGTTCCTTCTTCGGGAAGCACCACTTGGTAATCAGCCTTACCCCTGTTCTGTACGGTTCCATGATACGATATTTATACAAGTTGCCAATCAATTTCTCCTTAGCTGCTTTTAACTCCGGCGGATCATAGAACACAGGTCTGCCATTCACGATCGTGACCTTGTGCTCCTGGTGTGTTACTGTTGGCGGTTCCATTGCCATAAAAAACTCTGTCAAATTAATCAGCTCCTCTCCAAGTTTGAGTTTTGACATCATAGGCTATCACATGATGATTAGCAGCCATATCAAAAATCTTTTGCATTATGTCTGGCTGAGATGCCAACCACTTCGCAACTTCACTTTGAGTTATATCAAAAGGTTTTGACTTCACATGCTGTAGCGGAGGCATCTTTCTTGCACATTCCAAAAATTTATAATCCAGTTTTTTCATTTACTTCACCTCTTTAAAGTATTAAATTTTTTCTTTATCCCTGAACCCTGTCTTGTGCTGGGTGGGCTCCCGCCTGTGTGTGGGGGCGTACATCAATCGCCCCACACTTTAAAGGGGGTGCCCGCACATTCCCGTTCCCGATAGGGATATATTTATATATAGGTGCCGGGAGGGAATGTTCCCACCACCTAAAAACTAGAAAATGGGAAGAAAATCGGGAAGATTCCCACTACCTTGATTTTTTAGAAACTGGGAATGTTCCCACCACCTAAAAATTTATGGTAACGGGATAATCCTTTTCGTCTCTTTGTCTGTCGTATATCCATACTTTTTTAATGAGTTCCATAATGTTTTTTCTGCCGGATATTTCTCTCCAACTGCTTCCGAACTGCTCTTGATCTGCTCGTATAACTCCTTCACAGTTGGGTATGTATCATGATGTTCAAACCGGAAACTTTCAATCGCCATGTCTACTTTTGCCTGTTTATTCTTCCTCTGGACCTCGCCTTGCTTCTTGCGAGCTTCCTGTCCCTTTTTCCAGTTAGGCTTCTCATCTTCCGGCTGCACATCGTCCAATGCTCCGGACTGATCTGCGTGATGTATCGGATAATCGAACCACAGATTGACCGGTTTGAACTTCGGAAACTCTCTTAAAGTTCCATCAATACGCCACGCTGTCTTCGTGTTCGTTGTGATCAAGTTTGTATCTATCTGCTTCTGCAGTTCCCGCATCTGCATAGGCGATAAGTGTTCCCTGCAGTAATTCATCATCTGTACCTGGCTGCATAAATCATCCTGAGATAAATCATCTTCCCATCCAAAATGGCTATCTAAATACGTCTGACAGGTCGCACATACTGTTTTATTCTGTTCCTGTTTGCGAAGATCGTCTGTAACATCCAGTTCAATCAAATCAAGCATGGCATCCGGATCTCTGGCGAATACTCCAGATCCTGATGCACGGTCCATGGACCTCTTGCCTCCCTGACTTCCTTTGCTGTGGTGATGACAATAAATAACTGCACATCCCAACTCATTGCATACTTTATCAAACTGATTGCAGAAGTTCGCCATCTGATCAGCACTGTTCTCATCACCGGTAATGACCTTGTAAATAGGATCTATGATAATGGCCATATAATTCTTCTTTGCCGCGCGTCTGATCAGCTTCGGTGCGAGTTTATCCATTGGTATTGATTTACCTCTCAGGTTCCAAATATCTATATTAGAAAGGTTCTTTGCAGACCAGCCTAATGCCTCGTATACATCTTTAAATCTATGTAAGCACGACGCTCTATCCAGCTCCAGATTCACGTATAATACACGTCCCTGACTACAGTTCCAGCCGAACCATTTTCGCCCCTCTGCAATGGCAATACACAGCTCTATCAGCGCAAATGATTTACCCGCTTTGGACGGTCCGGCAATCAGCATCTTATGTCCCTGTCTCAGCACATTCTCAATGAGTGGTGGAGCAAGTGCTGGAAGATCATCCCAAACACTTTCCAGCGATTCTGTATCCGGCAAGTCATCATTCATGGATTCAATCCATTCATACCATTCCTGCCAACTGGATTTTCCAATATTGGTGTCGATAATATACTGTTTCTTACCGGCTCGCATTACTCCTGGAAGTCTCGAAAGACGTGATGGATTCTTATTCTGAGTATCTATAATCAATCCATTTTTCTTACAAATGTTATATAAGTACTCCACACGTTTTCGATATTCATTATAGTCTACAGCTTCCACATGAACGATAGCATGCAAGCTTTTCTTTCCGGAAAATACCAGACATGCGACCGGAAGCTCTAGTTCCCGGATAATCGCATGCTGTTGTTCCAAATCCATGGCATCAGACTCGACCAATGCATAACGGAATTCTGTCACATTTTCATTTTTACATCCATTTCCATCTAATGGATTAAAGCGGATCCACGCTCCCGCCTCTTGATTATAGTCACCAAGAACAGCGCCTATGTCGCCATTGCAATGGTTTAAAGCTTCTATCAGTTGTCCGGCAGTACGGTCCCAACAGCCCTTCTGTGGTAACCAGCGTGTTCCTTTATCATCTGTCTTCTCCCAGCTTCCCGTTACATATCCGACATTTTCTCCTGGATCAAACAGTGTTTCCAGATACCGGGTAATCTCATTTACTGGGTCCCAGTTTCTAGGTTCATGTATTTCTTTACCTTCTACCCATGACCGATCTACCACAAGACATTCTGCACTAATCTCATCATCCCATCCAAGTTCATATGCTGTATATGAAGGCTTCCAGCCATTCTCCATGGCTAACTGAACAATTGTACCGGCAGTAACCGGAGAATTAGAGCCATGGAAAGTATTCCACTTTTTCTCACATTCTCCTGAGTGATACCGCCGGTCATTTTTACTCCATGTATCCCATACATCTACAGAATAGCCTTCGTGTTTTAATGCCATTCCCACATTCACCCAATCCTGGTAATCAAGCTCAGCCGGATTCAAATATTCAATTATTTCCTGTAAGTCTGTATGCTGTTCCATATTTATCCTCTATATTCTGCCGGAATGATACCACTTGGCACCCTCCAACCATTGCCAGCGATTCGGTCAATCATATTTTTTGCTGTTTCAAATTGCCAGGTACCCACATGCTGAAATCCTCTGCTTTCCAAAAAACGTATCTGTTTCGGGGTGGTTAACCCCTCTCTTCTACGTTTATCTAAACGATCCAGAATCTTGGATGCTTTCCCGGCATTTTCAATTGCATCCGGAAGAATCCCTAACTTTTCAAGTGTCTTTTTTTGACCATCTGACGGTGGAGCCATCTCCCATCCAAATGCAGGCACGTATCCGGAAAGATCTTCTGCCTGAATACTCATTTCAAACTGCAGCGGATCTACCAGCCTTTTCTTGCGTCTCTTCATCTCAGAAAGCTGCTTAGCCAATGCCTCTTCTCTCTGCGCTACTACATCCTCGGATGCTGTCTTTTCCGCCTCTTCAATATCAATTACACATCCTGCATCCTTTTCCATGTTTTCTATCATTTTCTGTGCCACCTCTGCACTCTCACAGATTAACGATGCTGGATGGCATAACTCATGCCGTTCTGTGTGCCACAGGAAGTCTAATAACAAAAGATGATCTTTATTTGTCTCTGGTGATAATCTGGTTCCTCGTCCCACCATCTGACAATACAAGCTTCTGACTTTTGTCGGTCTTAGTACCACGATGCAATCCACACTCGGACAATCCCAACCTTCCGTAAGCAGCATCGAATTGCAGAGTACATTGTACTGATCCTTATCAAATGCCTCTAAGATCTCTGCACGGTCCTTACTATCTCCATTTACTTCCGCAGCTTTAAACCCATGATTGTTTAATATATCCCGGAATTTCTGACTGGTCTTCACAAGTGGAAGAAACACAACCGTCTTCTTATTGCTACAGTACTTTTCCATTTCTTCAGCAATGCTCTCCAGATATGGATCCAATGCTGTTGCAATATCACCGCTCTTGAAGTCACCGGCCTGTACTCCCACTGCAGACATATCAATCTTAAGTGGTATCGTTACTGCTTTTATGGGAGACAGATAACCTTCTTTGATTGCTTTTGGCAAAGTATACTCATAAGCCAGACTTTCAAATACCGTGCCAAGATTCTGCATATCTCCACGATCCGGTGTAGCAGTTACACCAAGGACTTCCGCATCCGGAAAATGTCTCAATACTTTCTGGTAACTGTCTGAAATACAATGATGTGCTTCATCAATGATGATCGTATTGAAATAATCATTTGGAAACTGGTTCAATCTTTTCTCCCGCATCATGCTCTGCACGGATCCTACCACAATCCGGAACCAGCTCCCCAAACATGTCTGCTCTGCTTTTTCGGTTGCGCAGCCAAGTCCTGTAGACTTACCAATTTTATCTGCAGCCTGATCCAGCAGTTCACCTCTATGTGCCAGTATCAGGACGCGGCTTCCTCCCTTAACACATTCTTCTGCAACCTTTGCAAAGACAATTGTTTTTCCGCATCCCGTTGGCAACACCAGCAGCGTTTTCTTGATGCCGTTCTCCCATTCAGAGAAAATAGCATCCTTCGCCTGCTGCTGATATGGTCGGAGCTCCATTTAAAATGATCCTGCCTTATATTCTTTTTTTGCTTTTGGGAGGAATTTCTTCACATGATTATATTTCTTACTTGGGTCTTTACGATCCGCACGCTGTTCGATGATTGCACGTCCGGTAGCTCTTGGAACGATATTCCAGTTCATCTTTACTTTTCCGTTCACTTCTTCTGCTCCAATAGATAAGAAGAATTCTGCAAGTTTCCACTGCATACGATCATACAATAAAAGACTTTCATTCATCAGACACACGCCTTCCGGAGTTTCCACTTTTACTTTTAATTCTGCCCTTGGACACGCCGGAGCTTTATCGCTTCCTTCAAAACGTCCACGTTCAAAACTCTCAATCGTAAAATCATATTCACCTTCCGGAAGAAGCACATAATCGGCTCCTTTCTCAATCTCATCATCCCAGCCTAACTCTCTTCCTTTTAATTCTTCACTCATATATCTATACCTCCTGTTTATTTATCAAACGGAATATCGTAATGACTCCGCATTGTTTTGATCACATCTAATACCTGTGGCCATGCTCCAATCAAGCAGCCGTCAACAAATTCCTGTGGCAGATTCTGAAAAGGCGTTCCTTTCGGGAAGAAGCCTCTCTGATATACTGCTTCCATAAGTTCTTCTTCTGAAACTAAGTTTGGATACATCAGATCTTTTAATGCTTTTGGAATATACTCTGCAATATGGAATACGGAATCCTCCACTTTCGTGCCCGTTGATTTAACCGGTTCTTCAATCTTGATTCCCGTATCGAAATCAACTTTTTCATCTGCATCCTTTGGAATATTCATAAAATCATCATCTTTTACTGGTGGTTTCTGAATTTCAATCGACTTTTCTTCTTTAGGAGCCGGCACAGATTTCTTTGTTCCTTCGATAATCTCTGCAATCACAGAATAATCAAATTCACATTCTTCTGGTAATCCGAAACGGTTCTTTGCATCCCAGCACGGATGATGCTGGGTGTACATGGTACGCTTACCGCCCTGTCCTTTATGTTTCTTACCGTCTTTCCCTACCGCTACAGAAAATGTCTTGTAATTTGCAAAAAGAAGCATATCCGCCCATTCCTTAACCAGTGGAGAAGTCTGGGACTGTGTCTTTTTTCCAAGCTTTAATTCCCAACGGTCATAAGCTCCAAGTTCATCCGGCTGTTCGAATTTCCGAAGCTGTGCATGAGCTGTTAGGACCACATTGATGCCAACCTCAATCAAATCCGATAGCTTATTTAAGAACCGTCCGAACTCTTCTTTTGTGTAGACATATCCATTGCCATAGCCGAAATCTTCAATTCCTTTCTTGTTATGAACAGCACAAATATGTTCCACGCAAAGCAATTCTGCCCAGTCAACGGTATCGATTACCAATGTTCTGCACTCATCTGTATGCGTCTTGATATATTCGATCTCATCAAAAAGCATGTTCCAACTGGTAGGACGTGGCAGTCTTGCCACATCCATATCATTAGTACTTCCTTCTGTATCAATAAATACTGTTCCTGGAAACCTTGCTGCAAATGTAGATTTACCAATTCCTTCTGGGCCATAAATCACAACTTTTTTCGCTTTCTGAATCTTTCCTTTTGTTATCTCCATTAAAATACACCTGCTTTCCATGTCGGAGCTGTCTGAGGTTCGGGATCCATATTACCGGCTTCTTCACTTTTGACATATCCGTCCTCAATAATGATACTGCATTCATCTCCGGTGCTGACTCTTGTGGCAATCGCCTGGAGTCCTTCCTGCTCCAACCACTGACCAAACTCATGCAAGGTAGCAAGATCCATCTGCTCCAGCTTGTCCAACAACACAAATCCACACTTTGGATTCAGTTTCCGGACAATCGCTGTGGATACCTTAAGTCTGTCAGAACCGGACATATTATCCCATTGCTGTCCCTTGTACACCAGCTCACCGTCTCTTACAGACAGCTCTGGAAGTGGGAGATCTGCTGCATTTAAAAGATCAGTCTTTTCATCCCTTACTGATTCAATCTTCTTTGTCAGTTCTGTATACTGATCCTGATACGTTCTGGCATCCTCTTCCGCTTTGTCCTTGTCCAGATTTGCTCTGACTTTGCGATTGATCTCTTCGATATTAGCAATACTTTCTTCCAGTTCTGCAGTAGATTCATCCTGTAATTCTTCCACCGTCTTATAAGCAATGGTCATGTCATAATCTACCTGAGTTAACTGTTTTTTATATCTCTTCAACTCTTCTTCCAAAGAATTTACTTTTTCTGCTAAGCGATTTCTTTCTACGTGTAAATCTACTGCCTGATCACGTTTCTTCTGATTTGCTCCGTTTCTTGCAAGAATCTCCTGCTGCTGTTTGATCAGATCTGATGGAGACACCAAATCTTTCGGAGCGTCCGGATAATACGGTTGTTCTTTTGCAAACTTTACTTTCTGATCAGCTGTACGTCCTACATACAATCTTTCATTGTAAAGTTCTTTTTCCTGTTGCTCTAAAGCTGTCAGCTGATCACCCACACCAATAATTTTTAATAATGTCTGCGCTTTTTCTTTTCCGGAGGATTCCATAAACTTCGGAAGATCCAGCGCCAACTGTTCTACAAAGTCATTGAGCAGCTGCTGTCCGCCTTTGTTTCCGTTCGGATCTGTTACCTTTAAGCTGCTGTTCTTTCCTTTGCGCTCTACAACCAAACCATTGCTCATAACAATATGCAAATTTGGCGGTATCGTTGATCCGTCTCTGGTTGCATTGGAAGGCTTATATTTATCCCCTCCGAGTGCCCAGGCAATAGAATCCAATACAGAAGTCTTTCCCTGATTGTTATTCCCACCGACGATCGTTAATCCGTTCTTTGTCGGTTCAATCTTTACGGCTTTGATTCTCTTTACATTTTCAATTTCCAACTTATTAATCTTGATACTATCTGCCATCTCTATTCATCTCCTCTTTTCAATATAGGAAAATCTTTTAACATCTTCTCCATCCACTGCTCTGCATCCCGATCACCTAACCCGGTAACATGCATATCGAATCCAACCAGCAGGCCTAAGATCACATCTCCTACAATAGGATTCCCATGTTTGTCCGTGTCGTAAAAATAGCATCCCATCGGATTCACCGGAAGATTCTTCACAAGACCTTCTTCATCAACGATCATGACTACTTTGGTTTTGAAATAATCCCGTAATTTCTGAGTTCTCACCAACTCTACATATCCGCCAACTTCTTCTCTCAAGCTTTCATGATCAAAATTCAGATCGATGATCGATATCTTACTATCCGTTGTAATTTTCAGCGTCTTCATCTTTTCTCCTCCGCCTGTTTAATGGCTTCCTTTGTAATACTTACCAGAACTTCCTTTGCCAGTTCTTCTGGCATATGTCCGCGAAGTGATCTATACATTGTCGCTGTAACTCCTTTATATTCCTTCAATAACTCTGCTCCCGATCCAAGCATTTCTACCTGGCATCCTGTCATTCCGCTACAAACGGACTGTGATGTTGCTTTAATCATTTGACTAATTCCCTTTCTTCTCATATAATATAGTTGACTAATTTCCAGAGTGCTCCTTGCCTTGCCGGGCTATCGTGAGCGCTCTTTTTAATTTCTTGCAATGTCCTCACCTCCTTCACCCGATTGTATAGAAATTGATCACACATGCGCCTAACACCGTGATCAGTATCAGCTCTATGGCAATAGTTAATCTCCAACGCCACAGTCTTAAATTTTCGCATTCATCTTCCAGACGCTTGATCTGCAGCTTCGCCACCAGTGGTGTTTCCGGTTTTAACTGCATGCTTATCCACCTCCCCTACCGCCTAAGCGGTTTTCTCTTTCTGGTATCCCAGATATCCAACAGCTACACGATTCAGCTCATTCACGATCTTTGCTCGTTCTTCTGCAGATAATGTAGCCATGTCTCTCTCTACTCCATCGATAATCACGATGTTTATATGTTTCAACTGCATCACCTCTTTATAGGTTATGTGGTATGGTTTGTACTTGTTGCATTCCAATTTCTAACATGAATCGCACAATCATTTATTCCGACTATTGTTGTTACTGGTGAACTCCCTATATATTCGGAAGTCTGCTCTACTACTTCTCTCATGCACTTTCCACACACTGGGCAGTAATTTGCATTCTCCGGAAGTTCTGTAAAACACGCTGGACATAACCGCTTCATTTCGTCCACCTCTCTTCTATTGCATCTTTCCTCAATCTCTCCTATACTTTAGATACAGGCACCGCCATGCCGAGTAATCATGAAAGGAAGTTTTTGTATGGAAATAAATATTACTTGGACAATTACTGCAATTATCGCAGTAAGTTCTTTCTTATCACCTATAGCTGTTGCAATTATAAACAATCGCCATCATGCTCGAATCCGTAAAATGGAACTTGAACATGATGAATATATGCGTTGGCTTGATTTGCAACAGACAACTACAGTCAAGCAGTTTGATATCTATTATGCTGATAAGAAAAAATCTTTTGCTGATTTTGCAAATGCTGCTGGACAATTTTCATTTTCTAAACAAACCGCCCAAGCATATCAAGAACTTCAATCAACCACCCATATCGCCATGCTGTATTGCAATAAATCAAATTATGATTTATTATCTGGCTTTCTTGAATATGCAGATAGTATTTTCGGTAATGGTTATACGCGAAACGAACGTGACGAATACACTAAAACGCTCACATCCATAACCACCTCTCTTAATGAAGAACTTGCATCAACCAAGCCAGTCATACAGCGCGAACCCGGTAAAAGCTAATGCTATGAATAGAGCCCATACAGGATATATCTTGTTATCGGGTTCTATTTTTTTCATAATCCATACACATACTGCTCCAAGTACCCACATTCCTATTGTAATTAAAAGTTTGTAATTCATTTTCCTCACCTCCTACTTACTTTGCTTGCTCACTGGTTTCATCTGTTGCAAATAGGTAATCTAATGATTTGTCCTATGCACTCTGTTCTAAGTATGCTAAATCCTTTACTGTCTCCAGCCTTTTCTTGCAATCCTGGTAGATTTCTTTGTAATGCTTTCCGGCAACAATCCCAGAATCAATCACACATAAAATGATATGCTCCATAAGAGACAGGTTATTAAGTTGCATTACTGTAGCTTCATCTCTCTTGGAGACTCCCGCCATTTTGTTTGCAAGTTTTGAATAGGTCATGTACAACTTATCCGCATGTTGACTTCCCTGTGCTTTCGCATACTCAACAAGATTCTTGATAGTATCTGTCTCCGCTTTACGTGTCAACTTGCCAGCTTTCCTTGTCTCAATCCAAGTCTTAGTCTGTTTCTCTCTGATGAATTTCTCCATTTGATTGAAAGCTTTTATGTACTGCCACTTCCATTCATTAGCTTTCTTTCCAGTGAATCCCATAACAAGGAATGTAAATCCATCTCTGTTCATTACATACATTTTGTTTGATTTGCCAGTACTGTCTTTGTATATGGAAGCCTTAAAACACTGAGCCGAATTTTCGGTTGAGTCATTTTCAATGATTTTTTCAATTCTTTCAATCACATGAGTATGTCTCTTTCCAAACTTCTCTGCTACCTGTAAGCTACTACATACTGGTTCATCATTTTTCAGATATACAAGTTCGTTCATACATCCTTACCTCCCTTCTTATGTAGATTTACAATCTACATTTCCGGCAAAAAAAATTTTGCCAATATCCTTGATTGAAAGCATTTTAATCAGTGCTTCTATCTCACTTGCTTTAAACTCAGTAACATTATTAAGCTTCTGATAAAATCCCATTTCAGATAATCCGAGTCTTTTCGCAACTTCTCGCTTTGTTAAGCCTGATCTTTTTATTGCAATCTCTAATTCGATCGTATCAGTCATGTTTTTTCTCCTTTCTTTGTTGACTTTTAATCTACACTCAGTAATATCTCATAGTGTTGATTATTTGTCAACACTATTTTGTATATTTTCATATTTTTGTT
>OLON01000783.1_pt1 | contig 20303 bp, 14 predicted proteins | sample 1672691 | NCBI WGS metagenome assembly OLON01 (sample SAMEA3136714, study PRJEB25190) | human gut metagenome | biome: human gut; feature: human-associated habitat; material: faeces | place: Austria | collected 2013
CGGTCACCCGTGAGGAAGTGTTGGGTTCGAGTGCTGTGGACAATGCTCCACCAAAGAAAAGCTTCTGCCGTAAGGTGGAAGCTTTTTTATAAAAAGGCCATGCAGGACTTGAAAGGACGGTCGAGCGAGAGCGAGGTAATGAACAGTCCAGTGGACTGTTCATTAGTCCGTGGGTGTTGGGCCCCTGGATGGCCCACCAAAGAAATGCTTCTGCCGTAAGGTGGAAGCTTTTTTTATAAAAAGGCCATCTAGGACTTGAAAGGACGGCCGAGCGAGAGCGAGGTAATGAACAGTCCAGTGGACTGTTCATTAGTCCGTGGGTGTTGGGCCCCTGGATGGCCCACCAAGGAAATGCTTCTGCCGTAAGGTGGAAGCTTTTTTTATAAAAAGGCCATGCAGGACTTGAAAGGACGGCCAAGCGAGAGCGAGGTAATGAACAGTCCAGTGGACTGTTCATCAGTCCGTGGGTATTGGGCTCCTGGATGGCCCACCAAAGAAAAGCTTCTGCCGTAAGGTGGAAGCTTTTCTATAGAATGGCAGACAGGGATATAAAAGCAACGACTTTGCCCCTCCCTATGAAAGCGATTGTTTGTGGCGTAGATTGCAGTTTTTTGGCGGTTATGCTACACTAAAATAATAGTGTGAAAATGGTTAGGAGAAAAAATAAATGGAAACACAACACAGCGGCCGGAGCTCATTTTCCGGCAAACTTGGCTTTGTCCTGTCGGCAGCCGGCGCCTCGGTTGGCTTGGGCAATATCTGGCGGTTCCCATACCTGGCGGCAAAATATGGCGGTGGAATTTTTCTGCTGATTTACATTCTGCTGGCGGTCACCTTTGGCTATACAATGATTATGGCAGAGACAGCGTTGGGACGGATGACCCGGAAAAGTCCGGTTGGGGCCTTTGCAGCTTCTGGAAAGGGACGCTGGCGTGCATTTGGAGGATGGATCAACGCGGTAATTCCCATTTTGATTGTGCCGTATTATTCGGTTATTGGCGGTTGGGTTATCAAGTATCTGGTGGGGTATATTACCGGTCATGGCAGTGAGCTGGCACAGGATGGGTATTTTTCCTCTTTCATCGCCAATGGCGCTTCGGTGGAAATCGTATTCCTGCTCTTTACCCTGCTTACACTGGGCATCATTTTTGCCGGTGTCCGCAATGGTGTGGAGCGTGTTTCCCGGATGATGATGCCGGTACTGGTGGTGTTATCAGTAATTATTGCAGCTTATTCAGTAACACGGCCCGGTGCGCTGGAAGGAGTGAAGTACTTTTTGGTACCGAATCCGGCCAATTTTTCATGGATGACAGTGGTTACAGCCATGGGCCAGATGTTCTATTCTTTGTCCATCGCAATGGGTATTTTAGTAACATTTGGCTCTTACATGAAAAAAGATGTGTCCATTGAGGGATCTACCAAGAACGTTGAGATTTTTGATACGCTGATTGCAATGATGGCCGGGTTGATGATCATTCCGGCGGTGTTTTCGTTCTCTGGTGGTGACCCGGACACCCTGCAGGCCGGTCCCGCACTGATGTTTATTACGATCCCGAAAGTTTTTGAAAGCATGGAACTTGGTTCGCTGGTGGGCGTGCTGTTCTTTGTGCTGGTGCTGTTTGCAGCGGTGACAAGCTCTATTGCATTGACAGAAAGCGCAGTATCGACTTTTGAGGATGAACTGGGATGGAGCCGCAAAAAGGCTGCGGCAGTGATTGGGATTATTATGGTGCTGCTTGGAAGCTTGTCGGCGCTTGGCTATGGCCCGCTGTCGGGCGTGACCGTTATCGGGATGCAGTTCCTTGACTTTTTCGACTTCCTGACAAACTCAGTTATGATGCCCATTGCGGCCATTGCAACCTGCCTGCTGGTGACCAGCGTGATCGGCGTGGAAAAGATTGAGGAAGAGGTGACCCAGAATGGTCAACCTTTCCGCCGAAAAAAGGTTTTCAATTTTATGATCCGCACCCTTTGCCCGGTGTTTGCTGCCATCATTCTGGTAAGTTCTGTGGCGAATGCCCTCGGGTGGATCTCGATGTAAAAGAATTTGATATTATCATACCATATGGGGAAATGGATTTACACCCCCTCAATATGATTTACAGGCGAAACCTTTGGCGGCCAGCGGTTGAAAAAGGTGTATACCAGAAAACCGCGCCCATGGCGTGCGCAACACTGCGGAGGGCCTGCGCTATGTGATCTACCTGTTTGTGACCGATTTGAAAGAGCCCTGGAAAGTGATTGCCGAACCGGCCGGATTTTTGATCGCGCCGCGTGGCTGGGAGCGCGTCAGCGATGTTTCCAACGTGGTGTTTACCAATGGTGCTATTGCGGATGATGACGGTAAGGTGTATATTTATTATGCCGCCAGTGATACGCGCCTGCACGTTGCTTCCACGACCATTGGCCAGCTTTTGGACTTTGCATTCAAAAAAACCGCAGACCCGCTGCGCAGCCGTGACTGCGTGGCCCAGCGTGTGGCGCTGATCGAAAAAAATCAGGCATATCTCAATCAGCAAGACCGGTAATATCCTGTGCCCGTGGCCCCGGCGGGGGCGTCCACCCTGGCGTAATCTGGCTGCCCATGCTGGCTTTGCTGGTGTTGGATGTCAGCGTCGGCGCGCAGTTCCCGATGCCGTGGGGCGGGCTGCTGACCCTGCGCGGTGCGGCTAGCTTTTGCCTGGATTTCGTCCCCCCGCCCGGGAAGTTGTGGATGGCATCTGGCAGCGCCCTGAATGGCCGTGGAAAACCCTGCCCGCGTCTGATTCTGCAGGGGCTGGAGGAGACTGTAGCCTATCAGGATGAGGCAGGGGGCTTTATGCTGCAGACCCTTGGTCTGCCCCCTGTCCGGCGATTACGGCCAGGTGCCCGCAAAGCTGTGGTACCTGCACAAAGTGTAATGCGCAAAAATTGTGCGTCAACCTGAAAATGATTCCGCGATATGACCCTATCATTTTATAATGTGCTGTGATATAATGAGGTAAATCGACAATGTCAATTCTAAAACTGACCCCTTCCTGCAAGGATTACCTTTGGGGCGGCAGCCGCCTGCGCACCGACTTTGGCGTGCAGAGCGATTTGAACCCGCTGGCGGAAGCCTGGGTGCTTTCCTGCCATCCCGATGGCCCCAGCTATCTGCCGGACGGCACCATGTTGGCGGACTACCTGGCCGCCCACCCGGAAGCGGCGGGAACAGACTGCAAAAAGTTTGAAATGTTCCCCGTTCTGACCAAGTTCATTGACGCCAAGAATAACATTTCCATCCAGGTACACCCCTCCAACGAGTATGCGCTGGAGCACGAACACCAGTACGGCAAGACCGAGATGTGGTATGTGCTGGACTGTGAACCGGGCGCGTTCCTGTATTACGGCTTTGACCATGAAATCAGCCGGGAAGAACTGGAAGAGCGCATCCGGAACAATACCCTGACCGAGGTGCTGAACGCCGTGCCGGTGAAAAAAGGCGATTGCTTCTTTATCCCGTCCGGTACGCTGCACGCTATCTGCAAGGGTGTTGTGGTGGTTGAAGTGCAGCAGAACTCCAACGTGACCTACCGTGTGTACGATTACGGCCGCGTGGGGGCGGACGGCAAACCGCGCGCGCTGCATGTAAAGCAGGCGCTGGAGGTAATGCGCCGTACCCCGCCGGAACAGCATGATTTCAGCCCCCATCTGGCAAAGTGCGATTACTTTACCGTGGATGTGGTGGCAGGTGGTCACACCGGCACAGCGGACGAGACGTCCTTTGTTTCGCTCCTGATTACCGAAGGGGAGGGACGCCTGACCTGCGGCGGCGAAACGGTGCAGGCAAAAAAGGGCGACAGTTTCTTTATCACGGCGGGCAGCGGTGCCTATGCTTTAACGGGCAGCTGCAAAGCCCTGCTGACAACCGTTTGATTATTACCAAAGCAGAGTGAACAAGAACCCCGGCCTGCTGTGCAGCCGCGTATGCGGAACGCCGGCTGCGCCAAAACGGAGGCAGGGGAACCATGAACACAATAAGCTGCGTTTCTCCTTCAAATCCCTGTCCGGATGGTTCCCGGGCAGGGATTTATTGTAGTCGGAAATAAAACACAAAAAATACAATTTGGATATTTATCGAAAAACAAAACAAAATGAGCAATACGCACGGCAAAACGATTCGTCACAATGCGCAAAAAAGTGCCTGAATATTTGTCAAACATGTCAAAAATTGACCTTGCCCCCGGTGGGGGAGTCTGCTATACTTGTGAAGCATGAAAAAATGAGAGCCGGGCTGTCTGTGCAGCCCGGGAAAGCAAAAAAAGATAACGATAAGGTGTCTTGTTTTGCGCAGGGCGGTAGTGGGGGCACTGCCGGACAAAAGAGGAAAGCATAGATGAAACTGATATTTGAATTTGCCCGCATTGCGGCGTTCTGCTTTGCGGGGGAGGTTTGCCACCTGGTGCTGCCGCTGCCCATCCCGGCCAGCGTGTACGGGCTGATGCTGCTGCTGGCGGCGCTGCGCTTTGGGGTGGTCAAACTGGAGCAGGTGCGCACGGCGGCGCTGTTTCTGACCGGCATTTTCCCGCTGCTATTTGTTCCGGCGGCTGCGGGCGTGATGGATCTGTGGGCGGATTTACAGGCCATGCTGGTGCCGGTGCTGCTGGCCTTGATCCCCATTACCATTTTGGTCATGACGGTGTCCGGCTGCGTGACCCAGCGCCTGGCAGAGCGGAAGGAGAAAAAGCAATGATCACACAAGTTCTGGAATCTTCCGCCGTATGGGGCGTGTTGCTCACGCTGGCTGCGTTCGGCCTGGGGGTGCTCATCAACAAGCGCACTGGTCAGGCAATTTTCAACCCGCTGCTGTTGGGCACGGCGTTTGTCATCGTGGTGCTCAGCGTGTTGAACATCCCCTATGATACATACGCTGCCAGCGCTTCGCCCATCAGCTACCTGCTGCTGCCCGCAACGGTCAGCCTGGCAGTGCCGCTGTATGAAAAATGGGATCTGCTGTGCAAAAATCTGGTAGCCATTGTGGCCGGTGTGCTGGCCGGAGTTATGGCCAGTCTGTTCAGCGTGCTGGCACTGGCCCTGCTGCTGGACCTGAACCATGAGCAGTACATCACCCTGCTGCCCAAGTCCGTTACCACTGCCATCAGCATGGATGTTTCCCGCGAGCTGGGCGGCATTGCCACCCTGACGGGCGCCATTGTGATTTTGACCGGCATTGTGGGCGCGCTGGCGGCGGAAACCGTCTGCAAGGTGTTCCGCATTACCAACCCCATTGCCAAAGGCATCGGCATTGGTACGGCGTCCCACGCCGTGGGCACCAGCAAGGCGCTGGAAATCGGCGAAGTGGAAGGCGCGATGAGCGGCCTTTCCGTTGCTGTGGCCGGTATCATGACCGCCGTGCTTTGCCCGCTGTTCTCGGAATTGATTCACTAAATACAGAAGGCCCGCCCGCGCATCACCTGGTTTGTGGTGCGCGGGCGGGCTGTTTGTATGCCGCCGGACGGCGGGAAACGGCATTTTTTGCAAGTTTTTTGCCCGGCAGCGGGGGCAGCTCTTGCCGCGCGGCGAGTTCTATACTATAATAAATAAGCTGTTTGTATGTGCAAAATACAGAGGAAAAAGCGCAGCGCCGCCCGGCAATAGAGGGTTGGAATGTGCGGCGCTGACGGAGAGAGGATCATAAAATCATGGGATTTTCGTTTGTGACAGAAATTCCTTCCCCGGATGTCATTCGGGAAAGGTTTCCCCTTGCGCCGGAACTGGCCGCCCGCAAAAAAGAGCGGGATGAAGAAATCAAAAAGATCATTACCGGCGAAAGCGACAAGCTCCTGGTTGTTGTCGGCCCCTGCTCGGCGGATAACGAGGAAGCCGTTGTGGATTATGTGTCCCGTCTGGTCAAGGTGCAGGAGAAGACGAAGGACCGCCTGGTGATCGTTCCGCGTGTGTACACCAACAAGCCCCGCACCACCGGCGAGGGCTACATGGGAATGATCCACCAGCCGGACCCGGAAAAGAAGCCGGATATGCTGGAGGGAATTCTGGCCATCCGCCATATGCACATGCGCGTATTGCAGGAAACCGGCTTTTCCACTGCGGACGAGATGCTCTATCCCGAAAACCTGCGTTACCTTTCGGACATTATGTCCTATATTGCCGTGGGTGCCCGCTCGGTGGAAAACCAGTTCCACCGCCTGGTGGCCAGCGGCTGCGATGTGCCCGTGGGCCTGAAAAACCCCACCAGCGGCGATTTGACCGTCATGCTCAACTCTGTTGTGGCGGCCCAGGTGCCCCATGACTTTATCTTCCGCGGGTGGGAGGTCCAGTGCCCCGGCAACCCGCTCAGCCACACCATTCTGCGCGGCGCGGTGAACAAGCACGGCCAGACCATCCCCAACTACCATTACGAGGATCTGCGCCTGCTGTATGAGCTGTACATGAAGCGCAACCTGAAGAACCCCGCCTGCATTGTGGATACCAACCACAGCAACTCCGGCAAGCAGTATATGGAGCAAATCCGCATTGCGAAAGAGGTTCTGCACAGCCGCCGCCATTCGGACGACATCAAGAACCTGGTCAAGGGCCTGATGATCGAAAGCTATATTGAGCCGGGCAGCCAGAAGATCGGCGAGCACTGCTATGGCAAATCCATCACGGACCCCTGCCTGGGCTGGGACGATACCGAGCGACTGCTGTACGATATCGCAGAGCTTTCTTAACCGATAAAATTACAAATAAGGCATGCACTGCCGGAAACTGAACAGAGGTTCAGCCGGGGCGGTGCATGCCTTTTGTGTTGCGGGGGATAATCGATAAAAATCAGTACAGCATGGTGTCATCATCCACGCGGTACACATGGCCGTCTTTTTCATACACTTCAATGTAATAGTCGCCGTCCGGGGATTTTTCGGACCAGGTTTGCTGTTCAGACACAGAATTGTTCTGAGAATCCGAAGATGCAGAAGAAGCGGAAGATTCCGAATTATTTTATTCTATATTAGTGCTGAATACTGTCGGGGTCAAAGTTGCGTGCCATCAAGGCAGAGATGGCGGGCAGCGCGGCAGCAATCAGGGCTTTGTCATGGTTAGGGGCCAGGCGGGTGGCGGAATCAAACAGCATGGTGTTTTCCTGTTGCGGGGTGCTGGCGGGCCAGGTGGGAATGCTGCTGTGCTGCGGGTTTCCGGTGCGGGCAAAGGCCAGAACGGCATCGAAAATCTGCTGTTCCAGCTGCGGGGTCACGCCGGAAATGTTGGCAGAAGGCACCAGCTCAGTATTATGGAAAACAAACGGGATATCGGAACAATGCCATGGGGCGCGGCCGCCCTCAATGGTGAAATCCTGATTGAAGAAATAGCTCCACACCGGGCCGGTTTCCACCCGGCGGCGGATATAGCGCATGGTCGGCTCCCGGAACAGTACATCCAAAAACGGCAGGTCGGCGGCGCTGCGTTCGGGGTAGGCGGCGTGGAACAGCGGCAGCAGGGCATCCGCCGTCTGCTTGCCCAGCATTTTTTCGGCAAAGCCTTCGGCCTCGGCGGCGCTCATCTGCGCTTTGTTCAGGCCGAAGCCATTGAAGGCGGCAAACTCGCCAAACACGGTGCCCACCAGAAGGGGAATACGGGCGGTTTCGGGGCGGAACGCATTTTCCAGCGGGTCACCCAGATAAAAGGCGTTGGGGTGTGGGGCGCAGCCGGTGTCTTTTCCGGCTGCTTTCAAGGCGGGGGCTACTTTATTATAAGCGGCGGCAAGCGCGGCATAGGGTACCGTTTCCAGTGCGGCGATATCCGCCGCGCCAAGCTCCGCCATCAGAGCCTCGGCGCAGTCCCGCCCGCTGCCGGTGCAGTCGGCCAGGCGGCCCAGAACGCCGCTCATCACAATACCTTTGTGGAACAGCCCGTCCGCGGCGGGGGTCTGCAGCAGGGTGGTCACCTTGGCGCCGCCGCCGGACTGGCCGAACACTGTCACATTGCCGGGGTCACCGCCGAACGCGGCAATATTATCCCGCACCCAGCGCAGCGCGGCGATGATATCGTCCCCGCCCGCGTTGCCGGAATTGGCGTATTCCGCCCCAAAATCCGAAAGGTCGAGATAGCCCAGGATGTTCAGCCGGTGGTTGATGGAAACCACCACGCAGTCCCCCAGGCGGGCCATGTTTTCGCCCTCGTAAGCGATCTGCTCAATGGAGGAACCGGCAAAGTATCCGCCGCCGTGCAGCCACACCAGCACGGGGCGGTGGGCGTCATCCAGCGCGGGGGTCCAGATGTTCAGGTTCTGGCAGGCTTCGTCCATCAGCCAATAGCGGTGGGGCACCAGCATTTCGCCGTTGGGCTTGGGCATTTCCAGCAAAGGGCAGACATAGCCGTAACTGGTGGCGTCCAGCACGCCGTCCCACACAGCTGGCTCCGGCGCGTGGAAGCGCCTGGCCTTGGCGTAAGGGATGCCCTTAAAGATATCCAGCCCGTCAAAACGGTAGCCGCGCACTGAGCCGCCGGTGGTGCGCACCAGCGGGGCATCGGCAGAACAAGAAAAAGTATGGGCCATAGCAAACTCCTTTCCAGCAGTGGGCAAAAATAATACATTTTTTGATGCTGGTTCTATTGTAGCAGATTTACGCGAAAAAAGAAGCCATGAACCGCCCGGACGCCAAGAGCGTGCTGATGTTTGCACTTTCCGCCGATGCTTTTGTGGAAGATGAGCGGCTTTCTGCAGAGAGCGGGATGAACGGCCATTTTGCAAAGCCGGTGGATTTTGCCGCATTGCAGCGCAGCATTGGCAAGTTTTTGCGCCAGCGCCGCGGGTAAGCGAGAGAACGAAGGTGTACCGGAAACACCGAAAATCCAACCGGTTTCTGCAAAGGCAGAAGCAATTTTGTGTTTGCGGAATATGCGTTATTTTCGCTGTTTTGAGCTACACCGTTAAGTGGGAATGCTGAAGAAGAGAAAAAACGTACATGGGCGGATGCTCCTTTGGGGAAAAGTCAGGCGGCAGTATACAGGGTGCCGCGGCGCTTCATCCAGCGGTAGGCCGCCACGCAGATCATGACGGATAACAGCGAACCCGCCGGTGCGGCCAGCCCCATAGGCAGCAGGGTTCCGGCAAACAGCCGGGAAGCCAGGTAGGACCCCGGAACGCGCACCAGCACAATAGCGATGATGTTGTGGAGAAAGCCGATGTAAGACTTGCCGCAGGCGGCAAAATACCCGGTAAAGCTGAAGTGGATCCCGGCAAAAATGGTATCCACAATATAACCGCGGATGTACTGGCAGCCCATCAGTACCACGGCGGCGTCGGTGGTGAAGCACCCCAGCAGCGGCTCGGCCACAAGCTCAATGACCAATACTACGGCAATGCCGTAACCGGTGGCGATCATGGCGGCGTATTTCAGGGTCTGGGCGGCGCGCTCCGGCTTGCCTGCGCCAAGGTTCTGGGAAGACAACGCCGATACCGTCGCCAGCATGGAGGACGGCACAATGAACATGGCGCTGATGATTTTTTCCACAATGCCCACGGCGGCAGAATCAATCAGGCCGCGGTGATTGGCAATGATGGTGATAATGATGAACGCGACCTGAATGCAGCCGTCCTGCACAGCGACCGGCAGGCCGATTTTAAGAATACGGCCCAGCACGCCTTTGCGCGGGCGGAAGTTCTGGCGGCTCAGCCGCAGGCCGGTTTTGTGCCGCCGGATGCCGAACAAGGCAACAATAACACTCAAGGTCTGCGAAAGGGTAGTGCCCAGCGCAGCACCCACCGGGCCAAGGGCCATGGGACCGATGAAAAGAATATCCAGCGCAATATTGGCGGCGCAGGCAACGGCGATAAAGTACATCGGGCTTTTGGAATCCCCCAAACCGCGGAAGACGGAGCTGATGATGTTGTATGCCGTGATGAACGGGATGCCGATGAAGCAGATGGTCAGATACTGCACCGTGCCGGGAACGGCCTCTGCCGGAACACCGATCAGGCCGACCAGCGGGCGCACTGCGGCCACCAGCACGGCGGTAAAACTGAGGGAGACCGCCATGAACAGGGTGACGGTGTTGCCGATGGCGGCTTCGGCATCGCGCATATTGCCCGCCCCCACGGCGTGGCCGATGATGACGGTGGAACCCATGGCAAGCCCAACAATGATAACGGTCAGCATGTGCATGACCTGGCTGCCGTTGGCAACGGCGGTGATGCTGTCCACCCCGCAGAACCGGCCGGTGATGTACAGGTCAGCCATGCCGTACAGCGTTTGCAAAAAGTAAGAGAGCAGATACGGCAGGGCAAAGGTCAGAATGGCTTTGAACACGCTGCCGGTTGTAAGATTTTTTTCCAAGATAATTTCCCCTCCTCAGCTGGTAATAGTCTAGGGTGTATCTGAAAAGTCGAAAATGTAGTCTATTTCTATAAACACAGCGGGATTTTTGCCTTAAATCCTGCTTGTGTTTGCAGGCGTCTGGATCCAGAGCCTGTTCACCGCCGCTGTTGTGCTGGTGTTCGCCGCCAGAAAGCTGACTGCCGCCATGCAGAGCGAAAAAGCATAAGCTGATTTTATTCTAACACAAGCCTCCTTACTTTGCCATCAATTTTGGATGGATTGGGAATTTAACAGAAAACCTCCGGCTGCATTGTGTGAGTAGCCGGAGGCTTTCTGTTTTAATACAATCTCATATAAAGAACATATGTTTTGATGTATTTGCTGACAAATCTGTGGCGGCAGAAAAAAGTGTAGAACTTGACGATAAGACTTTTGGAAATATGATCAAGGAAAAAATCGACCGTATTAACGCAGAAGAAAATGCCGGGTGCTGCGAGAGAATAAAATACCCAGGTATTATCGCATAAAGCAAGACAGTTATCATTAAGATTCTCTTACATTTCTCTCTCCTGCAACATACAGCCACAGCAGCAGGCGGGCTCCCCCTTGAGGCAGGGATCCCGCCTGCTGTTTTGATGGAATAGAAACGTTTGATTTGCGGCAAAACAAAACACCGGGCACCATATGGCACCCGGTGTTTCAGTTAAATAACCGGCGCAATCAAACCGGTATCAGAGGAGGAGAAAACAGAAAAATTAGTTTGCGCGGTACTGGGCCGGCAGCTGGTCGATGGTCTGCCATTTCTGCATGGCGTCTTCCAGGCTCATGCCGCCCGCAACAGCGTCGCGGCGGCAGGCGTTGACGGCCTGGATCTCTTTCATCTTTTCGCCGGTCAGGCTGTAGTTCTTCATGGCGAGCAGGGTAGCAGTCCATGCAATCATGGGAATGACGCAGAACAGAACGATAACAACCACGTTCATGCCGGGGGTGTACGGGTCGTACTGGGTGGGCAGGCTGTCAAGGCCGATAAAGCTGACGGCCACGCCGACCACGGTAGCGGACAGGCTGGAAACCAGCTTGTCAACCAGGCTGAACAGAGTGCCCATGATACCGGGGATATACTTGCCGGAGATGTAGGTCTCGTAGTCAGAGCAGTCGGCAACCATGGGGATGGGCATATCGGCAGTAGCGTAATAAGCGCCATAGCCAATGCCGAACAGAGCGATGAACAGGATGGTGTAAACGTTGATGGAAACCTTGCCGTCAGACATCATAGACAGGGTGAAGGCATCGCCCTTGCCCCACAGGAGCAGCAGCACCAGAACGCCGATGTAGCAGATCAGCGCAACGCTGACATAGCGCATCAGGCTGGCTTTCTGGCCTTTCTTCTGGCTGGTGCGGACGGTGAGCAGGAAGAAGGGAACGCTGAACACATAGCCCAGAACCATCATGGGCAGGTACAGACCATCATAGTTGCCCATCATGCAGCCGTACAGCATGCACAGAACAGTGGTGTTGGTGGCAATGGAAAGTGCCAGCTTGCAGCCTGCACCAGCCACCATCAGGCGCTGCATGGGGTTGTTGCCCTTGATGATGGCAACATACTCAGCAAACTTGATCTTTTCGGTTTTCTGGCCGCCGATGCCAAAGTACTTCGGCTGGTCCTTTTCCCAGATGCCGATGACAGCCAGGATGGTCAGGGCGATGGAGATCACGATGCCGACAGGAGCCAGGGTGCGGAAGAAACCGGCGGAAGCGTAACCGCCTTCATAGTTTTTGGCCAGGATGGGGGCAAAGAACTGCATGGCGCCCATGCCCAGCAGGGAGCCGACGGTGTTGAAGATGGTGAACAGGGGGCGCTGCTTGGGATCGTTGGTCAGAACAGTCTGGCCGGAACGGGTGCAGGAGGTCTGGAAGGTGTAGCCGATGACCCAGATGGCGTACAGGGCTACAAAGGCAACATAACGTGCCCATTCCATGGAGGCGGGGATCAGCGGGGTCAGGCCGTACAGCACCAGGATGCTGACAGCCATGATGAGGTTGCCGATGACCATAAACGGGCGGAACTTGCCGAACTTGCCGTTGGTGCGGTCCATCAGGGCACCGATGATAGGGTCGGTAATGGCGTCAAACAGGCGCATGCCGGTGACCATCACGGAGGCGAAGATCATGCTCAGGGCCAGAACCTTGCTGCCGAAAGTGGCAATGTAGGAAAGCACCAGAACATAGTACACGTTGGTAGCGCCGTTGTTAAGCGGGAACAGCATCAGCTGGTAAGGCTTGGCGCGGTTGACGCTGGCAGACGCCGCAGAGTTTTGTTCACTCATGGGGGCATTCTCCTTTCATAACAAAGACCCCCGCCCCGAAACGGGCGGGGGCATAAACGATTCAAAAGGGGGAAGATGCGGAGGCTAAACCTTACTGCTGATTCTGAGCGCTTGCAGTGTTGGCAGCCTGCTCAGCGGTCCAGGTCTTCTTGCGCTTGATGGCAACAACCAGGCGCCAGATGCACAGCACGGTCAGAACAGCCAGAACGATGTCCAGAGCGTACAGGGCGGTCTTCCACCACGGGGTGATGACCTTCAGGCGGTCAGCGGAGGACCAGCCGTTCATAGCGTTGGAGTTGGCAACGGTGTACAGGATCTTGTGCATGGATTCGCGCATTTCGGTCACGATGTAAGCATCGTTCTCGTACTTCGGAGCCAGGGTGGTGTGGATGGTCGGGTCCGGGCTATCCCAGATATCGGAACCGGCAATCAGACCATCGGCCAGATCCATGTATTTGCTGGAACCGGAGTAGTCGGTGATGATCATGCCGCGCATGCCCAGTTCGCCGCGCAGGAAGCCAGTCAGCAGGTTATCGTAAGCGCCGCACCAGTAAGCGCCCCAGCGGTTAAAGCCGGTCATAACGCTCCAGGCGCCGCCATCGGTGATGGCCTTGTTGGCAACTTCCAGGTAGATTTCGCGGGCAGCCTGCTCGTTCAGCCAGGTGTTCACGCCGCGGCGGCTGGATTCAGAGTCGTTCAGGGCAACGTGCTTCAGGTAAACGTAAACGCCCTTGGACTGGATGCCGTTGACTTCGGCAGCGCAGATGGTGCCGGCAACGAACGGATCAGAAGCATAGTACTCGAAGTTACGGCCAGAGTAAGCGGTGCGGTGCATGTTGATGCCGGGGCCATACAGACCAGAGTAACCCATGGCCAGGCAGTCTTCGCCAATGCAGCGGCCCACATCGTTGATCAGGTCAACGTTGAAGGTGGCGGCCATAACGTCTTCGGAGGTGTAGCACATAGCGGAAGCGCCGCCGGTCAGTGCTGCGGTCAGGCCCTGCGGGCCGTTTTCGTCTTTGGTACGGGTCTTGCCGATGGATTCAATAGCGGCAGTGTTGTGGAAGCCCAGGGTGATGGTGTTGACCATCTCGTTGAAGGTCAGCTGATCCAGCAGGGTATCCCACTGGGGATCGTCATAGTCAGCACCGATCATGGAAACCAGAGCCAGACCATTGTCAGCGCCCAGGGCGGGCATTTCAACGCTGTCAGCCTTGCTGCCGTCGTAACGGGTGAAAGCCAGGTGATCAGCCAGGGTCTGGGTTGCGTTCAGCACAACAGGCTGGGTGGGGAAGGTGGCAACCCAGTTGGAGCGGCTCAGCCAGGTAACTTCGCCGGGTTCGCTGCTGCTCTTGTTGGGGTCTGCTTCATCAAACAGGTTGGTGATGGCAGTGCCGTTTTCGCTGGTGGCGAAGGTGGTGCTGTCCAGAGCGGCGTTGGTCCACTTGTAGGTCAGGGCAACGTCACCATCGGCGGTCATGCGGCCATCGGTGTTCTCAACGGTGTAGCCCTTGGCAGCCAGGATGTTGTTCACAGCGTTGTGTGCATCGGTGGCAGCGGTGAAGTAGTAGTCGCCAGCGTCAACAATATAGGTCTTGGCGTTGTTGGCATCATAGGTGCGCAGCTCGCTCTTGTCAACGGTGATGTTGACAGTCTCGGAAGCGCCGGGAGCCAGGATATCGGTCTTGGCAAAGCCGCACAGCTCAGCAGAAGCCTTCTCGATGCCGTTGGCCTTGTCGTAATCGGTGTAGGGGCTCTGGAAGTACAGCTGAACGGTTTCCTTGCCGGAGTAGGTGGAACCGGTGTTGGTGACTTTCAGGGTGACATTGAAAGCATCAGCAGACTCGGTCACATTGAAATCGCTGTACTCGAAGGTGGTGTAGCTGTCGCCATAGCCGAAGGGGAAGGCAACAGTGGTGGACCAGTTGTAGTTGCCAGCATTGCCGGTGCCCATAACAGCGTCCTCGTAGCGGGTCTCATAGTAACGGTAATCCAGGTAGATGCCTTCCTGATACACGCTGTACATACCCTGCACATCAGGGCCATCGGTCAGCAGGTTGTAATCTGCTGCGTTGGGGTAAGCCTGGGTGTAGAAGTTGTAGATGGCGGGGTTGGCCATGTTGTCATACAGGTAGGAATCAACCAGGCTGCCGGACGGGGTAGCCTCGCCAGCCAGCAGCTGGGCAACACCGTTGATGCCGGTCTGGCCCACGTCGCCGATCCACATAGCGGAATCAATGCCGTAATCCTCGCCGCAGATCTCCGGGTTCAGGAAATCCATCTCAATGGCGTTGGAAGAGTTGATCAGAACGATGATCTTCTTGAAGGTGCCGTTGTCCTTCAGGGTCTTCAGGTTCTGGAGAAGTTCCTTTTCTTCAGCGGACAGGGCCAGGTAGTTACCGTCGCCCTCCTGGCCTTTGATCCAGGAATCATTGGTGCCGTTTTCGCCACTGGGCAGGTCAGCACCCTCGCCGCCGGAACGGGAGAACACGACGATAGCAGCATCGCCGTAGTCAGCAAAGCTGGACTCGGCGCTGGACAGCTTGCTCCAGGGAGCTTCGTTCACAGCGTACTGGGTGTTGGCTTCCAGGGTATCGGAGATGGCAGCCGGGGTGATGCGGCTGTAGTTCTTCATCATATCGTCAGAAGAATACAGATCCCACAGGGTGCTGTTGACCTGGATGCCCTGATCTTCCAGAGCCTGCTTGAAGTTGGGAGCCTTGCTGGTGTCAACGGAGCCGGAACCGGTGCCGCCGTACATCAAATCCACGGAGCCGTGGCCGAACAGGCTGACCTTTGCGCCGCTTGCCAGGGGCAGGGCGTTGTTGTCGTTCTTCAGCAGGGCTGCGCCTTCGGCTTCAACCTGTGCGCACAGCTCAGCCTCATAGGACTCGCGCTCTTCATCAGAGGTGAAATCGCTCTTGAAGTACTCAGTGTCTTCATCGCTGTCGCCCCTGATGATCTTGTAGGTGTCGGCGTCCAGGTAGTTATTAACGGTGGTCGTATAATGGAACGCAACCGTCGTGCCTACAATGGCGCCTGCGGTCAGGACGGCGGTAACGGCGGTCAGGCCGGACCACATCCCAACTTTGGGTTTCTTACTCATTGTGTTCTCCTCCTGTTAGAAAATGCTCTATAACAAACTGTATTAAGAAAGAACAAAATACAGAGTGTTCAAAATAGATTATACCCAGTTTGCACTCTTGGATTTGGTCTTGTGCAGCTTGTATTCCGGGTTGGGGGTATCTACATGGCGGATAACGGACTCATCGGTGCGGTCACCAGCCACGGCCTGAATGTGCAGTTCGCCGTTCAGGGGAACCTTGAAGGTGAAAACATGCTCGCCGGTCTGCTCGCCTACCTTGTTGCCGTTTACATACAGGGCAACGGTACTCTGGTTGGAATAAACCTTTACGGTAGCGGTGCTGCCGGTGCGCTCCACAAAGCGCTTGGAGCAGATGTGCACAAAGGCTTCATCGCTCCACCATGCTTTATACAGATAGAAGCTGTCCTTCTTGGTTTTGCGGTCAAAGGTCACAAGGCCCTTATGGTTCATGCCCGGCTCGCCGCCCTGGTCACGGGCGTCTGCAGCAAAGTCAAACATGTTCCAAACGTGGGTGGCCCACATCCAGGGGTGGCGCTTGAAGCAGCGCAGCATGTACTCATGGTACTTGGCCTGGTATTCTTCGGTGTGGTCGCCGCGGTGGGGGTGTGTGCTGTGCAGGTTGGGCATGCCCTCCGCGCCGTATTCGCTGTAGCCGAACGGGCGGTTGGGGAAGCAGAGATGGAAGAAGCCCATCCACAGGTCGTTCAGGATAAAGCCCGGAACGTACCAGCCCAGGTACAGGTTCCAGCTGACCATATCGGTAATGTGGGCCGAACGGTTGAAGGGGCCGCACATGGCGTAGCAGGCCAGGGTGGTCAGGCGGGTCTTGTCCATCTCGTGGCACAGGTCGTTCAGCTGGCGGTGGTTATCCAGCATGTCCTTCTTGTCCTTGGTGGAGATGGTGATCTCGTTGGAAACGCCCCAGCAGACGATGCAGGGGTGGTTGTAGTTCTGGATGATCAGCTCTTTCATCTGGCTGATGGTGTTCTCGCGGCCGTTGGGCATGTGCTCACTGATGTAGGGGATCTCGGCCCAAACAACCATGCCGACCTCGTCGCACAGATCATAGAAGTACTGGTCGTGCTGATAATGAGCCAGGCGGATGGTGTTGGCACCGATCTCTTTGATCAGGGCCATGTCTTCGTCGTGCATCTCGCGGGTGATGGCGTTGCCCAGGCCCTTGCGGTCCTGATGGCGGGAAACGCCGTGCAGCGGGTAAGACTTGCCGTTCAGGAAGAAGCCCTTCTTGGGGTCAACCTTGAAGCTGCGCACGCCAAAGCGGGTGGTGGTCTCATCTTCCACCGTGCCGTTCACCACAAGGCGGGCCTTGCAGCTGTACAGGTACGGATCCTTAACGCCGTTCCACAGGTGTGCGTTGAAGATGGTCAGGGTGATGTCGGGGCCTTTGCCGGTGGCAACGGTGTTGCCGGCAGCGTCCAGCAACTCAATGCTCACTTCGCCTTCGCCGTCGTGCCAGGTGGTAACCTGAACGCTGGCATCTGCGCCCTGCACAGTGGGGGTGATGCGGATGCCGGGGCCGCCGAAGTAATCCAGGGTGAAGTGGTTCTTGCTGACCACCATCAGGCTGACATCGCGGTAGATGCCGCCATAGAAGGTGAAGTCAGCTTTCTGGGGGTAAACGCGGTCGTTTTTGCTGTTGTCGACTTCCACGGTCAGCTCGTTTTCATCCCGCAGCAGTTCGGTGATGTTGGCGCGGAAGGTGGAGTAGCCGCCGTCGTGGTTGCAGACGGGGGAGCCGTTCAGAACCACATGGGCGCTGGCGTTGACGCCGTCAAACTGAATCCAGACCTGATGGGAGGCGGTGTTAAACTGGGGAGCAGCGAAATGGGTGCGGTAGATGCAGGTGCCGCGCCAGTAGTCATTGCCGCCGTCCTGACCGTCGCGGGCGTTCCAGGTGTGCGGCAGGTCCACCGTTGTGGTGGTGCCGTCGGGGCCGGTGAATTCCCAACCCTTCATGATTTTGGTAATTTCTCGCATGGCGCAGCCATCCTTTCTTTTTGCTGTTATTATTGTAACGAACAGCGAAAAATGTCGCAATGGGTTTTGCATAATCGGTCATTTGCGTGGAATAAACGGTTTTTGCCTGACAAAAAAATAACCCTTGCATTTGTGCAATATGTACAAATGCAAGGGCGTAAATCGTATACCTGAAATTTTGAGGGAACTTTATTGGACCGGGAAAACGGCTTTTATCGCAAAAAATCCACCGTTGGATTCGGTAGTCAAAAAACCATTGTACTTCTGGATAATGCGCTTGACGATCTTTAACTCATCGCAGGTTTCGCGACCAGGATCCGGGCCATCGGGCACCGCGCTGATGATATTCAGAACAGCAAACCCCTGCCGCCTGCAGACCAGCAGGTCAATCATCCGCTTTTCCGGCTCCGGCAGCTTGCGGGTCAACTCAATGGCATGATCCAGTGCGTTGGCAAACAGAGCGTACAGATCGGCCGGATCCATAAAGTGCAGGCAGGTACCGTCCGCTACATTGTTGATGCTGATGTGGTGGGCTTCGCACAGCATGCTCTTTTCGGTCAGCACAACATCCAAAACCTCACTGCCGGTCTGGGTGCTGGCGTCATACTGCCGGGCGGCGGCTTCGGCTTCGTTCAGGCTCTGCTGCAGCGCGGCGTTGGGGGCCATGCGGCGCAGATCAGCGATCTGAACTTTCAGCTCATGGCATTTGCGGTTGATGATCTGTACGTTCCGCTTGGCCACCTGATACTGCTGGCGCTGGCGTTCATACAGCATGTTCAGCGAGTTCATCTCTTTTTCCATGGCCGCCTTTTTGAACAGCTCAGTCTGCAAATATAAAAGGGTGATGCAGTAGAGCTGGCAGAGTGCCAGGGGGACAACAACGAAGATAGAAGTTTCCCGTGATACTCCGGAGTTGGTGACGGTCTGCATTGTTAAAAACAGCAGAACGAACATGCCGCCCAGAATAATAGCGCTGATTTGCTGGCGGGGACCGATGTGGTAGCTGCCTTCATATGGCATGGAATGGGCAACAGTTACCCGCAGCAGGCAGTACGCAGCGGCAAAAAACAGCAGTTGCAGCAGCAAAGCAGAGGGCTGATCCAATGGCAGGAATATGTTTACCTGTGCCAGGCACCAGACAAGAAGCTGCCATAACTCAAATGTCGTCAGGGCACTCAAAATTCCCCAGATGGCGCAATAATTGGCGCCGGACCAGTCCAACTGGGTGCAGCTGTGGGAAGCGAAAATCATCCACATACAAAACAGAATATACGCCCCCGCCCGCAGGAACAGCGAGAAAGGCGTGTGATCTGCCCATAATAAAAATGTGGAAAGGGGAATGGAGGGAATCAGGCAAAGCAGCGCCCGCTGCCAAAAGTGCGGCGAGTGCCGGAGCGGGAGCCAGTAGGTTAGTGCTGCGCCCCAAAGCTGTATCCCACAGACAAGAAGAGAAAGAAATTGTTGGAGATTTGGCAGCATTACATGGCACCCCCAACATAGGCGGCGACCGCAGCCAGGAAGGCAGCCCGCTGGCGGCGGCTGATCTCCAGCCGGTCCTCCCCAACCTGAACCATATCGTTCTGGACCGCCCGCACATACCGCAGATTGACAAGGTAACACTGGTTGCATTTGGCAAAGTGGTAGGGGGCCAGCTGCTTTTCAGCATTTTGCAGGCTGGAACGCACGGACCATACCCCGGTGGAGGTATGGTAATGCAGCATACGGTCCCGCGTTTCCAGCCAGTAGATGTCCTCGGTGTTCAGCAGCTGCACGCCCCCAGCGGTCTGTAATGCAATCTGCCCGCCTTTGCGGCGCTGCACCCGCTGCAAAGCGCGGGCCAGCTTGGTGCTGAACTGGTAATAATTGACCGGTTTGAGCACAAAATCCAGGGCGTCGACCTCATACCCGCGAATAGCGTACTGCGCCATGTTGGTAACGAACACCAGCACCACATCCGGGTCCACCGTGCGAATGCGCTCGGCAGCGTCCATGCCGCCAAGCTCCGGCATTTCAATATCCAGAAAGATGATGTCGAACCCCTTGCAATAGTTGGTTATGACCTGGGCACCGTCCGAAAAAGCGGTAACTTCCAGCATACAGTTGTTCTCGCGGCTGTATTGGTCAATCATGCTGCACAGCTGCTGCCGCATATCCGGCTGGTCATCCACCACGGCAATGCGAGGCATCGGGCGGCCCCCTTTCTGTTTGGAATCCAAAACACCCGGCAAGCCCGGAAAACGGCTGTGCCATGCGCCTTTACTTATAATATATAAATACATTATAGTTGGCGGTGCGAAACCTTGCAAGAGAATTTTGCAGAAAACGGGGCGGTGCAGGGAATCTGGTTGTGATTTAGCGCTGCGTGTGGTATCCTGTAGGCAGCTTTTGGCGGCGGGCGGGGCAAGAAGAATGCCGGGATAAACAGGCGGAGGTTTGCTGCAGCTGCTATACCATGTATTACATATTACACCATTTGCCAGTAACTTGAGTGGAAATTTGTGGAAAAGGCGTAATTTGGGGACAAGATTGAAAAGAAAAAATAGGCAACACCGCACAATTCCCGCCTTGCGGCTTAAGCACCGCTCCGGCAGCTGC
>OLON01000785.1_pt1 | contig 20285 bp, 17 predicted proteins | sample 1672691 | NCBI WGS metagenome assembly OLON01 (sample SAMEA3136714, study PRJEB25190) | human gut metagenome | biome: human gut; feature: human-associated habitat; material: faeces | place: Austria | collected 2013
TGGGCTTCAACGCCATGGCGGCCGCCTCGGTGCTGTTCCCCGCGCTATCGGGAACGGCCTTCGTGCTCTCCCAGCGTCTTATGAAAGCGCGGACGGGAGAGGAGCTGTTTGTCGAGGAACCGGTTTCGGGAGACGGTGCCCGAAAGGCGGGGGAGGCCCTGCCGTCGGCGGCTGCCGTTGCGGCGCCTCGCCATGGGGCAGCGGGCGGCGCGGAGAGTCCCGTGCGCCAGAAAGTGCGCATAGGCGTGGCCCTTGCCCTGTACTCGTTCTCCTTCTCCCTCTCGTGCGGCATCGCCCTGTTCAGTGGGGAGGGAGTGATCGGGGCCTTCACGGTGGAGCCGGCGGCCATGATTGTGCTGGGGGTTATCTGCGCGGCCTTCTTCAAGTTCGACCGTCAGCCCGATCGACCCTACAAGCTCTATCGGGCTGTTGCCCCGCTTATCGGGGCTGGGTTCTTGCTGATGGCCGTCTCGCCCCTTCCCGACGAGGTGGGCGGTTTCTGCGTTGCCTTGGGCTACGTGCTCTTCGAGCTGCTGGTCCTCAACGACTGCTGCAATATCGTGAAGGCCAACGACGCGTCGCTCCTGCGCGTGATGGCGGCGGCCCGGCTGGCCATTACGCTGGGAATGTTCTTGGGCTGGCTGGCGGCGTTTGCCGCGGCCTCCTTGGCGGGTGCGGCGGAAAGCGTGTCGAGCTTGGTGGCCCTCGGGCTGTTCGCGGCTCTGGTTTCCGTCTCGCTGGTGTTCACCGAGCGTGATATGATCTCCTTCGCCGCCGTTGCCGACGATCGGGCCCTATCCGAGGGTGCTTTGGAGGGTCCCACCCGCGAGGAGGCCTTCGCCGCCTTCGCCGAGCAGCAGGGGCTTTCCCGGCGCGAAGCCGAGGTGGCGTCCTATCTGCTCGCGGGGCGCACGACGAGCTTCGCCGCAGAGAAGCTGTTCATCGCCGAGTCCACGGTGCGGGCCCATGTGCACAGCATCTACCGGAAGTGCGGCGTGCACTCCCGCATGGAACTGATGGATGCCTTCGACGAATGCTGGATGGAAGGTGTCGATACGTAGCCCCTCGCCCGGTTAAGCTTTCGGATGTTCGGAGCAGAACTGCTCGAAGCGGTCGATAAGCTCCATGCGACCCCGGGTCTCGGTTTTCTGGTATATCTTGTGAACGTGGGAGCGGGCGGTGGACTCGGCGATGAACAGTTTCTCGGCAGTGTACTGCATGGTGCGGCCTTGCAGCAGGTACTCTAGCACCTCGGCTTCGCGTTTCGAGAGGTCGTGCTCGGTGGCGAACAGCGGAATAAGCCACGTCTTGTCGAGACGCGCCTCGGCGGCCTCCTGACGGGCTCGCATGCCGGCGATGGTGCCGAGCTTCCCCATGGCCTTATCCGTGAAGACGAGCGACGCGGCAACGATGACGACAACAAAGCACAGAGCGATTATCAGACGGCTCGATTGATCGGGATCCAGCGCGGCGCTGAGAGGAGCGCCCAGCACCCAGCCGAGGAAAATGCCGAGGGAGCCGGCGATGCGCACGATGAGCATCGAGCGCAAGAGCGAGCCGTCGTTGGTTTTGGTGGCATTGCAGAAATCGTTGAAGGAAAGCGCCTCGAAGAGAAGATAGCCGAACATGACGAAGAAGCCCGCGCACAGGGAGAGTCCGGCGGGCAATACGAGGAAGAGGGCGGCGCCCCCGCCGAATACCAACGGCACGCTGCGGTAGAGCGCGTAAAGGCCGATGCTCACATCGCTGAGGCGTATGGCCGCGATGACGACAGCGGCAAGCACGATGCTGGCGAGGGCTTGTACGAGCGGTCCGCTGGAGAACGTATATTCGGAGACGGCGGTACGGCTCGAGAAGAGGGCGAACACGAAGGCGTACAGGGTAAGACCGATGGCCAGCCGCCTGAGGGCCGCCGGTAGCTTCGGGCGGCGGTCTGCGGCGGGGGAGGCTTGAAACAGCCCTTCGGAAGCGAGGGACGGAGGGTTCTTCACGAAATAGGCGAACAGCGCTCCCGACAAGATAGGACTTGTGATGGCGGCGACGAGCATCGCCGTCTCGCCCGCAGCAACGACGACCAGGTACAGTATCGAGCCTAAGGCGTAGGAGCAGGCAAGCATGAAGGCGATATCGCCGATTTTCGCATAGCCGAAATAGCAGAGCCACATAATGAGCATGGCCACATCGACGACGGCCGTGATGAGGGCCGCCAAGGTCACGGCCTCAGGGGTGGCGGCAGAGGAAAGGGCGAGGGCGGCGACGGGACCGCCGACAAGGCAGCAGACGGGGTAGACCCAGCGTCCTCGGCTGGTGGTGAGTAGGCGGGTGGCCGCAAGGGAGAGCGAGAGAAGTAAGAGGCGCGCACCCACTTCCCATACCTCAAAGGGGAGGCTCCCCAATCCTTTAAGCGCTCCGAACAGCGGAGAGGGCGATACGGCCACCAAAAAGAGCCATATCCAGAAAAGGGCGAAGCCGAATGTTCGCATGAAGAACAGTGATCTCGATTCATCCGACATGATTCCCCTTTCGCTTCGCTCGTCTCATTATAGAAAGCGCTATTTTGGACCGCAACAATTTAGCTTTCGAATTACAAAGCCTTGAACTGGCATTTCTTAAAAATCAACGTTTTGATGGATGGGCCGTTGCGCTCAAAATCAACCACTTCAACGATGGTTTCCCCCTTGGCCGCGCTGGTAGGCTCGGGCCATCAATTATGTGCGGGAAACTCAACAAGGAAGGAGAGACGCATCATGGCAGACTCGATTTGCCCGAGCACCGCCGCCCCTGAGGGCCAGCCCGACGGGGCCGCCGTGGCGCGCGTCGAGAAGGCGTTGCATCGCCGCGGCGCCTTCACGGAGATTATGGGCAAAGTCCTGGACTTCTGCCGCCAGCGCCGGCTTCTGGCAGAGGTGGAGGACGAAATCGCAAGTTACCCGGAATTCAAGTATGTCGATCAGAGCCAAGCCGCTATCGTCTTCATGCTCGTCGAGGCCGGCGGCCTTGCGCGCATCGATTTGGATCGGGATGGCAACCCCGTGGATCCGGCTCGTCTGGCCTCTCTGGATGAGGACGCAGCAGACGAACTCGTGCAGTTCTGCGCTCTGGAGACGACACCGGCCGGGGTCCAGGTTGCCCAAGCCCATCGTCCTGAGGTGCGCTTGGAAGAGCTGTTCGCCCGCACGCCGGAGCGCAACGACGCCTACCGTGCCATTCTGCGCGCGGCCAGCGAGCCCAAAACCTTTGCGGAAATAGAGGCGCTGCTCGGCAAGCAGCTCTCCCTGCCCTCGCTTAACGGGAAGTCCGGGCTGCCTCTGTACCCCAGCGCGTTGGTGGCGCACCTGGAGAAGGCCGGCGGCTTGGTGTGGGACGAGGCCTGGAGTACCACCCCGGCCGGAGCGAGCTTCGCGACCTCAAACGAAAGGAGCAAGTAATGGCGGCACGGAAGTCGAGCTACGGAAAGCTCGCCCACATGGCGCAGAAGGTGCAGGGCATCGACTTGGCCTCGGACGCCTCTCTCGTGGAGGCTGACGAGCAGTTTGCCCGCTCGGCCCCGCTGCGCGAGCGCCATCACAGCTGCTGCCATGGCTGCTACAACTGCTGTCCTTTGTGGGTGTACACCGAAGACGGCGTGGTGGTGAAGATCGAGGGCGACTACGACGGTACCCTGACCCAGGGCTGCCTGTGCACCAAGGCCCTCAACCAGCAGCATCTGGTGTACAGCCCGCGCCATGTACTGCATCCCATGAGGCGCGTAGGATCCCGCGGCGGCAACGACTGGGAAATCGTGTCGTGGGATGAGGCCTACGATATCGTGGGCGAGCAGATGGCCTTGGCTACGAGGAAGTACGGCCCCTATTCCATCATGGTGGGCGCTGGCGGTGGCGGCACCTACGGTAACGTGTTCCAGCGCGTCACCCAAGATGCCATTGGCGCTCCGGTGTGCATTTCCGGCGGTGGCTGCCAGTGCTATCTGCCCGCCGACTGCGCGGGCCAGTGGATGCGCGGTGGCTCCAACAACCGCCACGAGGGCAACAACGCCCGCGAGATGTGGAACGCCTGGCAGCCGGCCATGGAGTGCGTGGTGCTGTGGGGCGCCCAAACGAGCGCTTCCGGCGCAGCCTATGCCGCTCGCGCCAACGCCGAAATGCGAGAGCGCGGCATAAAGACCATTGTCATCGACCCCTACTATACCGAAGAGGCGGCCAAGGCCGACATCTGGCTGCCCATTCGTCCCATGGGTGACATCGCCATGCTTTTGGGCTGGTTCAACTACATTATCGCGAACAAGCTCTACGACGAGCAGTTCTGCAAGTACTGGACCAACTACCCCTTCCTCGTGGATCCTGACACGCGCCTGCCTTTGAAGGCGGAAGAGGTGTGGCCCGACTACGTGAACCCCTCGGCCGACCCCAACGACGTGTACGATACGCCGGCCTACGTGTGCTTCGATGCTCGCACCAACAGCGTGCAGCCCTTCCCCTACACCGCCCCGGAGGACTCTCCGGTCGATCCGGTGGTATTCTGTGAAGCCGAGGTGAACGGGCGTCTGTGCAAGAGCGCCGGCCAAATCCAGTGGGAGGCCTGCGAGGACTTCACCTTGGAGAAAACCGCTGAGCTCACCTGGGTCGATGCCGACACTATCGAGCGTGCGATCAAGCTGTACGCCACCACGCTCTCGGGTATCGGCACTGGTCAGTTCGCCGATATGAGCGAGCTGTCCTCGAACTTCATCTTCGGTACTATGGCCCTGGACATGCTGTGCGGCAAGGTGAACAAGCCGGGCGTGGTGCTCACCGAGCAGAAGCCCGAATCGCGCCACACCGCGCGTCCCACCCACTTCTGGTGCAACCGTCCCTATCAGGAGACCTTCGGCATCGGTTGGACGGTGGGCCTGACCGAGGGCGAGAACCTTCGCCGTTCCCAAGCAGCTGTGGAGCGCTGGAATGCGAAGGGTGTCGATGGCAAGGCCAAGCAGCAGGCTTTTGTGGACTACCAGCTGGCTCGCTTGGGGTCGCTGGAGCACAAGGCCGTGCACCAGTGGCAGCTGAACGCCTTGGCGCCGGTGCGCGAGGCGTTGCTGACCGGAGAGCCCTACAAGATCTCGGTGCGCTGGGAGCAGTCCGGCAACAAGTACTGCGTCATGAGCAACGGCGAGCAGTGGAACGAGGCTTACGCCAACATCGACTTCTGCGTGCACCAGCAGCCCCACATGACTTCCACTACCATTGAGGACGCCGACCTGTTCCTGCCCATGCAGGAGTGGTTGGAATTCGAGCACGCCACCGAGACGACCACCCAGTTCAACCAGACTTTCATGCGCAAGCAAATCGTGCATATGGGCGAAACAGAGGATCCGTTCATCTGCGTGACGCGTATCGTCGACAGCTTGTGCGAAAAGCTGGGCGGCGATGATGCGGTGCTTTGCCGCGACTTCCAATTCAACGGTACCTATCGCACCAAGGAGGACATCTATCCGGCTTGGGCCGAGATGTTCGGCGTGGAAAGCTGGCCCGAGGCCGTGAAGCACTCCGAGGATCACACGCTCACGGTGCCTATCGACGAGCTGTACCAGTTCTATCAGCACTTGGATATTGTGGACGATGGGCTGCCTGCCGGATTCGCCACGCTGTCTCGCAAATGCGAGCCCTATGTGACCATGGCGGTGCTGAACGGCCGCACCGGTTTTCCCTATCACTTCCCCTACACCCAGGTGGCCGCCGACGGCACGTGGCCGGAGTACGATGCCGTGTGCACCTACAAGGAGCAGAGCGAGAACATGCTCCAGGACGATCCGGATTTCCCCTTCTACCTCACGACGGGGCGCGTGGCCCACTACCACCACACGACGCTGCGCACCGCTCCCTACAGCCGCGAGCTCATTCCCGTCCCCGATATGCGCATCAACCCCCGCGATGCCGCGGCCCTCGGTGTGGCCCACGGCGATTGGGTGGAGCTGTCGAGCCGTCGCGGTGCCACGCGCGGCCGCGCCTACCTCACCGAGGGCGTGCGTCCCGGCGTGGTGATGATGGAGCGTTTCTACTTCCCCGAAAGCTACGACCATTCCACCAAGACCATGAGCGGCGGCTGGCGCCAGTGCAACGTGAACCTCATGGCCCGCGATGATGTGGTCAACGACAACTTCGCCTCCGCTTCCTGGCGCGGTTACCGCGTCAACGTGAGGAAAGCCGAGGCTCCCGAGGGCCTGTGGACCGAGCCGGAGCAGTTCCAGCCCCTCATGCCCAGCCGCACCTTCGAGTCCCGTACCGAGGAAGGGGCCTGCCATGCCTAGGAAGTGCCTTGTCATCAACATCGACCGGTGCACCGGTTGCGACAGCTGCATCGTGAGCTGCAAATTCGAGAATCACCTGCCCTTGGGCACCTTCTACAACCGTGTCATGCAGGTAGGACCTACGGGCACCTACCCGAACATCGAACGTTACAACCTGCCCGTGCAGTGCCAGCAGTGCACCCATGCGCGCTGCGTGGAGGTGTGCCCCACGGGTGCCTCCTATCGCGACAGCGAATCGGGCATTGTGCTGGTGAACGAGGCGAAGTGCATTGGCTGCCAGTACTGCCTGTACGCCTGCCCCTACGGCGTGCGCAGCTTCAGCGAGGAGGACGGCGTGGCCCGCAAGTGCACGCTGTGCCAGCATCTGACCGCCGATGGCAAGGCCGATCCGGCCTGCGTGCACAATTGCCCCGGCGGCGCCCGGTTCTACGGCGATCTGGACGACCCGGATTCGGCTGTTTCCCGGGAACTGGCCAAGTACGACGATGAGTGCATTCACACGCTGGGCGCTCCCGAAGGCGAAGAGCCCCTGACCCGCTATATCCTCTCGCCTTCGACGGCTCATTGGAAGGAGCTGGTGTAAATGGCACCGAAAATTCAGTGGCCCCTCGTTCTGTTCTCAATGCTCGCGGGGTGCGGCGGATGCTGCTTCGCTTTCGCGGGTGTGGCCGGCGCTCTCGGCGAGTCGACGACGGTCACGCTCTGGGCGACGGGCATCTCGTTGGTGCTCGTTGTGGTGGGCGCCGTCTGCTCCATGATGCATCTGGCCACGCCCCGTCACGCTTTTGTGGCCGTGACCCATCTGCTGTCCTTCTCGGGCATTTCCGTGGAGCTGATCATGCTCGGTGTGGTATCGGCGCTCATGGCGGCCTATGGCGCTGCGTGCCTGTGGTTCGACAACGAGCTGGCGCGCCTCGTGCTCGGCATTGCCGGAGCAGTGGCCGGCGTCGTGCTGGCTTTTGTAACGGGCCATGGCTACCTCATCTCATCAAAGCCCACCTGGAATACGAAGAAGCTGCCTTTGGCCTATACGGGCACGGCGCTTGTGGCCGGCGGGTTTCTCTACGCGGTGGTGTCGGTGGCGACGGGGGGCGTCTGGGCTATGGAGTTGCCCGTGAAGCTGCTGCTGGCCGTCTGCGCTGTCTTCTCGGCAGTGACGGTGGCCGCGTACCTGGGGCATTTGGGGATGCAGACGGCGAAGAAGAACCCGACGCTGTTCTGGGTCGGCATCGTGGTCTGCGGCCTGGTGGTGCCTCTGGCCTGCGCGGCGATCCTGCTCGCTCCTCTGCCTTCGATGGCTTTCGTCGCGGTGGCGGCCGTCGGTTTCGTTGCCGCCATGGCGGGGGGTCTCAGCCTGCGCATGCTCATGTGGATCGTCGGTGCGGGATTCCTCTTCTTTTTCGAGGACGCCCAAGCAAATCGCAGCGCCATTCTCAACTGCTAGCTATTTTCGGCGGGCCTGTCCGCAAGGATCGCGCCCGCCCTGTCAAAGAAAGGTGGGGAAACCATGATGACCCCCGACGAGTTCTCCCTAGTGCAGGCGAACCGTGCGAAGTTGTACCGCCTTTTCGGCCGTCTTTTCAGGGCGCCGCTCTCCCAGGATGACATTGAGGCGCTTGCAGCGGCCCGGATCGGCTCCCTGAAGAGCGAGGACGCTGCGTTCGATCACGGCATGCGCGTCATGGAGCGTTATCTGGAGAAGCGCCACACGGGCACGCGCGCCTTCTTGGGACGCGATTTCACGGCGGCGTTTCTGGGTATGCGCGATGAAGCCGGCCGTTACGCTTTGCCCTACGAAAGCGCCTTTGTGGACGCAACGCAGCATTACATGGGCACAGCGCGGGGCAAGGTGTACAACATCTACAAGAAACAGGCGCTCAAGCTGGCGGAAGGCATCGATCTTCCCGAGGATCATCTGGCCTTTATGTGCGAGTTCATGGCGACGCTGGCCGATCGTGCCGTTGAGGCGCGCGCCGCGTCCGATATGACGGCCCTGCGTGAGAATCTCCTGCTTTCCCAGGCGTTCCTCAAGCACCATATCCTGAATTGGTACCCGGAGTTCTCCGCTCTGGCGGCGCGCTTGGTGGACGAGCGGTTCTACCGCGGGCTTCTGGAGGCGGCCGGTGCCTTCTTCGCCCTGGATGCCAAGGTGCTTCGCGATCTGGTGAAAGATGAGAAGGCAAAGGACCGCTCGTTCGATCTTGCCCGCTGGGAACTGGCCAATGCCGTCCCTGTCGACAAAGAGGGCGTCTATCCGCAGCTTAATCGTCATCGTTGCCTGCGCGTGAAGGGCATGACCTGCGACCGGTGCACGGCTGTGTGCCCCGAAGCGGTAGATCCGGTGGCGAATAGGAAGCATGAGCCCCAGAACGCTTGCACCGCCTGCGGTGCCTGCGTGGCGGTGTGCCCCGAGAAGGCGCTGTCTCTTTAGGATCCTGGTGTCTTTGCCGGGGCGTCCGTGAATCGATCCGCGCCGGCACCATCGTTGGCATTCGGGTTCGTCAAATGGTTGAAGCGCCGTGCAGGAAAGCACGGCGGGAAAGAAAAGGAGGTTTCGTTATGAGACAAGACGGAGGTTACGCCATTGGGGATAAGGTCCCCATGGGGAAGGCCATTGTGTACTCGTTGCAGCACCTGATGGCCTTCGTGGGCGGCGGCGCTATTGTGCCCGCCATGATCATGGGACTCAATCCGGCGCTGGCGGTGTTCTGCACCGGCCTTGGCACCATCATCTATCTTATTTGCACGCGCAACAAGGTGCCGAGCTACTTCGGCGTGTCGTTCAGCTTCATCACGCCCATGGCCGTGGTGACGGCCGTCGATGGCATTTCGGGCGCGCTCTGCGGTATTGTGGCCGTCGGTGTGGCGCTCTGCGTGGTGGCGGGCATTGTGAAGCTTACCGGCACCGGCTGGATTGACAAGGTGCTGCCGCCGGTAGTGACCGGCTGCATCATCGTGGTCATCGGCGTGGGTCTGTCGGCCACGGCGGTCAACTCCGTGATGTTCGACGGCGGTGCGTCGGAGACCTTCGACACGATGGGCTGCATTGTCGGATTCATCACGTTCCTCGCGGCCGTGGTGGCATCTTCCTGGGGTCGCGGCTTCCTTAAGATGGTGCCCGTGCTCATCGGCATCGTGGTGGGTTATATCGTGGCCATTCCCCTGGGTATGGTGGACTTTACCGCTATCAACGAGGCAGCTTGGATCGGCCTTCCCGAAGTGACGCTGCCCACGTTTAGCGTGAATGCCCTGCTCGTTATCGCTCCCATTGCGTTGGTGCTCGTAGTCGAGCATATCGGCCACCTGATGACGGTGACCAATCTTTCCGGCGAGGACTGCAACAAGTACCTCTCCTCTTCGCTGCTCGGCAACGGCCTTGGCACGGTGGCTTCCGGCTTCCTGGGCGGCCCGGCTTTGACCTCCATCGCCGAGAACATCGGCGTTATGGGTCTGTCGAAGTGCTATTCCACCCGTATCTTCTGGTGGACGGCCGCTTTCGCCATGATCATCGGCGGTTTTTGCCCGAAGCTGGCCATGCTGTTCTACTCCATTCCCAACTGCGTGCTGGGCGGCGTGTCGTTCCTGCTGTTCGGACTCATCTCCGGCAACGGTCTGTCGCTGCTTGTGGATGCCAAAGTGGATTTCAATGAGAATCGCAATCTCATGATCGCTGCCGCCTCGCTCATCGTGGGCATCGGCATGATGACCACCGGCGTGTCCATCCCCCTGGGTTCCTTCAATGTTCCCGGCCTGCTGCTGGCTGCGGTGCTGGCTGTGATCCTGAACCTCGTCTTGCCCAAGGAGTCTCAGGGCGAGAAGCCGGTGACGGCGACGACGGCGGCCGAGGGCGCCGGTAAGGTCCAGGTCTACGACGAGTTGGTCGAGCCCTAAGGCGCTGTGGTTTCCCATCCGTTCAAGCAAGGGGTCGCGGTGCCGAGAGAGTTGTGCGCTCGCTCGGCACCGCGCCGTTGACAAGGGGTGTCCATCATGGGCAAGAGAGTGGTAGATGTCGAGGAAAGGCTTCCCTGGTACCAGGCGCTGCCTCTGGGCCTACAGCATTTCCTCTCAATGTTCGGAGCAACGGTGCTCGTGCCCATGCTCATGGGATTTTCGCCGTCGGTATCTGTGATGTGCTCGGGTATCGGAACGGCGTTGTACCTCGTGGCAACGAAGGGGAAAATTCCGAGCTACCTGGGACCTTCCTTCAGTTTCGTGGGGCCAGTGGTTATTGCGAGCGCTACGGCGGGAGTGGCCGGGGTCGGCTCGGCCATTGTGGGGGCCGGCCTGGTGTTCGTCGTGTGCGCTCTGGTGGTGCGCAAGACGGGAACGCGCTGGATCGATCGGCTCATTCCCACGGTGGTCATGGCCGAGATCATCTTCGTTATTGGCTGCGGCCTGGCTACTACGGCGGTTTCGGAGGCGCTCACCGTGCCCGAGGGCGAGACGCTGTGGCAGACGCTCGTTGTGGCGGGGGTGGCCTTCTTCGTGGTCGTGCTGTGCACGTGCTTCGGGAAGCGAGTGCTGAATACCATCCCCGTGTTGGCCGGGGCAGCGGTGGCTTACGGCCTTTCATGTGCTTTCGGTATGGTGGACTTCACCCCTGTGGCTGAGGCGGCTTGGATCGGCTTGCCCGAGTTCACGTTGCCCGTCGTCGATGTGACGGCCATTGTGCTGGTGAGCCCTATCGCGATTATCGTGGTGATCGAGCATATCGGGCATCTGTTTGTCATCGGCGAGATGACCCACAGGAATTACAATCCCATTCTGTGGCGCTCGCTTTTGGGGGACGGCCTGGCCACCACTGTCGCCGGCCTTCTGGGGGCACCTCCGGCGACGACCTTCGCTGAGAACATCGGCGTGCTCAACGTGACGCGCGTCTATTCGACCCAAGTGTTCTGGTATGCTGCCGCCACGGCATTCATCGTTGGCGGATTTTGTCCCAAGCTGGGGGCGCTGGTGGGCACTATTCCCGATCCGGTTATCGGCGGGGTGTCCATCGTGATATTCGGGCTGATTGCCTGCAATGCCCTGAAGATGCTTGTGGAGCACGCCGTCGACATGACCGATTCCCGGAACCTCATCATTTTCGGCGGTCCGGCCATCGCGGCTATCGGCATGCAGTCGATGGGCGTGAGCATTCCCGTCGGTGAGTACTCCGTGCCGGGGCTGGCCGTGGCGGCGCTGCTGGGCATTGTGCTGAACCTCGTGCTACCCGGCCGTTCCGCCGATGCGGGGGCCGAAAAGGTTCCCCCTGTACCGCGGGAAAGCTATGATGATCTGGCCCGCGATTTCGAGCGGGCCGAGAACGGATCGAACGAGAAGGGGCAGGCGTGAGGCGGTTGGTTCTTTCATGAGTGCGCGGAATGCCGCGGGTCGTCTCATAGGATTTTTTGCGGGCGGTTTTATCGCCGGCTTTAACGAGAACCTGGTGAACATGGCGCTTGTTGCCATCATGGGCGAGTTTTCCGTGGATGCCATGACGGCGCAGTGGCTTGTGACGGGGTTCATGGTGATCACGGTGTTCGTTGTGGCGGCCATGGCGGCCCTGTATCGACGGCTCGGCCCGCGGACGTTACTGTTCGTCGCTCTGGCGTGCAACGCGCTCGGATCGATGGGCGGTCTGGTGGCCCCTACCTTTGCGGTGCTGTTTGCTTCGCGGCTCGTGCAGGCTGTGGGCACGGGCATTTTCATCCCCCTTATGATGAACGCCATATTGGAAACGGTGGCATCGGAGAAATTGGGCACCTATCTCGCCGTGGGCAACGGCATGATCGCCTTGGGCCCCGCCGTGGCGCCTGTGGCCACCGGTGCCCTCGTCGGCGCCTTTGGCTGGCATAGCGTGTTCGTGGTTCCCCTGGTGGCTTCGGCGCTTATAGGTCTGTGGGGCCTTGTCGCCGTCAGGCCCTCGAGGCGCGGCGACGTCCAAGGGAACTTCGTCTCTCTTCGTGGGGTGCTGCTCAACCGCGGTTTTGTCGCCGCGGCCCTGCTCGTGGTGCTCACCATGAGCATTTACTTTTCCCTTAACGTCATGGGCCCGCTGTATCTGGAAGAATGCGCCCACCTCGGCCCGGCCCTCTCGGGGCTGTGCCTGGGCCCGCTCGTGGTGGCCTATGCTGTCGCGTCGCTTGCCGGCGGTCGCCGTCTCGACCGCCGAGGTCCCGCCCCCTTGCTTTCTCGAGGCTTGGCCGTGGCGGCTGCTGGATCGGTGCTGATGGCCGTGGCTGCGTGGATGGCAAGTGAGATTGCGTTGTTGGCGGGGATGTTGGTGGTGTTCGTCGGTTGCGGCACGGTGTGTGCCAATTTCCAGACCACAGGGCTGCGGTGCCTGGCGCTGAACCAGCACTCCCTGGGCGTCACCATAATGACGATGGCCGTCCAAATTGCTGCTTCTATCGGACCGTTTATCTCTGTGGGTGCAATGTCGGGCATTCAAGGTGCGGTGGGGGAGGCCCAAAGCGCCCTTGGCTATGAAGGCGCCTGGTTGCTCGCGGCCCTCGTTTGTGCGATGGGTTCGCTTCTCGCTCGTTGGGCCTGTCGACGGCTGTGGAAGTGGAGGCGCAACAATGCTGATGCGGGGTAAGGCTAACGTCGGCGTTCGTCGGAAGCCGGCATGACGGACTCTCTCAAAGCCGTTACGGGCGCTGCGCCGCCAGCTCTTTCAGGTTCTCGATGGCCAGTTCGGGATCGAGCACGTGCATGCCGAGGTAGGCGCCGCCCATGGTGTCGGCATCGGCGGTGGCGTAGATGGCGCGACTCGTCTCGCCGGTGAGATAGTGCCACAAACGGTACAGGTAGCCGGTCCAGTACATGGGTTCCCGGCCCCAGGAAGCTCCGGCACGGGGCAGGCCGCCCACTTCGTCGTCAAGCTCTTCCAACAGGTATTCCTCCCCGGCCCACTGCAGGAAGTCGAAGACCCCATCCATACGTCGCGCCACGTCGCTGTTCATGAAGGCCTCGATGAAGGTGGGGCAATCGTAGCCGCGCGCGCGGGCCAGTTCGAAGAGACGTCCCTGGATGTCGCACAGTTGTCGTTGGTCTAATCGCAGGTCAGCCAAGGGGAACACCGGCTTCCAGTATCTCGTCGAAGAAGTGTCCCTCGCGGCGGTGCTCGCGACAGATGCGCTCAGCCAAAGCCACTCCCTCGGCCCGGTTCGCCTCGCTCGTGGCAATCAGCTCGGTCCGCTCGTCCTCGCTGAGGCTACGTTCATCCACGATGCGAACGGCATCGCATGCGGCTTGGGTGAGCGCCACTACTTGGTTGCCCAGCTGCAGCGCGGAAAGACTTTTTATAAGGGCGACATCAGTGATGTCCCCGTTGAAGAAGCGGTCGAGGACGACGAACATGCGGTCGTTGGCAATGGGCCCAATGGCAACATCTGCACCCTCAAGCACGGCGGCTGTCTCTGCATAGAGGGCGGTGCCGCGGGCCTGCTCCATCTTGCCGCGATGATAGGCGACGACGAGGGCCCAGGTTGCGTCAGCGGAAAGCTCGCGCACATCGAGGCCGTCGAGATCAAGTTCCACGGTGTAAAAGCGCGCATCGGGGAAGTCGCAGATAAGGGTGAGCGGCTGCAGGGGTTCGGTGCCCAGGTAGAAACCCCGTCCGAAATCACATCGATCCCGGCTAAGAGGCGCAATGGGGCCGTCAATACCGTGGCGTGAGCCATGATAGAGAAGCATGGGGCCTCCTTTGTGACGAATGACCGTGCAGCTCGTACCGATAGTATAGCGGAACAGAGGGCGGGCGGGTTGCCCACAGCTGCCGCGTTGCACCCTCCCGCAATAAAAGGACAATATTTTCCCCGCCCGTTTTTGCGGTATCCTGAAAGCTGAACATGACGTGGGCGCATAAGGCCCGCGGCAGCGAGGGCGGCGAACCGGACGAGACCGGCTTCCCCCGCGAGGGCTATGCGCTAGGCGATCTGGCCGGCGCGGTGTTCCAGCGGGAATGGCCTGACGTGGTGGTGCTCGACGTGATGATGCCGAAAGTGGACGGCTTCGAGGTGTGCCGCCGCATCCGGGAAGTGGACGAGAACGTGCCCGTGCTATTCCTGTCGGCCCGCGATGGCATTATCGACAAGCGCATCGGGTTCTCCTTCGGGGGTGACGACTACCTGGTAAAGCCCTTCAACGAGGAGGAGCTGGTCATGCGCATCGAGGCCCTGGTGCGCCGCAGCCGCCGCAGCAGGCGGGATGGAGAAGCCGCCGCGCCGGAGCGCCCGGAACGGTTCGCCCTCGGCCCCTTCACCTTCGATGAGGTGCGCCACGAGGTGCTGAAGGGCGGCGAGCCGGTGGTGCTCACACCCAAGGAGTTCCAGCTGCTGCACCATCTGGCGAGCCATCCCGGCGCCGTCATGGGCAAAGACGAGCTCATCGAGGAGCTATGGGGCGAGGAGTACCTGGACGGCGCCATCTCCATCGCCGTCTACGTGCGGAAAATTCGCGAGAAGATAGAAGAGAACCCCGCCAAGCCCGCCTACCTGAAGACCGTCTGGGGCGTGGGATACTCCTTCGAGGCGTGAGGGCACCCCGCAATACTTTCGCAATAAAACGGCAAAGCGCTCTTTATGGCATCGCCGGCGCCCTCTTTCATCGAGTGGGGCGCGCAATCGTTCATCACTACGTTTGCCAATAAGAACCTTACCACGAATCCGCTTGCGGGCTCTGATGGACAAGGACGTACAGCGGCTCACAATTTCGATGGATCGATGGATTATCTGGCCCGAGCCGAGGCCATGATCGATGACGCGTTGGAATCGCTCAGCGCACAGCAAGCCTAAGCAAGTTTCTCACTTTGTGATAGTACTGACGTTGGGAAGGCGGACTCGATTGGGGCCCGCCTTCCCCTTATTGCGAGAGCCTGTATAGGTGTGCGGATTGATTCTAGATCGCACCCTTCCGCATCTGTGCGAACCACTCGGGCAGCAGCCCTGCTGCGTATAGGGGCAGGTTCACTACCCAGTCCTGCTCTTTGAAGGGCGACAGCGACAGGCGCAGGCCCCGGCCGAGGTGGTTACGCTCCACGAACAAGCGAAGGCTCTTCGCCTTCAGGTTCGTGGTGGCCTTCGCCTCGACGGCCACGATGGAGCGGCCGTAATCGTACACGAAATCGACCTCGCCGGAGGAGTTCTCGGCCGACCAGTAGTAAGGAACCACCTTGCCTGTGGCAACGAGCTCCTGGCACACGTAGTTTTCCGTGAGGGCCCCCTTGAACTCGGAAAACAGCTCATGGCCGTCAACGAGAACCGAGGCATCGAGACGGCTTGCCGCGCCGAGGAGTCCCACGTCGAGCAGGTATATCTTGAAAGCGTCTCGATCCTCGTAGGCGGAGAGGGGCAGTCCCGGCTTCGTGATGCGGTTGACGCGCAGAAGCAGTCCTGCGTCCACGAGCCACTGGATGGCCTCTTCGTAGCCGCGTGCGCGGGCGCCCGTGCGCACAGCTGAGTAGACGAACTTCTTGTTCTCGCGGGCGAGCTGTCCGGGAGCCGAGTTCCACACGAGCCGTATTTTCTCGGCGAGGGCAGCGTCGGCGTATTTGGAAAAGTCGTGCTCGTAGTCGAAGAGCAGCCGATTCTGCTGCTTTCGCGTTTCGCTGAAGCTGCCCGTATCCAAAAACGTTTGAACCACTTCTGGCATGCCGCCGACGAAGTAGTAATTGCGCAGCTGCTCTATGTAACGCTCCGAAAGGGAATCGGCCAACGCGAGATCTCCTCGTCGCAGGGTATCCAGCATGAGATTGTTGCCGGTTGCGAGGAGAAATTCGTCAAAGGACAAGGGGTAGATGAGCAGGTGGTCGACTTTCCCGACAGGGAAGGAGACGCCCCGGTGAAGGGCGACGCCCAAAAGCGACCCGGCAGCGACGAGGGCGGTTTCAGGGCTGCGCTCGGCGAACGATTTGAGGGAGGTAAGGGCCCGAGGGCATTCTTGAATCTCGTCGAACACTACGAGAGTGTTCGGGTCTTTGGCGTTAACGCCGGTGTACAAGGTGACGGCGTCGAGCAGCCTCGCCGGAGCTAACTCACCTTCGAACTGACGCGCCATGGCCTCATCTTCGAGGAAGTTCACGTAAGCCACTGCGGCGAAGTGGGTCTGCCCGAACTCCCTGATGAGCCACGTCTTGCCCACCTGTCGTGCTCCCTGCACGAGCAGCGGTCGTCGGCGAGGGGAGTTCTTCCAGGCAATGAGGTCTTTTATGGCGAATCGCTCCACGGCAAGCTCCTTTCTGCCAACGCCAGTCATCGGTTCGAATGCCATGATAATATGTTTCAGAGCAATATTCCATCTGAAAAGTGGCACGGATACCAATTATTCCGACGTAAAAGTGGCACGGATGCCAATTATTCCGACGTAAAAGTGGCATGCTGCGGCTTCGAACTCGCTTTGGCCCTGAGGGGACGACTCTGGTTTTGCCGCCTTCGTGGAACTGCTCTTTCGCTTTAGCGTGTTGGAGTACAATGGCCCTTGCTCGCGTTGCGCACGCGACGAGGGCTTTTCTAGTCTGAGAAAGGGATGGTTCCATTGTCCGACATCACCGAGGTCGATTACATCTGGAAGAACGGCGAGCTGGTGCCGTGGGCGGAGGCGACGACCCATGTGCTGTCGCATTCGCTGCACTACGGCTCCGGCGTGTTCGAGGGCATTCGCTGCTACAAGGTGCCCGACGAGGACAAATCCTACGTGTTCCGCCTGCGCGACCATATGGAACGGCTGCATCGCAGCTGCAAGATTGCCCAGATCGAGTTGCCCTACAGCGTCGACGAGCTGATGGACGCCACGTTGGAAGTCATCCGTGCCAACAGGCTTCCGGCCTGCTATATCCGCCCATTGGTATACCGCGGTTACGGCGTCATGGGGGTAGACCCGACCGGGGCGCCCGTGGACGTCGTCATCGCCGTGTGGCCCTGGGACGCCTACCTGGGCGCCGACGCGCTGGAAAACGGCGTGGCCGTGGGCATCTCCTCGTGGCGCCAGCGCTCGAACAACGCCATTCCGCCGGCGGTGAAGGCCACGGCCTCTTACATGAACTCCATCCTCGCGAAGATGGAGGCGAAGGCCCACGGCTATGCCGAGGCCATCATGTTGAACGAGGCGGGGCTTGTCTGCGAGGGCACGGGCGAGAACTTGTTCATCGTGCGCAACGGCGTGCTTTCCACGCCGCCGCTTTCCGACGGACTTCTCGAGGGCATCACCCGCGACACGGTGCTGTGTCTGGCCGACGACCTGGAGATCCCTGCTGTGGAGGAAAGCCTCACCCGCAGCGACCTGTACATCGCCGATGAGGTGTTCATGACCGGCTCGGCCGCCGAGCTGACGCCCGTGGGTTCCGTGGACGGTCGCGTCATCGGCAAGCCCGGCGAAATCACGCGCGCGCTGCAGGATCGGTTCTTCGATTTGGCCTACGGTCGCATCGGCGAGTACGCCGACTGGCTCACGGAGGTCTAATGGCTGAGATTCGCACCCCCGATGTGGACGACCTGCTGAGCGTTCTGGCCGCCCTCGACGATCCCGATGCTATTTTCGCGCTTCTGGAAGACCTGTTCACCGTGCGCGAGATTCGCGAGACGTCCCAGCGCCTGGGCGTGGCGCGGCTTCTGGCGGCGGGGAAGTCCTATGCGGCCATCGAGGCGGAAACGGGCGCCTCGGCCACGACTATCGCCCGGGTTTCCAAGTGCCTCAGCTACGGCGCCGGCGGCTACGAGCAAGCGCTCAAAATTCTGGATGCGCGCCCGTAGCGGCTGTGCGGAGACGGGCGCTCGGTAAGGGTGATCCGACGCGCGCCGTTCGGCGACGATAGCGAAAGGGGTGTCATCTGGGCACCCCTTTTCTCACGCGCATGAATTCGGGAGAGGCTTTGCGTGCCAAAAAGAAGAGGCGGCTTGGGGAGCCGCCTCTTTGCAGGGGTTCGAGAACGGATCGGGGAAATCTCGTTCTCGGGAAGCAGGCTTGTTGAGGGGTGCCCGCTTCCAAAAGAGAGAAGAAGGAAAGGAAAGGGGAAAGGAGAAGATTTATCAGCTCTTTTCCGTTTCGCTGGTTTGCAGTATAGGGGAGGGACGGCTTTTGGGGGAGCCCTTTGGTGCTGCAGTTACCATCGCGTAAATAAGCGTGCACGGTTCCGTTAAACAGGGGCGGGGCGACTGGGCTGCGTGACCCCGACGAAGGCGCGGGCTGGGTGCGCGAGAGTTGTGGAGAAAGTGTAAACCTAGGTTAACTCCCTTGTGCGAACGAATCAGTTAACCTATTATAACTTTTGTCAGCAGGGCCGAGGGAACGAAGCCCTGTAGCACCTCCTCTCTTCTTGTTTTACTGGGTGGCGAAGCTTCTCCTCGTCTCGCTATCGCCACAACACGAAGCCCGCGGATCCCCCCTCCCGCGGGCCTTCGTGTGTTCGTGGCAAATCTCAAAGGTCAGCTTGTCGTCCGCTGTGTTGTGGCGCCGATGCGTCTATCGGCTTCGCCGCCTTTCTCCCATGACGATCGTCGTCCCGCATTAGAAGGTGAGCGGGAGAGGCTCACGTTTGATTTCCCTCGCGTAACGGGGATATTTCAGGGAAAACGATTCCGCGGCGCATTATTTACAACGAGTCAGGCTGCTCCGCAATTCACTTTCTTACTTGTCATCATTTACGTAGTGGCTCAGCAGATGTGGCGCTCTGGCAGACGTGCCAGGCGTCCTCCTGGGGAGCGGGGCGTCATGCCGGGCGCCCGATGTTCAAGCATGTAGGCGACTTTCAAGGGAAGAGTGATGACAATGAAACTGAATCAAATAGGGTGGGTGGCCCTCTCGGGGTTGTTCGCGGTGAGTTTGGCTGGCTGCGCCGCGCAGGCCGATCAGGCGGCTGCTGGGTCTGAGCAAGCGGTCGATCAGGCCGAAACAGAGGGTCCTGCTGCTGAGCAGGCGGCCACTGACGAGCAAGTAGACGAGGCGGCGGCAGAGCAGGAGGCGGCGAACCCCGCCGAGTTGCAGATCGTGGACTCGGGCTGGTTCGTCGCCGACAACGGCATGGTTGACTTCGCTGTGGAAGTGCAGAACCCGAACCACACGGTGGAGGCCATCGATCCGGTGATCGAAGTGGTCGGCAAGGATGACGCGGGCAACGTGATCTTCGACGAATCCATCCAGACGCCCGGCGTGCTGCCCGACTCCACGTACTATTACTCCTATGTGGCCGGCTCGACGGCCAAGGCGTCGGGAGACGGGGGAGAAGCGGCAAAGCCTGCGACGGTGGAGTTCTCCATTTCCACCCCGGAAGGCTCGTGGCAGGCAACCGATCAGAAGCTCGCCGATGTGTACACCGTGCAGGACAACGGCGCGACTGACAGCGAGTTCGGCGCCAAGGAGTTCACGGGCACGGTGACCGCTTCCGAGGCGCTGGACGGCGCGACTCAGTCGCGTGTCGACGTAGTGTTGCTTGACGGCAACGGCAAGATCGAGGGCGGCTACTTCAAGATCGTGGACACTCAGCCCGGTCAGGCCGCCGACTACGACATCTTCGCTGTGGGTGCCCCCGACTATGTGAGCTACGCTGTGTACGCCAGCCCCTGGAACGAGGATGCCGGCGATACGGAAGCCGCCTAGAGACAGGTGCTTCTGACATGGAACGCTGCGCGGGCGGACCTTCCCTCGTCGGGAGGGTCCGCCTCTTTATCCGTCGTGGGGCGGCTAAAGCCGCCCCCTACGGAAGCGTCCCTGCGGAGTCCCGGGGCCGGGGCGGCTCACGGAAGCCGGATCCCTCGTAGGGGCGGGCTTTAGCCCGCCCGCCCCCGTGCCTTATGGGGTTGCCTAGCTGTTTAGTGCCATGACGTTGTTTACGTGCAGGAGATGACAAACAGGGAGGCCTCCGCCAAGCTGTGAGTTGTCTAGATTCGCAGCGAAGGGGGCCTCCCATGCCATCGCATCCTAACGCAAAGCTGACCCCGAGGGGGCGGGAAACCCTCGTTTCCCGCCAGATGGGCGCCAGCCGCCAGACCGCGTGCAAGTGGCTGCGCCGCAGCCGGCGCGG
>OLON01000790.1_pt1 | contig 20203 bp, 21 predicted proteins | sample 1672691 | NCBI WGS metagenome assembly OLON01 (sample SAMEA3136714, study PRJEB25190) | human gut metagenome | biome: human gut; feature: human-associated habitat; material: faeces | place: Austria | collected 2013
TGGCCTTCTCGTTTCTGCCCATCAGCACTGCAAAAACGGACATGCCTGTGTCTGAGGTTCCGATCCCTAAAAATGGCATACTTGCTTTAGCACGTGGGAGCCATCTGCGCAGGGTGTTTCCGGTTCCACGTGACTACCGACGACAATCAAACACTGTACCGATCACCGGAAGTGAGGTGCAGCCGAAATGGAGTAATCCTTCGGTATGCCCTCACGCCTGTGGTCTGGTTTTGCATGTCTGGAGCTCTCCATTTCGGCAAAAGCCGAAGGAGGGCTTTCATTATGCAAAACAATGACAATCAGAAGACTTACTTTATTTACGTTCGCAGCACCGGCGAAAAGGTCCCGGTCACCAAGGAACAGCACAATTCATTTTATAAGGAAGCCGACCGCATTCGCCACAAGGAGCAGGACCACGGCAGGTGCATGTGCCCATATCGCTTCATATGGAGCTGCGATGGCGACTGTCTTGACTGCGAATACCATGCTGCAGGCGACATCACCTCACTTGATCAGCCTCTTTCTGATGGCAATGGCACCCTCGGCGACTATATGCCCGACCGTAGCAAATCTATGGAAGAAATCATCTCCGACCGTATGCTGTTGGAGCAGCTTTTTGCCAGACTGCGTGAACTCGACTCGGATGCTAATACCATCATTCAGTGCTGGCTTGATGATTGCAAGATCTCAGATCGTGCAATCGCCGAGAAACTTGGCCGCCCGCAGCGTACTTTCGCTGATCAGATGAAGAAGATCCGCACGGAGCTCCGTAAAATCCGTGGTTATTAATCCTACATATCATATGTAGAAATTCATCCCTCTTGGCATCCATCAAGCGATGCCCGAGGGATTTTATATTTTTTAAAATTTCCCCGCTCAAATCCGCCACTCAGCTCCAGTGGAAGGTGTAAAGCACGAAACAACAAGCCTTAACCATCACAGAAACGGAGGTGAAGCACATGAAGAAGTCCTACTTCGATTCAGGCGGTAACGACACAGAGCTGATTGCAGTACTGAATGCAATCTCCCACGTATCCGCAAGAATGGCGAGAAACATGACAATCCTCGCACAGCAAAGACAATCAGAGAAAGGAGAACGTCGCTATGAGCAAAATGAGCGATATGGCTATGACCATCGAAGAGCTGCACAGTGCAGCCGCTGCTATTAATGAAGCAGCCAACTGGTTAGCAGAACAGTTTGGTGGCACTGCTGACAGCGCACCTGTTGAGAAGCCTGCTGCCAAGGAAGGAAAGAAACCGGAGCTGAAGCTTGAGGATGTACGAGCTGTCTTAGCAGAGAAGTCCCGTACCGGGCATACCACTGCTATCCGTAGATTACTTCAGAAGTATGGCGCTTCCAAGCTATCTGCTGTTGATCCGAAGCACTATGAAGCCTTGTTAAAGGATGCGGAGGTACTTGACGATGCCACCTAAAGGACATGCTATCTTATCTGCTTCCTCTTCGGACCGCTGGCTCCACTGTCCGCCTTCCGCAAGGCTCTGCGAGACCTACAAAGATAAAGGCAGCGATTATGCTGCGGAAGGCACCGATGCTCACGAACTTTGTGAGTACAAGCTAAAGAGGGCCCTGGGGATGGATGCCAGTGATCCGACGGAGAATCTCACCTGGTACAATGAGGAAATGGAGGACTATGCCAATGGCTATGCCGCCTACATTCTTGAAATGGTAGAGATTGCCAAGGAAAGCTGCGCTGATCCGAAGGTTCTGATTGAACAGCGTGTAGATTTCTCTCGCTGGGTGGAGCAGGGCTTCGGAACCCCGACTGCATCATCATTTCAGACGGCACCCTCAGAATATGCGATTACAAGCACGGCCTTGGAGTCCTCGTAGATGCGACCGATAATCCGCAAATGAAGTGCTACGCGCTTGGAGCCCTGGAGCTCTTTGATGACATCTACGACATTGATAATGTCAGCATGACCATTTACCAGCCTAGACGTCAGAACATCTCCACCTTTGAGATTTCCAAGAATGAGCTGTACAAGTGGGCGGATGAAGTGCTGAAGCCGACCGCAGATCTTGCCTTTGCTGGAGATGGGAACTTCCTCTGTGGCGAATGGTGTGGTTTCTGCAAGGCCAAGCACGAATGCCGGGCCAGAGCTGAGGCCAATCTCACACTGGCTCAGTACGATTTCAAGCTTCCACCTCTTTTAGAGGATTCGGAGATTGAATATATCCTCTCCCGTGCAGATGAATTAGTCGCCTGGGCATCCGACATCAAGGAATATGCTCTGCAGCAGGCCATCAACGGTAAGAAATGGGCTGACTGGAAGCTGGTCGAAGGCAGATCCAACCGCAAGTATTCCAATGAGGAGGCAGTCATCCAGGCAGTTACAGATGCCGGGTTTGATCCATATAAAAAGAAGCTCCTTGATATCACTGCCATGCAGAAGCATCTTGGCAAATCCAGATTCGATGAGCTGCTTACCGCCTATATTGAAAAGCCTCAAGGTAAACCGACGCTCGTACCGGAGAGCGATAAACGTCCGGCAATGAACAATGCAAAAACTGATTTTATGGAGGAAATTTAAATGAACAAGAATGAAAAAATCAACAATCCTATGAAGGTAATCACTGGTCCTGACACTCGTTGGTCTTATGCCAACGTCTGGGAGCCGAAATCCATCAATGGAGGTACACCGAAGTACAGCGTATCTCTGATTATTCCGAAGTCTGATACCAAGACCATCGCCAAGATTGAAGCTGCCATTGTGGCCGCTTACAAGGAGGGCGAGGCCAAGCTCAAAGGCAATGGCAAGTCTGTACCTGCCCTCTCTGTCATCAAGACTCCACTTCGTGATGGCGACATGGAGCGTCCGGACGATCCGGCCTACGCCAATGCTTATTTCGTAAATGCCAATGCAACCTCTGCTCCTGGCATCGTGGATGCAGATCGCAATCCGATTCTTACTCGCTCCGAGGTTTACTCCGGTGTGTATGGTCGCGCTAGCATCAGCTTCTATGCATTCAACAGCTCCGGTAACAAGGGTATCGCCTGTGGACTTAACAATCTGCAGAAGATTCGTGACGGTGAGCCTCTTGGTGGTAAGGCAAGTGCCGAGTCTGATTTCGCATCTGATGAAGATGACGATTTCCTTAATTAATGGAGGTGGCAACTATGGAAATGTTACAGACTATTCTCGTTGTTGTTCTTCTTGCAATCTGGCTGTTGTTCAGTGTGGTATTCCTTATCACTGCGGTCCAGAACCTCGTCAATGACCACAAGCGTGAGCTTCGCGAACAGGAAAGTGCTAAGCGTGATCTTGAATATCACGAAGCTCGCATGAAGGTTTACGAGAAGACAAACTAATCTACTGAATAAGAATCCAAGGAGGTGGTGGGAGCAATCTCACCATCTTTTTGGTAGAAAGGACAATCTATGAAAACCTTATCGATTGATATCGAGACCTACAGCGATGTGCTGCTTTCCAAAACCGGTGTGTATCGATACTGCGAATCTCCTGATTTTGAAATATTACTCTTTGGCTATAGTGTCGACTCCGGCCCTGTTCAGGTGGTGGACCTTGCCTGCGGCGAGAAGATCCCGGAGAAGATTGTTGCCGCCCTGGAGGATGAGACCATCATCAAATGGGCCTTCAATGCTTCCTTCGAACGTATCTGTCTTTCCAGGTCCCTAGGCTATCCAACTGGTGAATATCTTGATCCGGAAAGCTGGCGCTGCTCCATGATCTGGGCAGCAACCATGGGCTTACCGCTTTCCCTGGAAGGCGTCGGTGCCGTGCTGGGACTTGAGAAGCAGAAGCTCACAGAAGGCAAGGACCTCATCAAATATTTCTGCCAGCCCTGCGTTGCTACAAAATCCAATGGTGGCAGGACGAGAAATCGCCCTTTTCATGCGCCAGAGAAATGGGAAGCCTTCAAGCGCTATAACATCCGTGATGTGGAAACCGAAATGGGCATCCAGCATAAGCTTCGCAAATTTCCTGTACCTGAATCGGTCTGGGAGGAGTATCACATTGACCAGGAAATCAATGATCGTGGTGTCCGTTTGGATATGGAGCTTGTACAGCAAGCCATCGCAATGGATGCTTTACTTAAAGGATGATGATATCAAGCTGGCTTTTGCAACAATGATTAACAAACTAATCTACTGTCACAAGCTAGTCTTGAAACCTTATCTTGAATCGCTGCAGGCGAATGCAAGTGATAAAGCATTGCTTCGCATCCAGCAGTTAGAAACCTTACTGGAACAGAATGCCGAGCAGCGTGAAACCTTGTATAAGCTAATGGCTCAAGGCTACATTGACCAGATTCTTTTTACGCAGGAAAACAACGTATTACTTACTCAGGCAAATGACTTCAGAAGCGATATTGAGGCTCTGAACCACTCCGTGACAGGCAATACCTCAAAGGTATATGAAACAGAGCGCCTGATACACTTCTGCGAACGCAGCGAAATGCTGCTGGAATACAGCGAAGATTTATTTGAACTATTCGTTGACCACATTGAAGTTTACAGCCGACAGTCAATCGGATTTGTACTTCACTGCGGTCTAACTTTTAAGGAGAGAATTTGATGGGACATACACCTTATGGCTACCGAATTGAAAACGGCAAAGCAGTTATTGATGAAGCTGCTGCCACACAGGTTCGTGAGCTTTACAAGAATTATTTAAGCGGTCTGTCACTCACCAATGCTGCAAAGAAAGCCGGGCTTGACTTATTTCATTCCATTGCAAAAAGAATGATGCGAAACAGTCACTACCTTGGTGATGACTTCTATCCGGCAATCATGGACAAGGAATCCTTTGATGCAGTTGAAGCTGAACTTAGCAAGCGTTCCACAAAACTTGGACGCAATGACCGCTACAATTCACCAAAAGCAAAAAGGCCACCTACAGCCTTTCGCCTTGGTGACATTACTGAGAATTACGACAATCCGATCAGGCAAGCAGAATACTTGTACAGCCTGATAGAAAGCGAGGTTATTTGATGGGAAATGTTATGGTCATCCCTGCAAGAAGGCAAGTTGGAAATACAGCCAGACAGCAGGATGCAAAGCCTAAGCTCCGAGTCGCGGCGTACTGTAGAGTTAGTACCGACAGCGATGAGCAGGCTACAAGTTATGAAGCTCAGGTTGAGCATTACACAGAATTTATCCAAAAGAACCCTGAATGGGAATTTGCAGGCATATATGCTGATGATGGTATTTCAGGTACCAACACTAAAAACCGTGACGAGTTTAATCGCATGATTGAAGATTGCGAGGCCGGAACCATCGACATGATTATTACAAAGTCAATCAGCCGATTTGCCAGAAATAGGCTGGACTGCTTGAAATACATCAGACAGCTCAAAGATAAGAACATCCCGGTATTCTTTGAAAAAGAAGCCATCAACACGATGACGCCAAAGGTGAAGTCCTGATTACAATCATGGCTTCACTGGCCCAGCAGGAATCACAATCCCTCAGCCAGAACGTAAAGCTGGGACTTCAGTTCCGCTACCAGAATGGTCAAGTACAGGTAAATCACAACCATTTTCTTGGTTACACCAAGGATGATGAAGGAAACCTTATCATCGACCCAGAACAAGCTGAAGTTGTAAAGCGCATTTACAGGAAGTACCTTGAAGGCTACTCAATGAATAAAATTGCAAAAGGACTTGAAGCTGATGGTATTCTCACCGGCGCCGGTAAAACAAAATGGTGGACGAGCACCATTAACAAAATCCTTCGTAATGAAAAATACATCGGTGATGCGCTTCTTCAAAAGACTTACACCCCCGACTTTCTGAACAAAACCAGAGTAAAGAGCAACGGTATCGTTCCTCAGTATTATGTTGAAGGAAACCATGAAGCCATTATTCCTAAAGATATCTTCTTACGAGTGCAGGAAGAACTGGTACGCAGGCGAGTAGTCAAGACCAGCGCCAATGGCAAAAAGCGCAGTTACAGCTGCAACCACTGCTTCGCTCAGATTGTAATTTGCGGTGAGTGTGGTGAAATGTTCCGCAGAATCCACTGGAACAACCGTGGCTGCAAATCCATCGTCTGGCGCTGCCTTAGCAGGCTGGAACCTACCGGTCAGGAATGCCATGCAAGAACCGTCAATGAAACGGTATTAGAAAATGTGGTAGTTCAAGCCATTAACACGCTCCTTGGCGATAAATCAACCTATCAGGCACAGCTACAGCAGAACATTGCTAAAGTCATCAGAGAAGCACAAAAGAACACCGCTGATGACATTGACGAGCAGCTGATGGAACTTCAAAAAGAGCTTCTCAAAAAAGCTAACAACAAAGAAGCCTACGATGAAATTGCTGACCAGATTTTCGAACTCCGCGAACAGCGTGAAAAATGCACCGTTGACACCGCTGCCAGAGACGCACAGATTGTAAGAATTAACGACCTGCAGGATTTCATCAAGCAACAGCGTATCGACCTTGCTGAATTTGATGAAACCTTGGTTAAACGCTGGCTCAAGCAAATCACCGTCTGGGAAGACCACTTCACAGTGGAGCTAAAATCCGGACTGAAAATAGATATTGAAGGATAATGCCTATAGATAGACGCAAAAAGACTCCCCACCACTGGATTGATTTCGGTGATGGGGAGCCTTGCTTAATTCTGCCAATTTTTCACTTTTTCTGCACCTTTCTCAAGCACATCTGAATAATTCTTATCTGACATCATTATATTTTTTAGCTTATTCTCCATTTCATCGTCCACGATAAACTCTGCATCCGCAGCACATTCTAAGCCTTCTTTTAAGATTTTCTGCAAAATTCTATCATCCAAACATATCTCTTGACTCAATCCTATTAAATATACTGAATAAAACAATATCGTTGCTTTTTTATTACTTGATTGTGGATTCAACCTTATCTTTTCATGGCCTTCATAAAATATTTCATTCACAAATCTTTTTATAGACTTTTTTTGCAATGTAGATGCCTGAGTAATATTTTTTAATTGATTAAGGAATATATCGTTCACTTTTTCATTTGGTCCTGTTGCATCTTCATCTGCACAAGTAAAATATTTTATCAAATTGAACAATATTGGATATAACTCAGCATTAGGAATTGGCTCAATTTTTTTTGGAATCATTATAGACACTCCGTTTACAATTCCAGCGCTCACAAAATTTTTTGGAGCAAGTATATCAAAGAACTTCTGTTGTGCTTCATCAAGCGAATGATGTATTAATTCTCTCCTCGAAGAATCCGTTCTTAGTTCTGTATACAAGAAATTATTACTGCAATCATTAGGTTTATTTTTAGTAACAATCACTCTATATATCAGCAGTCCGAACAAGGAAATTATTACATCTATTTCACCATTATTCTTTTCAAGCGCCAAAAGAACATGGCTCCCCGAATTAACTTCAGCATCAATCATTTTGTAAATTTCCATCTCTTGGATTATACTCACTGGATTTGCCCCAGTTCCTGTGGTAATGAATTTAACTATATCCTCAAACTCATTATAATATCCAGAAATATTATTTTTAGAGCAATACCATTCATATGCAATTTTGGATAGCATTCTGTACATTGCAGTATCAAAAAAAATTGCATTATTTATCTTGACCTTTTTCTCTAATTCAATAGTGTTAACATCAAGAGGATGCACCTTACTTTCATCTTTTGCTATTTTTACAGCTTTATCATAAGAACTAATCATCTGCGTATTATCTGATGATTTAATAACTCTTCCGTTGAATATTTCATTATCTCCATGTAGTTTCAAATTGTAATCTGTACCCTCTATAGTAATAACTGCATCGTAAGAGGCGTAATTTTTTCCTTTACTCGATTTAATATCAAGTTCATTTGTAATAAAAGCTAATGCTTCTATTACCTTACTTTCAAACATATCACTAAATCTATTATTGTGTTCGATTCTACATACGTTATTATTAAAAATTCGTGCATTTGTCAATGCATCAGGAATTATATCTGATTCAGATAAATCGTGATTTTTCCCACAATATATACATTTTTGTTCCATCTACCAACAGTCTTCTCCACAACATCTAATCCACTGCCTGAAAATGCCCTTAGTATCGAGTTGCCGGATTTGTTGTCAACTTTTTCCCTTTTTCAAAAATCACTTCAAAATCCCTGACATCTAATCCACTAACTCAATTTGCGTTATCTAATCCGAGGTCACAACCTGACACACATTTTCGCAATAGATATGTTTCCGTATAATATGGCCGAACTTTTTCATCAGTCAAACTACTAATCACAACTTCCGAAAAAGCCCGTAAATACGCTACTTTTCGCTATTTATTTTTCTTTCCTAGACATCAAGCAGACCGTCTCGACGTGGACCGTATGCGGAAACTGATCCACCGGCGTCACATCCTTAAGTTCATATCCCTTTGCTCTTAAGAACTTCACATCCCTCGCAAGCGTTGCACTGTCGCAGCTTACATACACGACTTTCTCTGGCTGCATATCCACGATCGTCTGAAGCAGGGATTCCTCACAGCCCTTTCTCGGCGGATCGACCACGATTACATCAGCGTGCGCCGTCTCTCCGTTATGTGTCTTTTCATATTCTTTATAATATTCCGGCAGAACTTCTTCTGCCTTGCCTACATAGAATTCCGCATTCGTAATATCATTGATCTTCGCATTATTCCTTGCATCGTCAATGGCCTGCGGTACGATCTCTACACCGTATACCTGCTTTGCTTTCTTCGCAAGGAACAGGGAAATGGTTCCGATTCCGCAGTACAGATCCCACACTGTCTCATTGCCTGTAAGACCTGCATAGTCCAGTGCCAGTCCGTATAACTTCTCTGTTTGGACCGGATTCACCTGGTAAAATGACAGAGGGGAAATCTGATACTTGATCTCACCGATATAGTCTGTGATGAACTCCTGCCCCCACAGAAGGCGGATCGTATCGCCCATGATCACATTCGTCTTCGCCGTATTCGAGCTGAGTGTGATGCTTGTCATGCCCGGAATCTGTCGGAGACGTCCGACCAGATCATGGCAGTGCGGAATGGTCTTTCCATTGATGACCAAACACACCATGATCTCATCCGTTTTAAATCCGTAACGGAGCAGCACATGGCGCACCAGTCCCTTATGTTTCACTTCATCGTATGCTGGAATTTCAAATTCTTCCATAAAATCCAGGATACAGTTCAAGATCTCTTCATTCACTTCCACACCAAGTACACAGTCTGTATTCCCGATAATGCTGTGCGTTCTGCCGGCATAGAATCCGGCGGTCACTCTGCCGTCTTTGTCTGTCCCAATCGGAAACTGTGCCTTATTACGGTAGCGGAACGGCTGCATCCCTTCCTCGTCCATGCCGACAACCGGATGCATGATCTGATCCAGAAGTTCACCCGGAACTTCTCCGATCCGCTCCAGATTGCCGCGTACCTTAGATTCTTTAAATGCAAGCTGTGCCGGGTACTTCATCTCCTGTATCTGACATCCACCGCATTTTCTCGCCATCGGACAGACCACTTCCTCTACGCGGTCTTTCGACGGAGTCAGGACATTCATCAGGCGGGCATAGCCGTAATTCTTCTTGGCTTTCATAACCTTTGCCTCTACGACATCCCCTATAATGGCATCTTTGATGAACAGTGTATACCCGTCCACCTTTCCGATGCCTTCTCCTCCGACTCCGATATCTTCAATTTTAACCTTTACTAATTCATTCTTCTGCATCATTAGATAACTGTCTTTCTGATATTTGATTCAAACAGGCGGTTATATCCCAGCCAGTCATTACCTTTTTTATCTTTGAATAACTCTGTCAGGGTCTGCATCTTCGCATCTGCATTGTCAGCAAGATTCAGAGCCATCGCCTCGGCAAGTGCCGGTTTCTTCGGGGAACCGTATTCCAGTTCTCCATGATGTGCAACGATACAGTGTTTTAATTCGTTCGCAAGTTTCTCCGGAAAATCCGGGATATTGCGGACTGCATCTCCGATCATCTCCACACCGATCACGATATGTCCCAGAAGCTGTCCTTCGTCTGTGTAATCATTTTCCGGGAAAGATGACAATTCCTTCGTCTTTCCGATATCGTGACAGATTGCCGCCGTGAAAAGCAGATCCTTATTCAGGATCGGATATGCCCCCACCATGTAATCGCAGAACTTCACAACACTCAGTGTATGTTCCAGAAGTCCTCCGGCAAACCCGTGATGTACCGTCTTCGCGGCCGAATGTCCCTTGAAATTACGGATAAATGTCTCGTCTTTTATAAAATAATGATCCAGTACTTGTCTCAGATACTGGTTGTCTACTTTCTTAATGTATCCAAGCAGTTCCTCATACATGCCATCTGTACTTTTCTCTGTTGTCGGCATATAATCAGCAGCGATGTATTCGCCTTCCTGCACCTTTCTGATCTGCTTGATATTCATCTGCAGATTATTGTTATAGCTGATGATCTCACCATATACCTCAATGAAATCCAGCTCATCATAGTCTGCGATTCCACCGGAATTCGGATCCCATACTTTTCCGTCCAGTGTTCCGGTCTTATCCTGCAGGATCAGATTATCATACGGTCTTCCGTTTCTGGTCTCCGCTGAACGCTTTCCTTTACACAAATATACATTTCTGATCGTTTCCCCTTCGTGAAGGGTATTGATATATCTCATCTTATTTCCTCTTTCTATATTCTATATCTTTATTTTACAACTGTCCCGGCACCAAAACATCCAGTCCGGCAAACTACTCCTTACTTCCGACTGTCACGTCAAAGGAAATGTCCACATAACCACCGGATCCCTGTCTCTGTCCTTTGAGTCTGATCTTACTGCCGCTTTTCTGGTCCCGCAGTACACTCTGGTAGGCTGATAGTGATGTTATCTTCTTCCCTGCTGCCTCCGTAATGATATCTCCACTCTGGATCCCTGCTGCCATTGCCGGTGAATCCGTCTCTACGGTCCGGACATACACGCCTTCAGGAATTCCCTGCGCTTCGATTTCTGCCGTCACATCCAGTCCACGGATGCCGATATATGGCACCGCCTGACCGTTGGATAACAGTTCAATCTCTGATTTCAATCCTGAGATTCCATAACCAGTCACCAGTTCTTTGCTGCTGTTTCCGGATATACCCTGGTCAATAATTCCAACCACTTCGCCCGACAGGTTGATGATCACACCTGTCCCGTCCTCTGCCGCACCAATGTCTGTACAAAGAAGCGGATAACTTCCGTCATCACCGTCCAGTTCATTTCTGCTGCTCGCAATTGTTCCGAATCCAACCGCTCCCGCATAACCGAACGGTTTTCCGAGAACCACCGCAGCATCTCCTTTCTGTACCGAACCGGAACTGCCAAGAGTTGCAATACTGATCTGCTGCCATGTTGACTGCGCGATGCTGCTTTTGGCTACAGCATAGATCGCAAATCCAAGACTTTCATCCTTCTTCTTCACAGAAGCCTGCTTCGTTGTCCCATCCGCGAATCTGATATGGATCTCTTTTGTATCTCTTAATATAGAAGTCTTTCCGTATATCAGAAGTTCCTGTCCATTATCCGCAATGATCAGTCCGGACACACTGTTCTTATTATCATAAGATTCTTCCGTCCAGTCCTGCTCTCCCGAGATACCGATGACCTCAACTACCGATTTTGCGGCTTCGGATGCTACTGAATTCATTGCTTTCTGAAGTTCTCTGTAACTGTCAATGCCAAGCGTCTGTACTGTACTGTCATTGCCGGTATCTGCAGTGGTTTCATCCGACTTTTCTTCCTCTTTTTCTTCCGGTATTACAACTTCCTGTGAATCTCTGGGAAACTTTTCATCAAGCCATGGCCTGAGCGCAGAAAAACTAATGCAGGCACACACACCGAACGCCACTCCAAGTCCTGCGATCCGAAGCAGATCTTTACGGTACTTTTTCCCGCGGCTGTTCTCATCTTTGATTGTTTCCTGCATAAATAAATACTCTGATTTTTCAGTTTTATTTCCAGGTTCGCCCTGTTCATTTTTCAGATGTTTCTGCTCATCCATCAGCTCTTCCGTCTCCTTTACAATCCTTTTTATAGTATACCGTATGGAATGGGAATGTTCAATATTATCCTTTTCTTTATAGCGTAAATAAGGTAGAATAGTTACTGACCAGAATTACTGTACATACAGTAACATAGAATAGATCCAGGTGAAAAACATGAATAAAAAAACATTAACGAAATTAGAATATCATAAAATTATTGACATCTTAATAGAACAGGCAACCTCTTTCGGCGGCAAAGAACGCTGCAAGAGATTGAAACCCATGACATCTCTTCCGGATATCAATACTGCACAGGAACAAACTGCCGCCGCATTTACCCGTATCATCAGGAAGGGACGTCCTTCTTTCGGAAGCTGCAACCCGGTCGGGGAATCTTTAAAGCGTCTGGAAGTCGGTGCAGCTCTTGGAAGCGGGGAACTCCTGCGCATCTGCAAGCTTTTGGAAAATGCAGGACAGATCAAAGCCTACGGCCGTCATGAGACTGTAGACGATGCGGAAGATTGTCTGGATATATTTTTCCAGCAGATTGAGCCGCTGACACTGATCAGCACCGAGATACGCAGATGTATCATTGACGAAGATGAGATCAGCGATGATGCCAGCAGCACTCTGAAGCAGATCCGCCGTTCCATGAACCAGATCAACGATAAAGTACATTCTACCTTATCTTCTCTGGTCAATGGTTCACTCCGCACCTATCTGCAGGATTCGATCATCACAATGCGCGGGGACCGCTATTGTATCCCGGTCAAAGCCGAATACCGGAGCCAGGTATCCGGTCTGATCCACGATCAGTCTGCCACGGGCTCTACCCTGTTCATCGAACCAATGTCTGTTGTAAAACTGAATAATGACCTGAAAGAACTTTACGGCAAAGAGCAGGAAGAGATACAGATAATCCTTGCACGCTTAAGTGCCGATGTCGCAGAATATACAGAGTCCATCCGCACCGACTATAAAATCATGACGGAACTGGACTTCATTTTCGCAAGAGGGAACCTTGCAATTCTTATGAACGCAAGTAAGCCTGTCTTCAATACAAAGGGAAAAATCCATATCCGCGAAGGACGTCATCCTCTGTTAGATAAAAAGAAAGTCGTTCCGATCACCGTCACTCTCGGTGACACTTTCGACCTTCTGATCGTAACCGGACCAAACACCGGCGGTAAGACTGTTTCCTTAAAAACGGTCGGATTATTTACCCTGATGGGACAGGCGGGACTTCATATCCCTGCACTGGACCGTTCGGAGCTGGCTCTTTTTGAAAATGTATATGCCGATATCGGAGATGAACAAAGTATTGAGCAGAGCCTCAGTACCTTCTCCTCTCACATGACGAACATCGTCTCGTTCTTAAAACATGTAGATGAACATTCTCTGGTGCTGTTCGATGAGCTGAACGCAGGAACCGACCCTACTGAAGGTGCCGCTCTCGCGATCGCCATCTTAAGCTATCTCCATCAGCGAGGGATCCGCACCATGGCAACTACTCACTACAGTGAGCTGAAAGTCTTCGCTCTTTCCACACCAGGTGTTGAGAATGCCTGTTGTGAATTTGATGTCGAGACGCTCAGTCCGACTTACCGTCTTCTGATTGGTATCCCGGGAAAGAGTAATGCGTTTGCCATCGCAGGAAAGCTTGGCCTTCCTGATTACATCATCGATGATGCCAGAACACACCTGACCGAACAGGATGAATCCTTCGAAGACTTGTTGACCGATCTCGAGACAAGTAAGCGTACTATCCGGAAAGAACAGGAAGAAATCGAGCACTACAAACGTGAGCTGGAACGTCTCGAAGAAGAGACCCGTCAGAAACGTGACAAATTAGAAGAGCAGCGCGACCGCATCATCCGTGAAGCCAATGAAAAAGCGCATGAGATTCTGGCCGATGCCAAGGAAACCGCCGATGAGACGATGCGTAACTTCCACAAGTTCGGCAAGGCAAATATTTCCGTTGCCGAGATGGAAAAAGAACGTGAACGTCTCCGCAAGAAAATGAATGCCACACAGAATTCCATGAAGACGGATGCGAAAAAACCGAAAAAGACTTACAAAGCCAGTGATTTCAAATTGGGTGAATCTGTCAAAGTACTCAGCATGAACCTAACCGGATCTGTCACTTCACTTCCGGATGCCAAAGGGAATGTCACCGTGCAGATGGGAATCTTGCGCTCCACAGTCAATATTTCCGATCTGGAGATCATTGACGAAGCGCCGGCATATTCATTTACCGGAAGAACTCGTCAGACCGGCAAAGGTAAAGTTAAAATGGGCAAATCCCTTGCGATCAGTCCGGAGATCAACCTTCTTGGAAAAACGGTCGATGAGGCGGTGGCCGAACTGGATAAGTATCTGGATGATGCATCGCTTGCACATCTCAGTTCCGTAAGAATCGTTCACGGAAAAGGTACCGGAGCCTTAAGAGCCGGCATCCACAAATATCTGAAGCGGCAGAAACATGTCAAATCATTCCGTCTTGGGGCTTTCGGCGAGGGTGACGCAGGCGTAACCATTGCCGAACTGAAATAAAACAAAAAATGCATCTGCATATGGGAGGCGTATACATCTATGAATAAACAGAAAATACTGATCGTCGATGACGATGAAAATATTGCCGAACTGGTCTCTTTATATCTGGCCAAAGAATGCTTTGATACCATGATGGTCCACGACGGCGAACGGGCACTGATTGCCTTTGATACTTACAAACCGAATCTGGTCCTTTTAGATCTTATGCTGCCTGGTATCGATGGATATCAGGTCTGTCGTGAGATCCGCACCAGATCCAACACCCCGATCATCATGCTCTCAGCCAAAGGCGAAGTATTCGACAAGGTACTTGGTCTTGAACTCGGCGCAGATGATTATATTATGAAACCGTTCGATGCCAAAGAGCTTGTTGCCCGCGTAAAAGCTGTTTTACGCCGCTATCAGGTTGGTTCAAAACCTGAGACCCCTCAGGCAGATAAGGGAAAATGTGTCGAATATCCGGGAATTGAGATCAATCTGACTAATTATTCTGTCATTGTTGACGGACATACCGTTGAGATGCCTCCGAAAGAACTGGAACTTCTTTATTTCCTCGCGTCTTCTCCAAATCAGGTCTTCACCAGAGAACAGCTGCTGGATCAGATCTGGGGTTACGAATACATCGGCGATACCCGTACCGTAGATGTTCATATCAAACGTCTCCGCGAGAAGATCAAGGATCATAACGGCTGGAGTCTCAGCACCGTATGGGGAATCGGTTATAAATTTGAAGTAAAATAACAGCGGGTAGATATCATGAAAAGTACATTATATTTAAAATTCATATTTATCTATATCATATTCGGATTCTTAAGCCTTTTTACAACCGCAACGCTGACAGAGAATCTGGTCCGTACACCGATCTTTAACCGTATAAGTAACAGCATGTACCGAGAGGCTACGATGGTTGCCACCAGCTATCTTCCCGGTTATTTTTCCGGTGAATTGCAGGAATCTGATACACAGATGATCTTATCCGGGATTGAGACCCAGCTGGATGCCGCAGTCTGGTTCGTTTCCAGGGACGGTAACATGATCGCCTCCGCTCATTCCGGTGAATACCCATCCGCTCCGGATACGATCAAGGATTTTGATCCTGCCGAATCCGGAAGTGACCGTTCACAGACCGGTGATTATCACGGATATTTCGACAATGACGTCATCACTGTGACCGTTCCGGTGACTTACGGGTATTTTCCAAAAGGTTATCTGATGATCCATCAGTACACTACCGTCGTTGATACTATGACGGATATATTGATGCGTGGTGTGTATATCACACTCATCGTGATCTTCCTGCTCTCGTTCATTATCCTGCTGGCATTCCATTTCCTTGTCTACCGCCCGCTTCACAAGATCACCGAAGCTGCAACACAGTATGCTTCCGGCAATCTGGAGTATGAGATTCCGGTCACGACCGAAGACGAGATGGGTTATCTGTCTGCATCACTGAACTATATGTCTTCACAGCTTCGTGATATGGAAGATTACCAGAAGAAATTTGTGGCAAATGTATCCCACGATTTCCGTTCTCCGCTTACTTCCATCAAAGGGTATGTAGAAGCTATGACAGACGGAACTATCCCGCCTGAACTACATGAGAAGTACCTGAAGATTATCTTATTTGAAACGGAACGTCTGACAGACCTGACACATGATCTGCTGACATTAAATGAATTCGACACCAATCACCTGCTTCTCAACCGGGAAGTATTCGATATCCACGAGATGATCAAACACGTGGCGGCATCCTTCGAGGGAGTCTGCACCCAGAAGAAGATCTCTATTGAACTGGTCTTCGCAACAAAGCATCTGAATGTAAATGCCGACAAACGTAAAATCCAGCAAGTCTTATACAATCTGCTGGACAATGCCATTAAATTCAGCGATCCGGATTCTATTATTACCATCGAAACAACAGACCGCGGTGAAAAAATATATACAGCAGTCAAAGATAATGGGATCGGAATTCCAAGGGCGGCACTCGGAAAAATCTGGGAACGTTTTTACAAAAGTGATCTCTCCCGCGGGAAGGATAAGAAAGGCACCGGTCTTGGACTTGCGATCGTGAAAGAAGCGGTGCAGGCACATGGTGAGAACATCACTGTAGTGAGTACAGAAGGAGTAGGAACAGAGTTTTCATTTTCACTTCCGAAAGCTGCAGGCTAATGTAACAGGGAATTATCCCTTATCTTCCAAAAAAGAAAGTCACTTCTGCTCATATTCACAGAAATGACTTTCTTTTTTATTTTGTATAGAGTATCTTCTGCACTTCATCCGTCTTCAGATTCTCTTTTGTCACCCAGGTATATCCGGTATTCACTACAGCTTCATTTCCCATATCAAGAGAAGCTCTTGCCGCAGCCACCACGGTTGCGTATCCCATGCCGAATGGATTCTGCACGATCAATCCATCAACCGTACCGTCTTTCAGATCCTGGATCTCATCATCATTGGCATCAAAACCGATCACTTTTACTTTTTTCTCCATTTTATTTCTTTCCAGTCCATCAGCTGCCAGTTTCACAGAATCACCGTTTGCCGCAAAGCAGCCGGTGATATTCGGATGTTTGGCAAGGATGTAATCGACTACCTGGTCTTCTGTAATACTGTCTGCAGCCACTATATCTTCTCCGGTAAGCTGTCCATCCGGAAGTTCACTGTCTTTTGGACGGTAAGTTCCGGCATTGATCTCGTCAGATACTGTCTTCTGCATATTGCTCAATTCATCCATGTGATATACATTTACCACAGAAATATTCGGATGGTTTGCTGTCAGTTCATCCGTCACCGCTTTTTCTCTCTGAAGAGCAGCCTGTGATTTCGAATCCTGAATGAACAGAACTGCTTCCCCGCTGTCTCTCATCTCTTCTGCCAGTCTCTGTGCTGCTTCTGTTCCTGCAGCTACATTGTCCGTCGATACATCCGCAGCCACTCCCTGATAATCAGACCCGGAATCAAAAGTGACAACCGGGATCTCGCTGTCTGTTGCGAGATCAAACTGTACCTGGCAAGCCTGCAGATCTACAATTGAGATTCCGACCGCAACCGGATATCTGTCCAATTCTTCATCCAGAAGGTTCACCTGATCATCCACATTATCTGCTTTATCCGGTGCATTATACGTTACTTTTATCTTGTCTTTTCCTGTATATCCAAGACTTGCATTCAGATCCTCTGCAGCCTGTGTCACACCTTTCTTTACTTCGTCCCAATACTGCGTACCATTCGCCTTTCCTATAATAGAAATGTAGTCTCCCTTTTTCAGCTTCAGTCCGTTTGTATTATTATAAGCCGCCGGACTGATCAGGTCTAATTTGCCCTGATATTCCTTCTCTTCTGTCTTGGTTGTATTCTTCTCTGCTTCAATCTTCTTCTCTTCATCTGTTGCTTTCGGTGTCTGCTGACATCCGCATACAAGCAGTGCCGTACCAAGCAGCATAGCAATGATTCGATTTCTTTTCATTTTCCTCTCTCCTATATCCGGTATCATTTCTACCTGTATTATATTCTACTCCTATTTTCACTTCTATTTTTCTTATACTTCATCAGCATTCTATACTATACACCAAAACGGTGAAAATTTGTTGAATTTTTTATTGAAATTTTTCTTAATTTTAACCGGGATTTACCCAAAATTCAAAAGAACGTCTCTTTTCACCACCGAATATGCTTTTTCACAACAGTATCTGCTAACGCAAGTTAGTTATGACTAAACTTTTATGTATTTCCAAAAAAACATGTAATTTACTTGTTTATTTCAGCTTTTTGTATTATGATATGGACAGAGACAACGAATTGGTTTATGTCTAGAATTTAAACTCAAAGGAGGGTATAATACTATGGCACACGTAATTGGTGATGAATGTGTAAGCTGTGGATCTTGCGAAGCTGAATGTCCAGTAGGAGCTATTTCTCAGGGAGCAGAGCATTATGAAATTGATGCTGACGCTTGTGTAGATTGTGGAGCATGTGCAGCTCAGTGTCCAGTAGGAGCTATTTCTGAAGGCTAATCATTCGAAATAAGAAGCATATACAAAGAACCTGCCAACAGCAGGTTCTTTTCATATTCAGGCAAACTCATGCGCAGTATTTATGTACTGCGCATTTTTCAACATTTTTGTTTCCCTCGACGGATTCTGACGAAATCGGTGCTTTCCCCTGTGCTATGATACATTTACCCATAAGGGACAAGTATTATATTATAAGGGGGTATCTAATGTGGGAAATCATACCAATGCTTTGAATACTTTAGAACAGATCAAACGCGAGACCAAAGATGATGCCAGACTATATGCATGTATCAGGGATCTCTACGAACAGGGTGTCTCCCTTTCCGATCTCAAAGCCCTGATCCCGGATATCAGACGGACCAGGGAACAGCTTCAGTTAAAACGCATGCTGCAGAATAACAACGAAGTGCTTCTCAACATGTTCAGCCAGGAGATGACATTTCTTCTGGATGCAAAAGAACGCCAGGAAGAGCTGGAATTCAAAAAACTGGACCAGCTGATCCGCCAGCAGCAATCCTTCCGGAAAGCTTCGGCCGATGCCGGTCCAGTAAAAAAACTAAAACGACTCTTCCTGTCTGCTTAGGTTCGCAAACTTTGTGTACTCACCTAACCAGGCCAGATTAACGGTCCCTACCGGACCGTTTCTTTGTTTTGCGATAATGATTTCTGCCTGTTTTTTGAACTCTGAATCTTTGTTATAGTATTCATCCCTGTAGATAAACATTACCACATCCGCATCCTGCTCAATGGCTCCGGATTCACGGAGATCAGAAAGCATCGGCCGCTTGTCCGGCCGGTTTTCTACCGCACGGCTTAACTGTGACAGCGATACAACCGGCACATTCAGCTCTCTGGCAAGTCCCTTTAACTGACGGGAAATGTCTGAGACTTCCTGCTGTCTGGATTCGGAACTCTTTCCTACACTTCCGGTCATTAACTGTAAGTAGTCGATGATGATGATATCCAGTCCGTGCTCCAGCTTATATTTCCTGCACTTTGATCTTAATTCCGAGATGGAGATACCCGGTGTATCATCAATGATCAGTTTCGACTGACCGATCACACCTGCTCCTTCAATCAGTTTCTCCCAGTCGGAATCTTTCATATTACCGGTTCTGAGTGACTGTGCATCTACCTGTGATTCCAGTGAGAACAGTCGGTTTACCAGTTGTTCCTTTGACATCTCAAGACTGAAGATGGCAACCGCTTTATTCTTCTTGAATGCCATATACTGTGCGATGTTCAGAACAAATGCCGTCTTACCCATGGACGGACGCGCCGCGATCAGGATAAAATCTGACGGCTGGAAGCCGGACAGTTTATAATCCAGATCGATGAATCCGGTCGGGATTCCTGTAACGGTTCCCTTACTCTTAGATGCCTTTTCAATCTTATCCAGCGCATTCAGGACCACCTGCTTGATCGGAACATATTCGCCGGTCGTTCGTCTCTGTAATAACTGGAACATGGATTTCTCGGTCTGCTCCATGATAGACTCCAGAGGTTCTTTTCCGGCATAGCACATATTTTCAACCTCTTCATTCAATTTGATCATCTTACGCATCACAGATTTGTCTGCCACGATCTGTGCATAATATTTCACATTCGCAGAAGTCGGCACTGCTGTCACCAGGTCTCTGACAAATTCCAGACTGGCAA
>OLON01000795.1_pt1 | contig 20110 bp, 24 predicted proteins | sample 1672691 | NCBI WGS metagenome assembly OLON01 (sample SAMEA3136714, study PRJEB25190) | human gut metagenome | biome: human gut; feature: human-associated habitat; material: faeces | place: Austria | collected 2013
CATTTACAGTAAATGAAGATGGAAGTGTGACTAAAGTTAAAATGAAAGATGAAATCACAAAGGTAGATATTTCAAAAGTAGATTCAACAACTGGAAAAGAAATCGAAGGAGCTAAGCTTACATTAAAAGACAAGGAAACAGGTGAAGTAGTTGAATCATGGACTTCTGGAAAAGAACCACATCGAATCGAAGGATTAACTGTTTCAAAAACTTATGTGCTTCATGAAGATTTAGCACCTGCAGGTTACAATGTTGCAAGTGATGTTGAATTTACAATCTCTGATACAGGAGAAGTTCAAAAAGTAGTTATGAAAGATGAAGCAAAACTTGTTGTAAAAACAGGTGATGATACAGACTATAAATCATTGAGTGCGTTACTAATTGCCAGTGGATTATTAATTGCAGCAGTAATCTGTAAAATCAAAAGAGGTAAAGATGAATAGGAATCAGAAGGTAATGTTTATGCTGTTAGTCATTTTCATTACCTATTTTCTTTACATTGTCTATAAATACTGGATGGCAGATATTGAATGGTTTTCATTTAAGAATATCTGTCTGTAACAAAGAAAAATAATTTTGAAGGAGGTGATGACTATAAGATGAAAATGAACAGTTTGATTTCATGGGTAGGTGGAAAGAAGTCTATTAGAGATCTGATCTATGCAAGATTTCCACAAAACTATGGAAGATATATTGAAGTGTTTGGTGGAGGAGGGTGGGTACTGTTTGGAAAAAAGCCAGATAAGTTTGAAGTCTATAATGACTTCCACAACAACCTTTCAAATTTGTTTGCGGTTGTAAGAGATCAGCCATTGGCTTTTATTCAGGAACTTGGTTATCTTCCTGAAAACGGAAGAAATATCTTTAATCTTTATAAAGAAATTATAACCAAGCAAAGAGTGGAAGATAAATTTTTACAGGAAGAAATGGAAAAAGTAAAGGTTTATTTTACCGAACTTCAGCAAGAAGAAATCATGGAAATCATGAAGCAAGAACGAATTGAAAAACAGGATGTAAAACTTGCTGTTGCATTTTTTAAGCTTGTCAGATATTCCTATGGTTCAGGGTGTAAAACTTTTGGATGTCGACCTTACGATGTACGTAAAGCATTTAATACGGTCTGGCAAATCAGCGACAGATTAGCAAATACAGTTATAGAAAACAAGGATTTTGAGGCACTGATTATTCAATATGATCGATCAGATGCCTTTTTTTATTTGGATCCTCCCTACTATGAAACGGAAGGACATTATTCTGTCGTATTCACAAAGGAAGATCACATTCGCTTAAGGGATACCTTAAAGAAATTACAGGGAAAGTTCCTGCTATCTTACAATGACTGTGAATTTGTACGAAATCTGTACAAGGATTTTTATATTGAAGGATTTTCAAGAATCAACAATATGGCTCTTCGTTATGATAAGGATTCACAGTTTCCAGAAGTGTTGATTTCCAACTATAATCCCATGAAGAATTCAGGAATACAGAAACAGCTTGATTTATTTGAGCAGGATGGAGGTGATGAAAATGATGAATGAGTATCAGATGAAACTTGAGGAAGGGAATAAAGTGACCCTTCCTGAAAGTTTGGTTAACAAGTTGCTGTTAATAAAAGGTGAAACAGTCTGTTTGATTCAGGAAGATGGTATCAAGGACAAGTGCTTTAAAGTAACTGCAGAAAATGAAAAAGAACTGTTCGATGAAGATTTTTACTGCATTCCCAAAAGGGTATTTGATATGTGTCATTTGGATTATGAAAGTATTCAAATCATCGTTGAACAGGGACAAATGGTCATTACCAATCCACAGTATGTGTTGAGCTATTTAGGAAAAGATATGATTACCTGTCTTTTAAAGCAAAATGTGGATTTAGGATTATTTGCAAATGATCTTGTAGATTTATTAAATGAACAGACAATCGAAGAAGCTGTTTAGAAAAGGAGGAAACAATGGTACAAATTTTAAAGAATAAAAAAGTAAAGGTCATTATCTGTTTGATGATCATCTTAATAATGCTTGTATTAACAATGAAACAGTCTTATGCGGCAGGAGATGTTTCAAGTGTTATCCAGCAGGCTTGGAAACAAATGGAGTCGCAGATTAAAAACATTGTCAACAATGTTGTGTTTCCTGTTATTGATATCATACTTGCTGTCTTTTTCTTTGCTAAACTTGCAATGGCATATTTTGATTACAGAAAACAAGGACAGTTTGATTGGACAACACCAGCAATACTGTTTGCGTGTTTAACATTTTCCTTGATTGCACCAAACTATATCTGGAAAGTCTTATAGAGGAATAGATTATGTTTTTATGGGATTTTGTCGCAGATAAGGTCATGGGTCAGATCGTTGATTGGATCTACAGTAAGCTACTTGAATTTTTAGGTGAATTCTTTGGCATGATGGGATCAATGGGAGCCGATCTGTTTGACTATGACTTTGTAAGAGCCATTATAGAACTGTTTAGACTTTTTGGATGGGCGCTGTTTGTTTCAGGAATGGTCGTTGCAGTATTTGAAATAGCTGTTGAATATCAAAGTGGTCGTGGCAGTATCAAAGATGCCTGTCTTAATGCTATGAAAGGGTTTATGGCTGTGTCTTTGTTTACTGTATTGCCAGTAGAATTGTATAAATTCTGTATTTCTTTACAGGTAACCATGTCCAATGGACTTGCTAAACTTGTAGGAAGTCAGTCCGTAGGTGATTCAGCAATTAAGTCACTGTCATATATGCAAAAGCTGTCGCTTGGAACGGTACTGCTTATCTTTTTGCTGATTATGATGGGTTATTCCATTATCAAAGTGTTCTTCGCAAATCTAAAAAGAGGAGGTATCCTTTTAGTAATGATTGCAGTAGGATCGCTTTATATGTTTTCAATTGTGCGAGGCTATACAGATGGCTTTATTCAATGGTGCAAGCAGATCATTGGTATATGTCTTACTGCATTTTTACAGGCAGTCATTTTAATTGCAGGTCTGGGTGTTATGAAAGAAAACTGTCTTTTAGGAATCGGCTTGATACTGGCAGCCAGTGAAATTCCACGAATTGCAGGACAGTTTGGACTTGATACAAGCATGAAAGCAAATATCATGTCTACTGTTTATGCGGCTCAGTCAGCTATGAATATTACAAAAACAATTATGAACAGAAGCTAATAATCATCTTGCATTTTTCCTGCTTATTTGGTATTTCTGTTGTAGGAGGTACAGCATGACTATCGAAGAACTGAAAAAATATAAATGGTTTGTTGCAACATGCAAGTATGAAGGTATCGTTGGGAAAAAGCATTGTTTTACATATGATGTTGATAATTTAAATACAAATTTGTTAAGTGGAATGATTTTAGTTGATGATGAACTTGTAAAAGAAACAGAAGAAAAGGGTGTCTGGCAGGACTGTGTTTTTGATGCGATTTGTGATGAAAAAGTTCAAATCGTACAGCAATGTTCAAAGCCAATCATTCTTTATGAAGAAGTTCCAGAATATGATGAGTGGGTGAATCTGTTATTGTATCGCTATCTTGAACAGCATTATTATGAAAAGAAATGGATGACCTATATACAGGTCGATAGAAAAATGAATGATGAAATGAGGTTGAACTAAAATGTATATGTATCCCGATAATTTAAAAGGGAAGGCAACATTATGGCTATGGTATTTAAGAGATATTGGAATCGTAGGTGTGGGGGCAATCATTGGAGTGATTGCCATTTCTCATGCCAATTTTTATATGCCAATGGCATTAGTAGGGTGCTATGCTTTTTTAACTATCCGTATGGCTGATACCAGTATCTTTGATTTTTTATCATATGCCTTTGCCTTCTTTATATTTTCACAACAGCTATATAAATGGCATTTTACAGGTGAAATAAAAACACCCTTGAATACAGAAAACAGGAAAAAGAAATGGAGGCTATGATGAAAAGAAAGAAGAAAACAGAGAAGAAAGATACCGTGAAAAAGAAAACAAAGAAAAATAAAAAAGTATCCAGTACAAGGATGCTAATCAATACTAAGACGATTACCGATTACAGTTTAAAACTGTTTAATGGAGAGGAAGTCGTCTTTTTTGTTGTTCAGCCACAAAATCTTTCTGTTATGTCAAAAGAAAACATAGGTGCAAAGATATTTGCACTTACAAATGTTGTAAAAGGACTAAATGATATTGAAATTATCTGTCTGAACAGTCGAGATAATTTTGAAGAAAACAAATATTTTCTGAAAAAAAGAATTCAGGAAGAAACAGAAGAAGTTGTTATCAAGCTTCTTAAAGAAGATCTGTATCATTTGGATAAGATTCAAACACAGACAGCAACAGCACGACTTTTCCTGATCGCTGTTCGTATAAAACCTGATGATCAGTTAGAAGTACATTCTTTGATCCATCGTATTGAAAAACTCATTCGTATGCAAAATATCTCTGTAACACGAGCAGATAAGGAAATGATTAAAAGAATGTTGGCTGTCTATTTTGAACAGAATGTTACAACAAGTCAGTTTGAAGATTATGATGGAAAGAGGTGGTATGATGGTGTTCAATAAATTATTTGGTAAATTCAAAAAGACTGAAGTTGAAGATGAAGAAGAAATCAAAGTGCAGGATTACCTCGATATGATTGCTCCTTCAACAATACGTTTCTATACAGAATATTTTATTTGTGGCAACAGCTACAGAAGTGTCTGGGCATTACGAGAGTATCCAACCTCTACAGATGAGCAGGCACTTTTACGTTATATGGGTGAAAAAGACGGAGTCACCTTGCATATTTATGCCAGACAGGTCACTTCTGCAGAAGAAAAGAAGATCATTGGAAATGCAGCTAATAAAAACAGGCTCAGACAAAGCAATACGCAAGATCTAAAAGAAACAGTAACTGCTCAAAGCAATCTTAATGATGTTATTGAACTGATTGCCAATATGCATCGAAACAGAGAACCACTTGTTCACTGTGCTGTTTATTTTGAGTTGATTGCTGACAGCTATGATGAACTTAAACTTATTCAGACTGAAATGATGACAGAACTTGTGCGAAGCAAGTTGAATGTTGATCGTCTTCTTTTAAGACAAAAAGAAGGATTTCTAGCGGTTACTCCATCGGGATATGATGGATTCAAGGAGCAGTTTGAACGTGTTCTTCCAGCATCAAGTGTTGCAAATCTTTTTCCATTTAACTATTCAGGTAAGACAGATCCGCATGGAATCTATATAGGTCACGATAAATTTGGAAGCAATATTATTGTTGATTTCAATGAAAGAAGTGACGACAGAACAAATGCAAATGCTCTTATTCTTGGAAATTCAGGACAGGGAAAATCATATCTTTTAAAACTTTTACTGTTGAATTTAAGAGAACAGGGAATGTCTTTAATAACTCTAGATCCTGAACATGAATATGAAGAAGTAACCTATAATCTTGGCGGTGTTTTTATTGATATGATGGCAGGACGATATATCGTTAATGTTCTTGAACCAAAACAATGGTCAGAAGATATAGAAGATTCAGGTGAAGATGATGTTCCTGTTGCATTTAAACAGTCAACAGTTCTTGCACAACATATTTCCTTTTTAAAGGATTTTTTCAAGACATATAAGGCGTTTACAGAGGAGCAAATCGATACGTTAGAAATTATGTTGGTTAAAGTCTATCAAAGATTCAACATTAATGAAAAGACAGATCTTAGTGTTCTAGAACATGACGACTACCCTATATTGAGTGATCTCTATGATTACATTGATGAAGAATACAAACATTACAACACAAACAGAAATAACATTTATACAAGAGAGTCACTGCGTGAAATACTGCTTTTATTAAATTCAATATGTGTGGGAAGTGACAGTCGTTTCTTTAATGGGCATACCAATATTCATTCACAAAAGGTTGTGACTTTTGGTGTTAAGGATCTTTTACAGGCAAATAAGTCTTTAAAAGATGCGATGCTTTTTAATATCCTTTCCTATATGTCCAATGAGCTGTTGAAAAGAGGGTATACAGTAGCTTCAATCGATGAACTTTATCTTTTTTTAACAAATACAACAGCAGTAGAATACATTAGAAATTTTATGAAGCGTGTTCGAAAAAAGGAAAGTTCTGTTATTTTAGCTTCTCAAAATCTGGAAGATTTCAATATTGAAGGAATCAGAGAACTAACAAAACCATTGTTTTCAATACCAACACATACGTTCCTGTTCAATGCAGGAAATACGGATGCAAGATTTTATATTGATACGTTACAGCTTGAAGAAAGTGAATATGAACTTATTAAATATCCACAAAGAGGTGCCTGTCTTTATAAATGTGGAAGTGAAAGATACAACCTTATTGTTCATGCACCAGATTATAAATCAAAACTGTTTGGTGATAAAGGCGGAAGATAGGATGATGAATATCCATGAAAAGTCAGCGTTTTGGAATAGAAATAGAAATGACAGGTTTAACAAGAAGAAGCGCTGCTTTGATTATTGCTAAACATTTTGATACAGGTTTTAGGCATGAACGTGGTGTATATGATACCTATTCTGTCTGTGATCAAGACGGAAGAAAATGGAAAATTGTACGAGATGCCAGTATTACACCGCAATGTGGAAATCGATTTGATTATGATCCTGATTATAAAGTCGAGGTTGTTTCGCCTATCTGTCATTATGAAGATATTGGAACGATACAGAGCATTGTTCGTGAATTAAGAAGGAATGGTCATGCTAAAGTCAATGAAAGCTGTGGAATTCACATTCATGTGGATGCTTCAAAACACACTGCCAGATCATTAAGAAATATTGCAAATATTATGTATTCAAAAGAGGATCTTATCTTTAAAGCTTTAAAGGTAAGAACGCAGAGAGAAGTACGATTCTGTAAGAAAATAGATGATGATTTTTTAGAAATGCTCAATCGAAAAAAGCCAAAGGATATTGAGGAAGTTGAAAATCTCTGGTATGACGGAAATACCAGCAGAAAATACGAACACTATGATGATTCGAGGTATCATGCCTTAAATTTTCATAGTGTTTTTTCAAAAGGAACAATAGAATTTCGGATGTTTAATGGAACACTTCATGCAGGTGAAATCAAGACCTATATCCAGTTTTGTTTGGCAATATCTCATCAGGCATTGGTTCAAAATAAGGCAAGCAGAGTTAAGACAAATTCGTCTAATGAGAAATATACGTTCAGGACTTGGCTTTTACGACTTGGACTTATTGGCGATGAATTTAAAACAGCACGACATCATCTTTTAAAAAATCTAGATGGATGTATTGCATGGAAAGATCCACAACAGGCAGTTATGCAAAGAGAAAGATTGCAAAGTGCACAGGAAACAAATAATGAATCATTGGAAGATGTTCAAGAAGAACTTGGAATGCACATGCAACAGATGTAAAGGAGGAACAGAAAAGAATGAAATATTATGTGGCTTATGGCAGTAATTTAAACAGGGAGCAGATGGCACACAGATGTCCAGATGCTAAACTGGTTGGAACAGGTATGTTGTCAAATTATGAAATGGTGTTTAGAGGAAATAAAAGTAATGCAGTTGCGACTGTAGAACCAAAAAAGGGAATGGAAGTACCTGTAGGTATTTGGGAAATTTCAGAAAACGATGAGCATTTCCTTGATCGCTATGAAGGTTATCCACACCTCTACGAAAAGAAAAATTTGAGAATTTCTAATGGAACAATTACAACTGAGGCGATGGTTTATGTGATGAATGATGGTTATGAATATGGAGTACCAGGTAAGGAATACTATGAAATAATCAAGCAAGGATATAAGGACTGTTCTCTTGATGAAAAGTATTTAGATGAGGCTGTTGAAAAAATGAAAGAAACTGTTTTAAATCAAACAGAAGCAGCAATGTATCCTTATGGTTATAGAGATGTCAGACAGTAATGAAAACAAAACTTATAAAGTTAGCTCTGTCTTTTTTTAGCAGTGATGATGGCAGGAAGTTTGTCAGAAATGTAGCTGTTGTTATTGTTTCACCATTTGTTGCTATTACTGTTTTAATTGGTGCTATTTTTTCAGATGGTATTTCATTCAATCACAATCTTGTAACGGATCTGTTTGAAGACAATCCAATTAGTGAACTTACAGATGAAATGAAGCAATATGTTCAGGAAATACAGGATGGACTTGTGTTGATTGACAGCCATATTGACAAAATTAATCAGACTTTTACAAATGGATCATCGCTTAATATTTATCAGGTTAAAGGCTATTTTATTGGTTATATGGTCTCTTCACAGCATAAAGTATTTTCAGATGAAATGGCAGAGGCATGGGTCAACAGTTTTACAGAGGGTGAAGAAGTCAAAGTCCCTACTTCTGTAAACGCCGTCATCTATGCCAGTCTAGAAAAGAACATGAATGAAAAACTGCTGAAAGATACAAAAAAGTCAATGGAAACCTGTTATGGTGCATTGATTGGAAATGACGGAAAAACAGTCACAACACTTTCCAAAGAGCAGATGGATGAACTGATTAAAAATATGCCTGAAGATACAAGTGAAATCAGAAAGAAAATAGTGATGCAGGCTGCGGATGCTGTTGGAAAGATACCTTATTACTGGGGTGGTTCTGCCAAGTGTGCAGGATATGATGGTAATGATTTTGGAGTAACTGTTGCACCAGACAGCAAAGGAAGAAATAAAAAAGGACTGGACTGTTCACATTTTGTAGACTGGGTCTATTGGACAGTTATGAACAATAATCTTGGCAATGCAAATACATCAGGACAGATAAAAATGTGCAAAAAAATAGCAAAGCAAGATCTCAAAGCGGGTGATCTTGCCTTTTTAATTAACAAATCAGGAAAGACAACTCATGTGGGAATCTATGCAGGAAAGAATGCAAAAGGCGAAGCCGTGTGGATACATGAAAACAGTAACGACAGCAATGTTGCCATGAATACTGTGTCTTACTGGAGTGGTTATTACAGACTGAATATGATGGAAGGACGATAGCAATGAATGAACAAAATGAATCTATAAAGAACTACTTGCATACAGAATATGTTGGCTGTTTAAAAACGGATCATGAAAAATGTATAGATCTTCAGTATGAAGAAATTGGAAATTTTGTACAGAATGCAGGGATGTTTGGTGATCTTGAAATCTCTATAAAGCACAATGGCTTGGTACTGTTTGATACAAATGGTATTTATATCAATAAGGTGTTTCCTAATACAGAATATTCTAGAGATTATCTTATGGAACTTATCAATTCTGTTGCTGTGCAACTTCAAAGTGATTTTGATGATGGAGATATAGGACATCCAACAAGCAAAGTCAATGAGTTTATTAAGGAGAACTTTCAAGTTGATCTGTTGAATCTTGAACAGGAAAATAAAATAAATTTTAGTTTGCAAATGTAAGGAGGTGAGGAAAATGAATCAAGATAAAATTAAGGAAATCAAACAGAAATATCCAAAGGGAACAAGGCTTATGCTCAATTCTATGGACGATCCTCATCATCCTGTTCCCACTGGAACATTAGGAACTGTAGAAACAGTTGATGATATGGGAACAATCCATATGAAGTGGGATAATGGACAAAGTTTAGGTCTTATCGTAGGTGAAGACAGCTTCTATGTTATTGAAAGTGTTCAAAATCAGGAGAAAATACGAGAAGCCGATGAAAAAATACGTGTACTCGTTGTTGAGCCGATGAAAGAACCAAAAGTTGAATATATAGAAAATACATTGGATGGTATGCAAAGAGTTGTTGGCGGTCTAATTGAAGAAATTGACTTGAATGATAATACTGTTCTTGTCTGTAACGAGGAAGGAAAACTCATGAATTTACAGGCAAACAGACGTGTTGGCAGAGATGTTATTGCTGGCACTTTTTTTATTGCAGGAGATGATGGATCAGAAGATCTAGTTTCTTTAACCGATGAACAGGTCAATGAATATAAAGAAAGATTTCATGAATTAGAAGAAATCGAACAGCAAGAAGTGTTTGAAAAAATTGAAATAACGATAAGGGGGTTTTAAAAATGGTCAAACAAAAAGAGATAAAAATAAAATATCCTGAAGCAAGAGTTCGAGCAATCAACTCAAATCTTGCAAAGAAAAATACAACAATTGAAGTAGAAATTATGGAAAGCTTGAATCAAATCTATAAAAAGCACGTCAAACCAGAGGTCAGAGAATTCATTGAAGAATTAGAAGGAGATGAACCGGTCGTTAGTAAAAAGTCCAGAACAATCATTGAGGAACATCCATAAATCAATGTATCAAGGAGTGTTTGGCGGTAAATTTTGATCGTGTGCGCTTTTTATAGAAATATGGAATAAGTATGCCAATTTTATTTGTTTAAAAAAGTGTGCCCTTATTTTAAAGATTTTTCAAAACAGATGGATAGAATGTCCAATTTGAATTGAAAAATAAGGGTAACTTTTAAAAGATGTGGCGTGTGCAGGTTAAAGAAGCGACGTCGCTTCACCTTACAACAACGGGCAATGCCCGTTGTTTCAAAGAAGTTCACAAAAGAAAAACAACGTCATTATTGAAGACAGTGCGTCAATAGTGGCGTTGTATATTAAATGTTCTCCTAGAAACAACAGGAGATAACAGGTCGTCAAAAACAGCGTAAGCAGAATTTTGACGAAAAATGTAGTTTGAAAATATGTGATATGTTATAATCATAAATGGAACAGCCGTATACGGTAGGTGGTTATCCTTGGTCGTCATGACGAAGGTACGCAATCCTTCGAAATTCACATTCCTAGAAGTTTTGGGAAAATATGAAAAACGGAGGTGATGCGAATGACAACATATGAAACAGTCATGGTAGTGTTAACTTGTTTAACACTTGTCGTGTCTTTAATGATGCTTGTTATTAAATTACTTCTTATCATAATTGATAAAAGTGAAAAAAAATAACTACCTCAGCCTCTGGAAAAGTATGAGTTAGTTATTTTAACAAAAATACAAAATCCAAGGATAGCCGCTTACTGGCAGTTCCTTTTTTCAACTACATTATAGTTTATACAAAACTGAAAGTCAATATACCAGATATTGAGAATTGGTACCTATACAGTACCTATGAAGTACCTACGACACAAATGGGGTCATTTATTATTGCTTGTAAATTCAAGAATATTTGATGAAAAAATGAATGTAAAATTGTGATTAGAATAATGAAATTGATAAATTTTAAATTATATATAATAGAGAAAAACGGATGCAGATGTATCCTTTTTTTGTTGGAGGAAAATAAAATGTGAATAAGAAAAGAACAACGATCTGGTTAAATCAAGATGTGATGGACAGACTGGATGAAATGACAAAAACAGATGACAGCAAAAGTCGAAGTGAGTTTATTGAAAGAGCAATTAAGTTTTATGATGGGTACAATCGTTCAACGTTGGAAAATCAGTACTTGCCTGTTGCTATTTCAAGTGCAGTTCAAGGAACTGTTAAATCAAGTGAAGATCGTATTTCAAAATTGCTTTATAAAAATACAGTAGAGCTTTCAATGGTCATGAATGTTCTTTCAGCAATAGCTGATGTTGATAATGATACTCTAAAAAAATTAAGGGTGAAATGTATGAACGAAGTTAAAGCAACCAATGGCAAGATAAATTTTGAAGAAATAAATAAATATCAAAAAGGTTCCTGATTTATAATAGCTATATAAAAACTGTTGTGATAGTATGTCGCCTAGAAAGGAATGGTCGACATGTCAAAACAGGATGAATTTATAAAACAACTTTATTATGGAGATGATATATTTTATGAAAATACTAGAAAGGATTCTTCTAAAAAATGTGAATTAAATAAAATCCGAGATGAAATTCATGAAAAAATTATGAAGGCATTGATACAGGTATATGGTGAGGAAGAAGCAAATAAAATAAATGAGGAATGGATAGGATGTTCATCAAAAATAGAACTTGAAAATGAAATAGTTGTTTTTAAAGAGGCATTGTATTTAGGATATGATCTTGCAGACGTATTTTTTAATAGAAGATAGGAAGTATATGTTAGGAAACTTTAAAAAGGTTTCCTTTTTTATTTGGTAAAGATTATGGTAAGAATTATTGTTAAGTCAGGATATATGAAAGGTAAAAGTCATAAAGAATATTATGTGAATTATATTGCTACCAGAGAAGGTGTAGAAAAATTTAAAAGTGATTATGGAAATATGAAGGCAACAAAGAAACAGCAGAAACTTATTCAACAGCTTATAAAGGATTATCCAACTGCAACAGGAATGTTTGAATATAATGATTTCAAAGAAAATCCAACAAGAGAAAATGCCAGTGAATTTATATCGAGTGTGATTGATGCTAATCTTAATGATATTACAACAAAGGAAAATTATATAGATTATATTTCACATCGTCCTAGAGTAGAAAAACTTGGTGAGCATGGTTTGTTTTCAGATGCAGGTCTTCAATTTGAACTGAGTGATGTTGTCAAAGAAATAGGAGAACATGAAGGCAACGTCTGGACACATATCATTTCTATAAAAAGAGAGGATGCTATCCGTTTAGGCTTTGATTCAGTTCAAAGCTGGATGTCACTTTGTAAGGAAAAAAGAAATGATCTGGCAAAGGCGATGAAGATAGATCCGAACAATCTCAAATGGTTTGCTGCTTTTCATAATGAAGGTCATCATCCTCATATTCATATGGTTGCCTATTCAAAGAATCCTAAAGAGGGTTATTTAACTAAAAAAGGAATAGAGTCAATCAGAAAACAGTATGCTGGAAGTATTTTTAAAAATGATCTTTTACATATTTATGAAAATCAGACTGCCAACCGAGATGAAATAAAAAAATACAGTAAAGAAAAAGTCGTTGAAATTTTAAATGGAATGGATCATGAACATTTTGATAGTTCGCAGATCTTTAATGACCTTTTAAAGCTCAAAATGAGCTTGAAAGATTACCATGGAAGAAAGATGTATGCCTATATTCCAAAGGAATCAAAGCAGATCATCAACGACATTTTAAGAGAGCTGGAAAAGGATGAAAATATTGCACAGCTATATGAACAATGGTATCTGTATAAACAACAAGTCAATGAAACATATAATGATACTGTCCTTGAACGTTTACCACTTCTTGAACAAAAAGAATTTAAAAGCATCAAGAATATGATTTTAAATATGGTCATGCAGGATTTTGAAGATATTCATAATTTCGGCAATAGTGAATTGGATGATGTGACTAATGAAACAGGTATGGAATTTAATGAAGAAAATAGTTTGTTGGAAGAATATAAAATAAGACGTGACTATAGAAAAATAGGTGATATCAATTTAGCAATTAAAAACAATGAATTTGAAATGATTCCAGAAAGTATAGAATGGCTTGAAAAATGTGAACTTCCATTAGCTAAATATATACTTGGTAAAATCTATCATGATGGATTCTATGTGGATCGTGATTTGGATAAGGCAATAGAGTGTTATAAACAAAGTGGTGATAACAAATTTGCTTATAACCGACTAGCAAATATCTATAGGGAATTAGGAGATAATGATTTGTATGTTCATTATCTTTATCAGTCGGCAAATGAAAATTTTTCAGTAGCACAATTTAAAATTGGTAAAATTCTTGTTGAAGGTGAAGTTACTGGAAAGAATGTAGAGCAAGGAATTTATTATTTGAATAAAGCCTGTGAATATAGAAATGAATATGCACAGTATTATTTAGGCAAAATGTACCTTTTAGGAAAAGATGTTGAAAAGGATAAAGAGAGAGCTATAAAACTATTAACATTGGCCGCTGAAAATGGAAATGAATACGCTCAATATTTTTTAGATCATATAGATGATATAAAAGAAGTTCCATTAAGTATGATGACAACAAGAATGTTTCGTCATATTGGAAGAATCATTGAAAATGAGTTGCCAATAAGAAATACCATTCTTACAGGAGTCGAACATAAACTCAAACAGAAATTAATAAGAAAACGAAGTGCAACGGGACATAGAGAAGATGATCATTCACTTCGTTTTTAATTTGAAGAAAAAGGTGAAAGATATGAAGGATAAAATTAAAAGCATTATGCATATACAAAAAGATGAGTCTATGAAAGTAAAGTCAATCAAAGGCAAAAAGCAAAATAAAAAGAAAAAAGCAAGGAGGCATCAGTAATGGCACGAATGTTCAGTGAAGAACAGATTGCAATGGCTAATTCAGTTGATATTGCATCTTTTCTTCAAATGCAAGGTGAAGCACTCATAAAATCAGGAAAGGATATGAGATGGGCAAGGCATACAAGTATTACTGTAAGAGGTAATCGCTTTTATGATTGGAAGGCAGAAGCAGGTGGTTATCCAATAGCGTTTGTTCAAAGATATTTTAACTATAATTTTAAGCAGGCTGTGGAATTTCTTCTATCCAATGTGGGTGATCTTCAAATGTCAGTTCCTTATGAAAAAACAGAGAAGGCAGAATTTAAACTTCCTGAAAAAAATGAAACTTTAAACAGGGCCTATGGGTATCTTTTGAAAACAAGATTTCTTGATAAGGAAGTCATTGATGAATTTGTAAGAAAAGGTTTGATCTACGAAGATAAGGAATATCACAATGCTGTATTTGTTGGTTTGGATGAAAATGGTGTGGCTCGTCATGGTCACAAAAGAGGTACTGCAACTTATGGTAAAAATCAGTCATTTAGAGGAAATATAGAAGGCTCTGATCCACTATATCCATTTCATTATAAGGGATCATCCAACAAGGTTTATGTTTTTGAAGCACCTATTGATATGCTTTCTTATATTTCTTTAAACAAAGAGAATTGGATAGAAAATAGTTATATTGCTTTGAATGGACTTTCTAAAATAGGATTGGATCATTTTTTAGATGTTCATCCAAACATCAATCAAATTTATTTGTGTTTGGATCATGATATTGCAGGCATCGAAGGTGCAGAGAGAATAAGTGATTTTCTAAATGAAAAAGGCAGTTACACTATTTCATGTATTCGAGCAAGAAATAAAGATTTTAATGAAGATCTGAAAGAACAAAACAATGTTGAATTTATTAAATCAACAGACAGTCCCAAATATCAGGAAGCAATGAAATATGTTTCAGATATTAAAAGTGATTTTAAAACAATTGTAAAAGACAGATTTCAAGAAGATGAATTTGATTCGCTTTTTGCCAAGTTTTATTATTCTTTTAATGGAAAAGAACCACGAGATGATTTTAAGTTTCAGGCGCAGTTGGATAAACTTTTAAAAATGACAATGATTCATGAGCATTCTCTTTTGGGATTCTCTCACCCATTATCAGGTGATTCACCAGTATGGTCATATTTGAAACAGGATTATAGAAGTTATAGGGACAATGGCAATACAAAAAAGATGTTTGAAAATGTTTGCCAGTCAGTAGCTGACTATAAAAACTGTGTTAAAGAAAATAACAGAAATAATCTAGTAAAGGCTTGTAGAAATTTATCTGCAGGTCTTTTTTATATGGATGTTCATTATAGAAGGGAGATTTATAAAACCATGGAAAATAAACAGGCATATGGTCTTCTTGAAGAAGAACGACCAAAGGCAAAGATGATAGGTGAAGATGGAAATATTTTTAATCTTATGGGTATTGCTTCAAGAACATTGAAAAGTGCAGGGTATGAAGAAAAAGCCAACGAGATGTTTGAAAGAATAACTTTTAATGCGAAAAGCTATGATGAGGCTTTGAATATTATCAGTGAATATGTTGAACCAGTTGAAAATTATGAGGAGTCTTTTCAAATGAAAGGATTTGAATGAATAGGTGAAGAAGGTGAGAAAAAACGATGACAAAATCACAAGGAATATTTATAGCATTTGGTATTTTATTTTTTCTTTTTATAGGATGTGCTGTGTATTTTAATGGAAACTATAATCTGAATAAGATCAAATCGAAAACAGTCGGTGATGGACAATATGGAACAGCTCGATTTGCGACAGATAAAGAGGTTCATCAAAGTTTGAAATATATTGAATTTGACAGTGTGAAGTGGAGAAAAGGCATTGATCTTCCGAAATCACAGGGATTGGTTGTAGGAAGTAAAATAAACTTTGGAAAAACATTTGGATATGTTGATTGTGATGATATTCATTTATTGATGATTGGTGCTGCTGGTGTTGGAAAAACAGCCCATTTTTTATATCCAAATTTAGAATATGCCTGTGCCAGTGGAGTCTCTTTTATAACAACAGATACAAAAGGTGATCTGTATCGTAATTATGGTGGAATTGCTCATGACTATTATGGGTACAATATTTCAGTTATTGACTTAAGAAATCCTCTTTTTTCAGATGGGAACAATATGCTTCATATGGTCAATAAATATATGGATCAGTACAAACAAAACAGAAGTGATTTGTCTTTAAAAGCCAAAACAGAAAAGTACGCCAAAATAATTGCTAAAACAATTATCTTTTCTGATGGAGAAAGTGCATCAAGCTATGGTCAAAATTCATTCTTTTATGATTCAGCTGAGGGACTTCTTACAAGTATTATTTTAATTATTTCTGAATTTTGTGATGATGGAGAAAGACATATCGTCAGTGTATTTAAGCTTGTTCAGGATCTGTTGAAACCTTCTGGAATAAAAGGGAAAACACAGTTTCAGATCTTGCTTGATTATTTGCCTGACAACCATAAAGCAAAGTGGTTTGCTGGTGCTGCTTTGAATACAGGAGAACAGGCAATGATGTCTGTTCTTTCTACTGTTTTATCTCGTTTAAATGCATTTATTGATTCTGAAATCGAACAGATATTGTGTTTCGAAACTACAGTTGATATAGAGAAATTCTGCAGTGAAAAATCTGCAATCTTTTTAGTAATGCCTGAAGAAGATAATACAAAACACTTTTTGATTTCTCTTTTTATTCAACAGTATTATCGTGAAATGTTGGCTTGTGCTGATAGTCAGGGTGGAAGATTAAAAAGAAAGGTCATTATGTATCTCGATGAAATTGGAACTATCCCTAAAATTGAATCAGCAGAAATGATGTTTTCGGCATCGAGATCAAGAAATATTTCCATAGTGGCAATAATTCAATCATTAGCACAGTTAGAGAAGAATTATGGAAAAGAAGGAGCAAGTATTATTGTGGATAACTGTCAGGATACACTGTTTGGTGGTTTTGCACCTAATTCAGAAACAGCAAAAGTAATGAGTGAAAATCTTGGGTCAAAGACTGTTATGAGTGGATCAGTCAGTAAAGGGAAAAATGATCCGTCACAGTCTTTACAAATGATAGAAAGACCTCTTATGACAACAGATGAATTAAAGAGTATGCCAAAGGGTCATTTTATTTTGATGAAGACAGGAATGCATCCAATGAAAACAGTATTAAGATTATTCATTAAGTGGAAGATAAAATTGGACAAGGAATATCAAGTCAATCAAAGAGTACAAAGAGAAGTTAAATATGCAGATATAAATAAGATCACATCAATTTTAAAATATAAGTTTGAAAAAGATGACAATATAAAATTTGATCTTAAAAAAATAATAAATGAGGCGGGTGTCAAAGTTGAATAAGGATTATATGTATTTTTATACAAAAGTATCAAGTGCAAATGTAACTCCAGCAGGAAGAATGGTTTATAGAGCATTACTACGATACGCAAACAGGAAAACATGGTCTTGTTTCCCATCGGTTAAAACAATTGTTAATGACACAGGACTATCAGAAAGAACAGTAAGAAAACAAATAAAGATACTTGTAGAAGAAGAACTCATAATAAAAATCCCAAGAAAAAGAGAAAACAACGGAAATACATCTAATATGTATTTTTTTAATTGATCTTTATCTTGGGATAGATGTAATTATATAAGTGCATAAGGATGGTGCAGTTAGGACATCCCTGTAACTAGTTGCCTAAAAATTATTACAGAAAAGTAACTATTAATTGTAAAAATATAATATAAGTGATAAATCGGTTAACAATTGTGGTTGGTATTCATGCATGTTAAACGGATTTTTAACCACTTAATCAATTAATCTTTTTTTTTGTAACAGCGCAATTGTAATATTAATCAAAACAAGAAAAAAATAGAAAAAAGTCATATTTAATAAAAAAGTAGGCGGCGATTCTTTTTTATTATTTAAAATGATTGATATTTTTACTATTAAATAAAAAAAGGGAGGAATATTCGATGGCAATTGCAGTAGCAGAAAAAAGAAAACAACCAACAAAAAAACGTGATGATTATGAAGCACCTTCAAGACATGGTAGGATACATCATAGTAGAAGATTACCAGGTAATAATAATAAAAATAGGTATCCACCGGTCTTTGAACCAAATGGTTCTCAATCGAATTCAGGAAGTAATAAATGAACAAAGACATAGAAATAAAATTTTTAAGTGACTTAACAAAAACAAGGGCTGATTATATTGATCAAGAAAATTCTATGAAGAAGTGTTTAAAAATAAGTTCTTATATAAGAGCAATATCATTGTTATTGATACCAATTTTCACTTTTTGGGATTTTTTAAATGGTGGTCTGGTGATTATTTTAACTGCAGTTATATCTTTTACAGAATTTTATACTAAGTTTAATAAATTTGATTATAAATTGAATTTATTAAATAGAGCTATTACAAGTTTAGATATGGAATATTATCGGTATCATTATGAGTGTGAGGATTATTCATCTGAAGATGGTATTAATAATTTTAAAATTTTTGTAGAAAAAACAACATTAATGATTGAAGAAACAGAACTAAAACTTAATAATAAATATGATATGAGTGCAACAAAAAATATACGATATACATCAAAGGATAATTAATAAATAGTAAATATTTTTTAAGAAAGATTTTTTGTTAGCAAAGTAATCTAATATACTTTAAGAAAATTTATGAAAAAGAGAACAAATGCAAAATATAAATTGTTCTCTTTTTTATATAAACAAGAAAATAATAAGAGAATATATGTTTAGAAATATAAAATATGTTATTAAAGGCTATATATAAACACGTTTAGCGATTTAATAAAAAAATAACAACTAATAGAGATCTTGGCTCTTTCTAGTTGTTATTTTTTAATATTGATTTTTAAATCTATTATCAAAAGTAACTCCTCAAAATTGAAATCTTAAATTATTTGATTATCTTTTATTTATTAAAGCTATTACCATTTCAAAATTAACTAGGAATGTCAAAAGATATCAGAATGCTAGCATATGAATTATTAATCTTTTTAATACTTAAAGAGTTGTATTTATTTAATAAGATTTCATTTATATTTTTTTCGATATCAAATTGATTTATTGACGATGTAGAATAAAATAATTTAAGAATAATTTTATTAGCTGTGTTAACTGATTTTATTATTATAATCTTATCAGAAGTATCAACTTGTATACAAGAATCAATCGATAAATTTATAAGATATTCAAATAGAATCAGTTGTGTGTAGTAATCTAAGTTATTAAAATCACTGTGTTCAATTACAGTTTTAATGTCAATGTTATAATCAATAATTTTTGTTAGATTATTATTTATAACATAGTTTAAAATATATGAGTTACTGTATATTGCATTAAACTCTTTAAAAGCTGTATCAGATAATTTATTTAAAACATTGATTGCTTCTACATAATTTGAATCTTTAAATAATGAATTTAATTGACTACAAGTATGAAGTAGGTTATGTAAGAATTTAAAATTATAATCATAATGTTGAGATAATAAATCAAGTTTGGAATTTATTAATTCTTCTTTTTGCTTTGCAATTTGAAGTTTGTGTTTCATATTTGTTGAATTAATAGCAGATATGAAAATAATAAATAGTATAATATTTGATATTGCTAATCCAACTATAGTAATAAGGGTTTGTGGATTAGTATGCAGTAAATCAAAATAATCGCCCATAGTTACTAATAAAATAATAGTAATAATTGGAAGTATGAATGCTAACCACGTATATTTTGGTAAGTATTCATATTTAATATATTTTAAGATTTTAACATAGATAAAAACAAAAAGTGTTAAAATAGCATATGAAAAAAATATTCCAAATATAAATCCACAAGAGGAAGTATCTCGAGTTATTTTTATAAATAAAATATTATTTAAACAAAATTTTATATCTGATTTTTGATTATCCGCATAAACACTATACTTTCAAGCATTT
>OLON01000796.1_pt1 | contig 20110 bp, 20 predicted proteins | sample 1672691 | NCBI WGS metagenome assembly OLON01 (sample SAMEA3136714, study PRJEB25190) | human gut metagenome | biome: human gut; feature: human-associated habitat; material: faeces | place: Austria | collected 2013
AATTCAAATATATATTTAACTTAAATTTATTATTTTCATAATTTTTAATCTTCTTTAAGATTTGGTATTACTTTTTTTACTTCTTCTATTTGATGCCATGTTTTTTCTAGATTCTTTTGATTTATATATTCTTTTAAATCAGCTAAAGATACAAATTCTTTTACTGATAAGTCATCATCATCATTAATAAATCTTAAAATAAACATAACATTACCTTATTTTCCACAACACTTCTTGTATTTCTTTCCACTTCCACATGGACAAGCATCGTTTCTTCCTACTTTTTCTTCTTTAACTACTGTTTTAGAAGTTTTATATGCTTTTTGTAATTCTTTTCTCTTTGCAGCTGGTAATATAGTCTCCCAACCTGGTAAGTTATATAACCAATGAGCTTCTACTTCTACCATGTTATAGTATAATTTTTCGAAATCTATATCTAATTTTATAGTACTATCAGCTTCTATAGTTTCTAAAGTTATATCTTCCTTTAAACTTTCGCTTATTCCATCTATGAATCCCATGAAATATTCAACTGAAACATTATATTTAGCAGCTAATTCACTAACTTTACCTTCTATAACTTCTTGCTTGTTATTTAATAATTCATTGTATATTGAAGCTTCTGCTTGTAAGTATGCTTCCCAAAACTTTACTTCTGCTTCTTGGCTTTCATGATTATCACTTAAATTTCTCCATTCAGTATATAAACTCATACCTTTGTCCTCCTAGTTATATTTAATATATTTTTATATTAAAAATTAATTATGTATTTATTAAATACGTTAAACTAACTATTATATTATATCATAATTAAATAATTCTTTTAATACTTTTATAGCATAGTCTTGTTCTATAAAAAATGGACTAGATGCTATTGTTATTACTTTTGCTTTTTTTATTAAATCTTTTATTTTTGAAACTTTTAAATCATAAGGAATATAATCCATGTCCTTTGAGAATATATCTAAATCTATATCTAGTACATATTCTCCTTCTATATCTAAATTAAATCCATAAGAACTATCTATTATAATTACCTCAGAAAATATATCATGTTTTAAAGCAGGCTTAATAAAACTTCCTACATTTAAAGTTTCATTAGTATACCTAAATACATCATCAATATTATCTATATCTACATTATAATTTTCAGGTTCTCTTGTATCTTTGTGTTGATCTACATGGACTAATTTACACCCTTTAGTAAAGTTTCCCTTTTTCAAACTTTTTATCCAAAAATAAAAGGCATGGTTATGATTATCAAATATATATACATCTTTATCTTGATACTTATATATAATCATATTCTTAAGTCCCTTAGCCTTTATTTCAATATCCTCATCAATTTCATTGAATACTATTTCTTCTCCAACTGAAACATCATCTAAAGTTCCTTCTATAAGCTTTGGTACATATATTTTTTTATTTTCTCTATCTTCATATGAAAATATATTATTACCAATAGGTCTATCTATATAAAATCCTATATATTTATCCATACTAATTCCTCTTAACTATTAAAATAAGTTCCATGGATATTCCTTAGGTGGTTCACATGTAAACTCCATTTTTTCTTTAGTTGTAGGGTGTATTATTTCTAGTTTATAAGACCATAGTGCTATTTGTTGACCAACTTTATTAACATTTTGTCCATATCTTTGATCTCCAAATAAAGGATGCTTTCTACTTGCAAATTGAACTCTTATTTGGTGAGGTCTTCCTGTTTTTAAATCTATTTCAACAAGACTAAATCCATCTTTTCTATCTAAAGTCTTATAACTTAACTCTGCATTTTTTGCTTCTTTATGATCCTTATTAACTACACTTACCATGTTAGTCTTTTTATTCTTATAAAGATAATCTTTAAGAGTATCTTCTTTCTTATTCATATCACCGTGTATAACAGCTCTATAAGTCTTTTTAAAGGTTTTAGTCCTAACTTGGTCAGATAGTCTAGATGCAGCTTTAGAAGTCTTTGCAAATACCATAATTCCACCTACAGGTCTATCCAATCTATGAACTAAACCAATATATACATTACCTGGTTTATTATACTTTTCCTTTACATATTGTTTAAGTAAGTTGACCATATCTTTATCATTAGTATCATCACCTTGAGAAAGTATATTTACAGGCTTTTCTACAACTAAAAGATGGTTATCTTCAAATATGATTTTAATCATTATTTAGACTCCCATCTTCCAAATATACCACATGGAAGTACCTTTCCATCTCTAGATGTCGGTATACCTATTTCTCCACCGTATATTTTTCCACCTTTAGCTTTTTTAGCTACAGTAGCATCTAATATATGCTCAAGTATTATTGGAGATAATCCTGTAGTGTATGAGTTTATTAAGAAGAATAAAGGTTCATCTGATAATACCTTTGTACATAATTCAACTAAACCATATAATTTCTCTTCTATTTGCCAAACCTCACCTTTAGGCCCTCTTCCGTAAGAAGGTGGGTCCATTATTATAGCATCGTATTTGTTTCCTCTTCTTATTTCTCTCTCAACAAATTTAACAACATCATCAACTATAAATCTTACTTTTCTGTCTCCTAATCCTGATGTATGTAAATTTTCCTTAGCCCAAGTAACCATACCTTTAGATGCATCAACGTGACATACTTCTGCTCCTGCTGCTGCACAAGCTACTGTAGCTCCACCAGTATATGCAAAAAGGTTTAATACTTTTATAGGTCTTTTAGCATTTTCTATCTTATCCATTGCCCAATCCCAGTTTGCTGCTTGTTCTGGGAATAATCCAGTATGTTTAAATCCTGTTGGACTTATATTGAACTTTAAATTTTTATAGCTTATTGTCCATCTTTCAGGATATTTCTTTTTATGTTCCCATTGTCCTCCACCTCTGTTACTTCTGTGGTAATGTCCGTGAGGATTTTTCCATAATCCACTTTCATTTGGTATAGGCCACATAACTTGAGGGTCTGGTCTTCTCAGTACTATATCTCCCCAACGCTCTAATTTTTCTCCGTTACCCATATCTATAAGCTCATAGTCTTTCCATTTATCTGCTAATAATAACATTGAATTCCTCCTAAATTAATTCTATCAATTTATGTATTATACCATATAATTACTTAATATTTTCGGTATTTTATATACTTTATATTCCTAGTTATTAATTATTTAAGGGTTCTAAAATTATATATTATAAATAAGTTTATATTATAAACCTATTTGCTATTTTTATAAACTAGCATACTATATTCTAATTGATTTTCTATAACAGGAGGTAATTTAATATGAATTATTATGAAAGGTCTGATAACTGCTTATATAATCCTATACATGTAAAATTTAATGAAGATTTAAGTATAGGAAGTACTTTTTCTTCTTCATTACAATATCCTTCTTTTTTTACATTAAGAAATTCTTATTTTAATGTAAACCAAAATGTACTTAATAATATAAACTCAACAATAAAATCTGATGTATTTACATTTAAAAATGGATTAATAGATGAAGAAATACAGGTAAATGATGATAATAATAAAAACAATAACCCAGAAGTTAAGTATAGAGTAATTACAAACTATGCTAATACATTTAGTAAAAACCATATATTAAGCACTATAGTTAATCTTATGGCCTTTGTTGATGAAAAAATTGAATACAATGAATTAAACAATTATAACTTTGATTTATTAACTGGAAATATGTTTACTATTGGAAATGTGTTTAATCCTAATGTTGATTATCTAAAAGTTATATCTAATTATGTTAATTACAAGATAAGTCAAAATAAAGAATTATATTATAAGGATGTAGTTGTAGATATTCCTGAAGATCAAGCTTTTTACTTAACTGATGAAGGAATAGTAATTTATTTCGGAGTAGATGAAATTGCACCTAAGGAATTTGGTATTCCAAGATTTACAATGGAATATAAGAAATTTGCTCCATATATAAACCCTAGATTTTACTGCACTCCTGAAAATATTTATACAGCTATGAGACTAAAATCAAATTATAGAAGATAATATAAAGGATAAAGGGATAAAACATTAAGTTTTATCCCTTTATTATTATTCAGCTATGTTATATACTTCTAATCCTGCATCTTTTATTTCTTTTTTCTTAACCTCTACTAAAGCCTTTAATGTATCTAAAGATGTCATTACTTCTGTTGAAAATTCTGTTGCAGTTCTTCTTATCTTAAATCCATCTCTTGTAGAATCATTTCCTTTAGTTGGAGTATTTATTACTATATCAACTTGCTTATTTCTTATAGCATCTAATATATTAGGTCTTGCTTCTTCTACTCTGTTAACTATATCAGCATCTATTCCATTATCTTTTAGGGTTTTTGCTGTTCCTTCTGTAGCAACGAAAGTATATCCTAATTCTTTCATATCTCTTGCTATTTCTATAAACTCTTCTTTATCATAGTTATTTATAGTAGCTAATACTACGCCTCTCTTATCAGACATAGTCTTTCCTGCTGCTAAAAATCCTTTGTATAAAGCTTCTTCTAAGTTTTCACCTACACCTAAAACTTCTCCCGTAGATTTCATTTCAGGTCCTAAACTTACATCAACTCTAGCAAGTTTTGACATTGAGAATACTGGAACCTTAACTGATACTAATTTAGGTTCTTTGTATACTCCTGTTCCATATCCTAAATCAGCTAACTTTTCTCCTAACATACATCTAGTAGCTAAATCTACTATTGGTACATTACTTACCTTACTTATATACGGTACTGTTCTACTTGCTCTCGGGTTAACTTCTATTACATATAATTCATTTTGGAATTCTATAAATTGTATATTAACCATTCCAAGTACGTTTAGTTCTAATGCTATTTTCTTAGTGTAATCAAGTATTTTAGCTTTTATTTCATCAGTTACATTTTGACTTGGATACATTGTTATACTATCTCCAGAGTGAACTCCGGCTCTTTCTAAGTGTTCCATTATACCTGGTATTAATATATCCTTACCATCACATATTGCATCAACTTCTATTTCTCTACCTGTTAAGTACTTGTCTATAAGTACAGGATTTTTAGAGTCTCTTAAAAATGCACTTTCTAAGTATTTAGATAACTTAGCTTCATCGTAAGTTATTTCCATACCTTGACCTCCAAGTACATAAGATGGTCTAACTAAAACTGGATATCCTAACTTTTCAGCTTCTTTTATCCCTTCTTTAACTGACCATATAGCTTTTCCTTTTGGTCTATTTATATCTAATTTTTCTAATAATTCTTCGAATTTTTCTCTATCTTCAGCAGCATCTATATCTTCAAAGTCAGTTCCTAATATCTTTATATTCTTTTCGTGTAAGAACTTAGCTAACTTTATAGCTGTTTGACCACCAAATTGTAGTATCACTCCATCTGGATTTTCTTTTTCTATTATGTTTAATACTTCTTCTTCTGTTAATGGTTCGAAGTATAATTTGTCAGATGTATCAAAGTCTGTACTTACAGTTTCTGGGTTGTTATTTACTATTATAGTTTCTATTCCCATGTTTCTTAATGATTTTACACAGTGAACTGAACAATAGTCAAACTCTATACCTTGACCTATTCTTATAGGACCAGAACCTAAAACTACAACTTTTTTCTTATCACTTATTTCTACTTCATCATATTGTTCATAAGTTGAGTAGTAGTATGGAGATAATGCATCAAACTCACCTCCACAAGTATCAACCATTTTGTATGCTGGTTTTATGTTATATAACTTTCTTAATTCACATAATCTTTCTGGACTTATTTTCATCAAGTCAGCTATACCTTTATCAGAGAATCCTTTTTTCTTTAATTCTAATAAGTATTCCTTATTTAAATCTTCTATTTTCATTCCCTTTAACTTTTCTTCTTGCTCTACTATCCACTTAAATTTATTTATAAACCACTTATCTACTCCAGTGATTTGTTCTATCATTTCTACTTTGTAGCCTCTTCTTATCATTTCAGCTAAGTCAAATAGTCTTTCATCATCAGGAACTACTATACTCTTCTTTAATTCTTCTATACTCTTTTCTTCAGAAGGAGCATGAACTAAAGAATATTTTCCTATTTCAAGAGATCTTATACCTTTAAGTATAGCTGCTTCAAAGTTGCTTCCTATACTCATTATTTCTCCTGTTGCCATCATTTTAGTTCCTAATTTTCTGTTTGCTTGCTTGAATTTATCAAATGGCCACTTTGGTATCTTAACTACTACATAGTCAAGTGTTGGTTCGAAACATGCATAAGTCTTCTTAGTTACTGCATTTTCTATTTCATCTAATGTGTAACCTAAAGCAATTTTCGCTGCAACCTTTGCTATTGGGTATCCTGTAGCTTTTGATGCAAGAGCTGAAGATCTAGAAACTCTTGGGTTTATTTCTATTATTGCATATTCTAAACTATCTGGGTTTAATGCTATCTGAACATTACATCCACCCTTAACTTCTATAGCATTTATTATATCTATAGATGCTTTTCTTAACATTTGGTATTCTTTATCACTTAAAGTTTGACTTGGTGCTACAACTATACTATCTCCTGTGTGAACACCAACAGGGTCTATGTTTTCCATGTTACATACAGTTATACAGTTACCATTGCCATCTCTTATTACTTCATACTCTATTTCTTTCCAACCTTTTATACTTTTTTCAAGTAATACTTGGCTAACTGGACTTAGTTGTAATCCTTGAGTAAGTATCTCTGTTAACTCTTCTACAGTTTCAGCTATACCTCCTCCAGTTCCTCCTAATGTATAAGCAGGTCTTACAACTACTGGGTATCCTATTTTTCCTGCAAATTCTAAACCATCTTCTAAGTTAGTTACTATATCACTAACTACTACTGGTTGGTTTATTTGTCTCATTACTTCTCTGAATGTATCTCTATCTTCACCTTTTTTTATAGACTCTACTGAAGTACCTATTATCTTAACTCCATATTTATCTAATATTCCGGCATCATGAAGTTCAACAGCTAAGTTAAGACCTGTTTGACCACCCATTCCAGCTAATAAACTGTCCGGTCTTTCTTTTTCTATTATTTTTTCTATAAATTCTATTGTTAATGGTTCTATATATATTTTATCCGCTACTTCTTTATCAGTCATTATAGTAGCTGGGTTACTATTTACTAATACAACTTCTATTCCTTCTTCTTTTAAAGCTTGGCAAGCTTGTGTTCCAGAGTAATCAAACTCTGCCGCTTGCCCTATTATTATAGGTCCTGAACCTAGTACTAAAGTCTTTTTTATACTATCTATTTTAGGCATAATCTTTTCTCCTTATCTAATTAACGATTTTTATAATTTTCTATACTAACTCTAAGAACTTGTCGAATATATAATCGTTGTCTTTTGGTCCTGGACAAGCTTCTGGATGATATTGAACACTGTATATAGGTAACTCTTTATGTCTCATTCCTTCTACAGTATTATCATTTAAGTTTATATGTGTTACTTCCATATTTTCTGGCATTTCAGATACGTAGTAACCGTGGTTTTGAGATGTTATAAATATTTTATTCTCCTCTAAATCTTTAACTGGATGGTTTCCACCTCTATGTCCAAACTTTAATTTAGATGTTTTTCCACCTAATGTTAAAGCTAATAATTGATGTCCTAAACATATTCCTACTATAGGTTTTTTTCCAATTAATTCTTTTATATTTTCTATAACATCTTCTAAATCTTCTGGATCTCCAGGTCCATTTGATAAGAATATTAAATCAGGATTTATTCCTAAAATTTCTTCTGGCTTAGTAGTTGCTGGGAATACTGTTATATCACAATCTCTCTTAGCAAAAGATCTTAATATGTTTTGCTTAACTCCAAAGTCCATAACAGCAACCTTAGCACCTTCACCTTTTATATGCTCTATTTCTTTTCTTGTTACAGTTCTTACTGCTTCAGTATTTCTGAAAGCTTCTAACTTTGATTTTACATCTTCTAAAGATGCATTTTCTAAAGTTATTATACCTTTCATTGTTCCATTATTTCTTAGTATTTTAGTTAATGCTCTTGTATCTATGCCTTCAAGTCCTATAACCTTATTTTGCTTTAAGTATGTATCTAAATCCATCTCACATCTAAAGTTATTTGGATCATTACTTTTTTCTCTAACTATAAACCCTTTCACATGAGATTTATTTGATTCCATATCTTCTAAATTTATTCCATAATTCCCTACTAATGGATAAGTCATTGTTACTATTTGACCATAGTATGATGGGTCTGTTAATACTTCTTGATATCCTGTCATAGAAGTATTGAATACTACTTCACCTATACTATCTCCTAAGTATCCAAATGCTTTTCCTTCAAAAATTGTTCCATCTTCTAATATTAATTTCCCCTTCATTTGACCTACCCCCTATGCATTTTCTATTTCTTTTACTATATTAATTGCTGCTTCACTTGGGTTTTCAGCTTTAGTTATAGGTCTTCCAACTACTAAGTAATGAGCACCTTTATTTATAGCATCCTTAGGAGTAACTACCCTTTTTTGATCTCCTACAGAAGCATTTGCTGGTCTTATTCCTGGACATACTGTAACGAAATCCTTACCACAAGCTTCAACTATTTTATCTACTTCTTGTGCTGAACAAACTATTCCATCTATTCCAGCTTCTTTAGCCAGTTTAGCTCTTTTTATAGCTAGTTCTTCAGTTGTCATATTACATCCTATATCTTGTAAATCTTGATTGCTTAATGATGTTAAAACAGTAACCCCTACTATTATTGGTTTTTCTATACCTAATTTCTCAGCCTCTTCTTTAGCTGCTACTGCACACTGTCTCATACCTTCCATATCTGATACATGTATCGTCATTAACCATACATTATCTCTTACTGCTGCTCTTACTGCACTTTGCATTGTATTTGGTATATCGTGAAACTTAAGGTCTAAGAAAATTTTCTTACCTTTTTCTTTTAAATAATCAACTGTTTTTCCCCTTGTAGCTACATATTGCTCTAACCCTACTTTAAATATGTCTACACTATCTTCTAGCTTATCTATTAATTCTTTAGCTTTATCAAATTCATTTGTGTCTATTGCTACTATTAATTTTTCTTTTCCATTTACCATTATGAACTCTCCCTCTTTAATAAAGCCTAAAAAAAATCCTTACACCAAAATGAGGTATAAGGATTTTATCTATTACAGATATCTTTCCCAGCCTCTCTGGACTAGTTTAAAAGACTTTATTATATTTTATTTTTATATCATTAAAATTCGCATCATCTGAATTACTTCTTAAATAATTTCTAACTAAATCTTCTCCAGACTTAGTGTCAACATCATCATAAGTTCCAAAATAAGCACCTTCTGCTACCTCTAAAGTTAAGTTGTATTTTCCGTCTTGTACTTTATTTCTCATTTCTTTCATATTATCCATAACTTTACCTCCTAAATAAATACTTATACTTAAGTTTTCCATATTAGGATTTTTTATTATTGTAATATTTATCCTTTTTCTTTAATTACATCATTACTTTCACATAAAAAAATCACTAGAAAAATAATTTTATTTAACTAGTGATTTTGATTATATTAATTTTTATATTCCATCTTCAGTAAATATAACTTTCTTTGGCTGTGGCTTTATACTATTTACACCAGATTCTTTTATAGATTCACTATCTATATCACATCCTAAAGACAACATCATAGTAGCTTCCACAAGCATCGGTAAATTAGTTCCACAAAAAACTTCTACGTTTGGATATTCTAAAGTTAATTCACTGCTCACTTTAAATGGTGTTCCTCCAACTAAATCTGTGAATACATATATTTTTTTATCTGTTGATTTTATAAAAGAATTTATTTCCTCTTTTAAAGACTCTGGAGACTTATCTTCTGTAAAATCAACAGGTTTTACAAAGTCAAAATTACCAACTATTAAATCTAAACTAGTTTTAAGACCTGAAGCAAATCTCCCATGACCTGTTATTATTATCATTCCTTCTCCTCCTAAAATCTATGCAAATATACCTAGGAATGCTCCTACTATACCTATTACAACTAATATTAGTATATTAACCATTGGAGATACATTCTTTTTAACTAATCCATACATACCAAATGTTACTGCAAGCGGTAATAAACATGGCATTATAGAGTCTAATATACTTTGTAAATCTATAGTTCCTTGCATACTTAAATATTCTGGAGTAACTATATTTACATTTACATATGAAGCTATTAATGCTCCTACAACTATCATACCAAGTACTGTAGCTGCTCTAGTAAATTCTTTAGCATTTTTAGTAAGCTTAGCTATTCCATCAACACCAACTTTATATGACCAGTGCATCAAACCAAATCTAAGACCTAAATGTACTATATTAAACAGTACAAAGAATATAATTGGTCCTAATATACTTCCTTGAAGAGAAAGATTAGCCCCTATACCTGCTGATATAGGTAATAATGTAAACCAGAATATTGCATCTCCTATTCCACCTAAAGGACCCATAGCCGCAACTCTTAAAGAACGTATAGTTTGAATATCAGCTTTCTTTTGCTCTAATGATAATATTATACCCATAACAAATGTTATTAAGAATGGATGACAGTTAAAGAATTCTAGGTTATGTTTCATTGATGTTGATAAATCTTGTTTATTTTTGTGTATTTTTTTAAGCCCTGGAAGTATAGAGTATAACCATCCTCCAGCTTGCATTCTTTCATAGTTAAATGATGCTTGTAAAAACATAGATCTCCAAGCCATTTTATTTAAAGTTTTATTGTCGAGAGTTTCACCTTCAGTTTTATCAATATATTCTAAATTACCTCTTTTCATTACTTCTGTATTAGATGCCATCTGTCATACCTCCTCCTGTATTATTCTTAGTTTTCATACTTACATGGAAGTCATAAACTGCTGCAGCTATTCCTACCATAGCTATAGCTAAAAGTGGCAATTTACCATATGCTACTAATACAAATCCTAGTACCATAAATATTGCATATTCTTTGCTTAACATAACTTTAAGTAACATTGCAAATCCTAGAGCAGGCATCATCTTTCCAGCTGCTGTTAATCCTGCCCAAACTTGTGCAGTTAATACTTTAGTTAAAGTTTCTCCTATCGCTTGACCAGATAGCAATCCAGCTAAAACTATTAATGCGAATAAAACTGCTAATATTCCCATTGCCATATAGTTAACTTTATCTATACCGGCTGGGTTAGCTTCTTCAGCTGCTTTATCACATAATCCCATTAATGGAGACATTACTGTAAATAAAAGAGTAACTGCATATTGACCAAGTAATGCAAATGGTATTGCAAGAGGTAGCGCTGCTGCAACATCTAAGCCAGATTGAACTGCAAATACAGTTGCCATTATACCACCTATAACTGCATTTGGTGGCTGTGCTCCACCAACTGGCATTGCGCCTATCATCATTAATTCATAAGAACCACCAACTATAAGTCCTGTTTGTAAATCACCCATAATAGCCCCTACTATTGGTCCAATTACTATTGGTCTGTATAAAGATTCTAAAAAGTTAAATTGGTCAACTGCCGCTATCATCGTTACAATAAGTATAAGACCAATTTGGATAAAACTTAATTCCATAAAATTTACCCCCTTTTATTTAAATAATTCATCTAAACTTTCAGCAGACTCACTTGGAACTCTCCTGATTTCTAGATCTACTCCTAATTCCTGAAGGCGTCTAAATGCTTTAACGTCATTCTCATCTACGCATACAGCTTTAGATACTTGCCTTTTTCCTTCTGCCATATGCATATTTCCTATATTAACTTTTTTTATAGGCACTCCACCCTCAACTAATCTAACTACATCTTGAGGTGTTTCACATATTATTGCTATATACTGAGAATCACTTGCTTTATGTATTATATTTATAGTTTTTTCTATACTAAAGTATCTTGTTTGAGCAAAACTTGGTGCTGCCATGTCCATAAGCCCCTGTCTAAACTCATTTGTGCATACTTCATCATTTGCAACTAATAATAAATTTGCTCCTACACTTGAAGACCACATTGTTGCTACTTGACCATGTATTAATCTGTTATCAATTCTTGTTAGTACTATATTTGGCATAATCATCAACTCCCTGTAAATCTTATTCAATACTAAGAAAACACTTTCCTGTTATATACTTATTATTTTCATATATAATTAATGTTTTCTTATTCCCCTTTATATAACTAATTTTAGTACCTTCTTATTTCATTGTATTTGTAATTTTGTTTTTTTATTTTGTTCTTTTGTCTCTAAAAATTTAACTTATTTAAATTAAATAAAATAACTTACTATTCTATTGATTAATACTTTATATAAATATGATTAATAAATAAATTTTAAGCATACTTATCTTTATAAAACAAAACCACACTAATCTATAAGATTAGTGTGGTTTAATCATTTAGCATACTTCTTCTTCAAATTGACTGTTATATAGTTCACTATAGAATCCTTTTGATTTTAATAATTCTTCATGAGTTCCTTGTTCAACTATATCTCCATCTTTCATTACTAATATTACATCTGCATTTTTTATAGTAGATAATCTATGTGCTATTATAAAACTTGTTCTACCTTCCATAAGATTTTCCATAGCTTGTTGTATCAATACTTCTGTACGAGTATCTACAGAACTTGTTGCTTCATCTAATATTAGTATTTTAGGATCTGAAAGTATGGCTCTAGCTATTGTTAATAATTGTTTCTGACCTTGTGATATATTATCTGCTTCTTCATTGATTTCCATATTATATCCATCAGCCAATGTCTTTATAAAGTGATGTGCATGAGCTAACTTGGCAGCTTCAATTACTTCTTCATCACTTGCATCAAGACGACCATAACGTATATTTTCCATTATGTTTCCATTAAATAGCCAAGTATCCTGTAAAACCATACCAAATATTTTTCTTAAATCATTTCTTGTAAAATCTCTATAGTCATGACCATCTATAAGTATTTTACCTCCATTTAATTCATAGAATCTCATAAGTAGTTTTACAATAGTAGTTTTACCAGCACCAGTTGGTCCAACTATAGCTACTTTTTGACCTGGTTTTATATTAATAGAAAAATCATTTATTATTATTTTATCTTCATTGTATCCAAATCTAACATGATCAAATTCAACAGCACCTTCTATACCTTCAGTTGATATTGGATTTTTAACATCTTCTACAACTTCTTCTTCTTCTAAGAACTCAAATACTCTTTCTGCTGCAGCTGCTGTTTGTTGCATTACGTTAGCTATTTGAGCAGTTTGAGCTATAGGTTGCATAAATGATCTTACATATTGAATAAATGCAAGTATATCTCCAACTTGTATTTTATTTCTTATAGCTAAGAAACCACCCATTATAGCTACTATTACATATCCTAAGTTACCTATAAATGTCATTATCGGCATCATCATTCCTGATAAGAATTGTGATTTCCAAGCTGAGTTATATAACGTATCACTTAATTTATCAAACTCTTCAATAGCTTTTTCTTCACCATTAAAGGCTTTCATTATATTATGACCACTATACATTTCTTCTATATGTCCATTAGTATGACCTAAATATTCTTGTTGTGCTCTAAAGTGCTTTTGAGATTTTTTTACAACCAACATAATCATCACTAAAGATAGAGGTATTACAATTAAACTAACTAACGTCATTGTAACACTTATCGATAACATCATTATTAAAACTCCAATAAGAGTAGTTGCTGATGTTATCATTTGTGATAATATTTGATTTAAGTTTTGACTTATTGCATCTATATCATTTGTTACTCTCGATAAAACTTCTCCATTAGTCTTTCTATCATAATAGTTAAGAGGTAATTTGTTAATTTTTTCAGATATAGATTTTCTTAAATTATAAGATACCTTTTGAGATATATCTGATGTTATAAAAGTTTGAATAAAAGAGAATATCGAACTTATAATATATAAACTTGCAAGTATAGTTAAAGTTCTAAATATAGCATCAAAATCTATACCTCCACCACTATTACTTACCTTACTAACTAGACCTTCAAATATTTTAGTTGTTGCATTTCCTAATATTTTAGGACCAACTATATTAAATACAGAACTTCCTATAGCAAAAACTATAACCAATAATATAGCTAATTTATATGGGCTTAAATAGCTTATTAGCTTTTTCATCGTACCTTTAAAGTCTTTAGCCTTTTCTTGGCCCATTTTCATATGACCTCCGCCCATACCACCAGGTCTTTTCATTCCTTTTTTATTACTCATTATCTAGCTCCTCCTTTGAAAGTTGAGATAGTGCTATTTGCTTATAAACTTCACAGTTTTTCATAAGCTCATTGTGAGTTCCTATTCCTACAACTTTACCTTCATCAAGTACAACTATTTGGTCAGCATGAAGTATTGTACTTATTCTTTGAGCCACTATTAAAACTGTTGCATCTTTAGTTTTTGATTTTAATTCTTTTCTAAGTTTTGCATCAGTTTTTAAATCTAGTGCTGAGAAACTATCATCAAATATAAATATCTTAGGTTTTTTAGCTAAAGCACGAGCTATTGAAAGTCTTTGTTTTTGTCCACCAGATACATTTGTACCACCTTGAGATATTTCAGTCTCAAATTTGTCTGGTTTTGACTCTATAAATTCCATAGCTTGAGCAATACTTGCCGCTTCCCTTATATCTTCCTTTGTAGAATCTTCTGCACCATATCTTATATTACTATCTATAGTTCCAGAGAATAAAACTGCCTTTTGTGGAACATATCCAATTTCATCTCTAAGTTTATGTTGATTAATATTTCTTATATCAACTCCATTTACTAAAATTTCACCTTCTGTAACATCAAAGAAGCGAGGTATTAAGTTTATTAAAGTTGATTTACCACTTCCTGTACTTCCTATAAAAGCAGTTGTTTGGCCAGGTTTTGCAACAAAGTTTATGTTACTTATAACATTATCCTCTGCATCAGGGTATTTAAATGAAACATTTTTAAATTCTACTTCTCCATACTTATCTTCATCAAATTCTCTAGTTTCTTTTGAATCTTTTATAGCTACATCAGTTGATAATATTTCACCTATACGACTAGCTGAAACTGATGCTCTTGGTAATATAACTGATAACATAGATAACATTAAGAATGACATTATTATTTGCATTGAATATTGAATAAATGCCATCATATCTCCAACCTGCATTACTCCTGCATCAATATTATGAGAACCTACCCAAACTATTAGTATTGTTATCATATTCATAATTAACATCATCGTAGGCATCATTACTGACATTATACGGTTTACAAATGTATTTGTTTTTCTTAAATCTATGTTAATTTCATCAAATCTTTTTTCCTCTACTTTTTGATTACTAAAAGCTCTTATAACTAACATACCTACTAGTGATTCACGTGTTACTAAGTTTAGTTTATCTACTAGTTTTTGTACTTTCTTAAATCTAGGTATCGCTAAACTAAATAAAACTATAATTACTAAAAGTATAGCAACAACCGCTACACCTATTATCCACGCCATTGATGTATCAGTATTTAAAACTTTTAGTACACCACCTATACCAAGTATTGGTGCATATAATATCATTCTTACAAACATAACTGTAAAGTTTTGTATTTGTTGAATATCATTTGTACTACGAGTTATAAGTGATGCAGTTGAAAATTTATCAAATTCAACATTTGAAAAACTTACAACTTTTCTAAATACATCTTTACGAAGACTTCGCCCTATTCCTGCACCTACTCTTGAACCAATAAATCCAACAACTATAGTTGCTAATAAACTTATAAGTGCTATTCCTAGCATAGCTGCACCTGATTTAAATATATAATTATTTTGTAACTTTTCTATATTTATACCTATAGCTTCATATTCATTTTTTATAGCATATATAGATGATTGAGTTAGCATATTTTCATCTAAATCACTTGTTTTATTATCTATCTCTTTTGTCATCTCATCTATTTGAGCTTGAGGTAGTTTTTCAATTACAGAAAAAACATCTACTCCTTTTGGAAGATTGGGTATTTTTCCTTGTTGGCTTGCAGCTTCAATACCTGATACCTTCACCAAAGCCTTACTCATTATTTTATTTAAATTTTCTATTTCTTTTTTATCATTTGTATTTAACTTATATAATGGTTCACTTTTTAATATTGGATATTTTTTAACCTCTTTATCATATTCTTCCTTAGTTAAATTATCCTTGTTTATTAACTTATAATTTTTATTTACTTCATCTTTTTGATTGTTATCCATAAAAATCATTAGTTTATTTAATTCTTTTTCTCTAATAACAGTAGGAACAGCGTTTTTTATACCATTTTGTTGTATCCCTACGTTAACTATGTTTGATGTATAGTCTGGTAAAGATAAATCACAAGTCGCTTGTACTATCAAAAGACCAATTACTAATATAATCGATAACGTAAATGGCTTTAAGTATTTTAAAACTTTAGTCATATTTAAACTTCTACCTCCATTTCAATAAAATTTGTTGTATAATTATAATAGTTATATTTTATAATAGTTATATTTTTTAACTATTATACTTTTTAAGTATATACTTTTTTTAATAAAAGTCAATAATATAAATATTGTTATTTAATATTATTACAAATTAACGATATTAAATAACAAATATGTATTATATGGAGGTAACAATAAATGGATGAAGTTAAATTAGAAGCAATTGTTCAAAATTTTATAAGTATTATACCTTTATTTAAAAAGAAACTTTTACATGATAATTGTAAATTTGATAAAGGTAATTTAAATCATTCTCACTTTCAAATATTAGCGGTTTTAAAAAAGGAAGGGCAACAACCTATATCAGAAGTGGCAAAAAAACTTTTTATATCCACACCTAATATGACTAAGTTATTAAATAAACTTATCGATGAAGGTATGATTGAAAGGATTCCTGGAGAAAAAGACCGCAGAATTATAAATATAAATTTAACGGAAAAAGGAAGTACATATTTAAAAAGTAGTTTCTTAGAAATTCAATCATCATTAAAAGATAAAATTTCTTCTTTACCAGATGAAAAGCTTGATAAATTAAATGATTCTCTTATTACTTTAAAAGAAGTATTAAATGAAATAAGCTCAGATTTTTAAATCTGAGCTTTTTCATTTAATTTAACTAATTGACTTAGTTTATCTAATTCTTTAAGTATTACTAATATAGTACTTATTATAATCTTTGTATTTATATTTTTACTTTTATTTATACCCTTTTGTATAATTGTTACCTTATTTGTTATAGCGTCATCTTTATATTCAATTAGTAACTTTACATTATTAATAATTTTATCTATATCATTGGAATTTATACTCTCTCTATAAATCCACATATATAATTCATAAATATTACTAGCTAAGTATCTTCTTTCATTTACTATATTGTTATAATTTTGATTTTTATCTATCTGCTTATTCATTCTAGCTTTAGATTCTATAATAGATGTTGTAACAAATAGATGTTTTATAAATTCAGGATTATTTTTTCCCTCTACTAAACTGCGTAATTCCTTAAACATTTTTTTAATAGAAGCATCATATATTTTTCTTAATTGTTCATTTGATTTTTCTAAGTTGTAAGGAAATAAATATTTATTAGCTATTATAGCTATTATGGTACCTATAGCTACCATTAAAATTCTTTCAATTGTTAACTCTTGAATATTACCAACAATAGCAGCTGCTCCAATTGCTGATACGGTTACAAATATTATTTTATACTTATATTCATTGATATACCCTTGCAAGTAACCAGCAAGCATTACTATAAGTAGTCTAATATTCTCAGTTTTAAATATGCTAAATAATATAATTATAATCACAGATCCAACTAAAGTAGATCCTATTCTATATCTAATTTTATGTTTAGATGTTTCATATAACGGAGTAGTTAAAGATAATATTGTAAACAATATCCATCTTCCTTCAGGAAGTTTAAAATATTCCATTAAAAATAATCCAATAGTCATAGTTATAGCCATACGCATACCATAACAATATTTAGGTGAATCAGTATCTGTTAAAAAAGATTTGATATTTTTCTTTGAGAATATTTCCGGTTTATCTCCTATTTTATCAACTACGTTATATTGCTTTATATCGAGTTTAGTTAACTCTTCTAAAGTATCATCTAAGCAAATCATACCTTCTAATAATTGTAAATTAAGCAAATCATTTATTTCATGTTCTTGGCAATAGTTTAAAAGTTTCTTTATATTATAAGAATTTAGTTGTATTGTTTTATTTTCTTTAGAATTAATAGAAATTACTTCTTTCGCAACTTTTACTAATTCTTCTAAAGTATCTAGTATCATTAAATTTATCAACTTATTATTATCACTATATAATATTCTACTTATACCTTCTAAAGCTACGGATATATTTAACTTTATTTTAGCCTCTTTTGTTAAATAGTAATTTGACTCTCCCTTATCATATACTATCGTTCTAAATTCATCTATCGATGAATTTATATTATTTATAGAATCATAATTATTTGATTTACCTTTGATACAACATACTTTATTTTCAATAGATTCACATACATCTACTAATATCTTATTACCACTAGTAACCAATTTATTTTTATTAAAAAGTAATTGTACTAACATTATTATAAGTGCTCCAAATATTAAGGCCAGCAACCTAATATCCAATCTATCGGTTGGTACAGGTGTAGTTAATAAAAATAGATATTGTAATCCAAAAGGAACATATAATGGCTGTCTTAAATTATAAGTAAAGATATAACTAAATATAAATACTACTATAAAGTTAATTATAAGTCCTAACCACATATTACTTGCAACAATCAGTGATGTTCCCATCCCTATCAACAAGTTTATTCCTATAAATTTTAATGTATTCTTTAAAGGCGATCCAGTAAAATCTCGCTCTAAAAACATAAGCGTTGCTGTTATTGTTGTAACGCCAATCAATGTATTTTCTTCTCCGAATATTGATTTAAATGTAATAACAAAAAACATAACAATTACAAATGTAATAGTATTATTTATAATGATCTTTTTGATCACGTTATCTCCTCCTTATTAAATTTATTTTGCACTTTTTCTCTAAAGATATTACTATATAAAAAAAAAAAGACCTTTAAGTGTAGTAACAACTACCTTAAAGGTCTTTTATATATTTTACTTATTTATTCTCTGTTTATTTATTATTTTTCTACTTACTTAAAATTAGTTTAAATCAGATAGTATCTCTTGTAGTACTGATTTTGCATCATTTTTTATAAATTGTTCCTCAACTTCATAGTATTCACAATCTATAAATCTCTCTATCTTTTCTACCTCTTCAACTTCTCCATCTATAGCAAATAATACTGCTGTTGATTCTTTTATATCATTTACAGAAAGTTCATTTATTATTTTTCCTTCTGATTGTATTTCAGACTTTATCTCTACACCTATAGAATCTCCTGCTTTTTTTAAAGATTCTATACACTCATTATTATTCGCCACTACAACTATTATCTTATTCATAACTTTTACCTCTATTTCGTATTTGCTGGTATTATTTCTATCCAATAATTATCTGGGTCTGCTATAAAGTATATTCCCATTTCCTTATTTTCATAGCATATACATCCCATTTCTTTATGTAAATTATATGCACCATCAAAGTCTTCAACTCTAAATGCTAGATGGAATTCATTATCTCCTAAGTTATAAGGTCTATCCCAATCTCTTAACCAAGTTAACTCTAACTTGTGTGTACTCTCTCCATCTCCTAAGAATACTAATATAAAACTGCCATCCTCTGCTACTGTTCTTTTAGTTTCAACTAGTCCAAGTGCATTTTTGTAAAATTCTAAACTTTTTTCAAGGTTTAATACATTAAAATTATTGTGACAAAATTTAAATTTCATAATTCATCTCCTTAATATTAATTTAAGTATAAACTACCATTAATTAGATATAAAATCAAGTAATCCAATTTTATCCAATATGTTCTTTTTTATATGTAAATATTCATTAATAAATTCTCTCATTGTATATCCTAATTTATTAACAATCATTTCTATATTTTCTAATACTTTCAAACACTTGATAACTATATAATTTTATTTTTATGAATAA
>OLON01000801.1_pt1 | contig 19945 bp, 20 predicted proteins | sample 1672691 | NCBI WGS metagenome assembly OLON01 (sample SAMEA3136714, study PRJEB25190) | human gut metagenome | biome: human gut; feature: human-associated habitat; material: faeces | place: Austria | collected 2013
ATACCGCAACCAACACCGCCACTTGCCCGACTGTCAGAAAGCAGATCGGCAAGACCACTTATATCGTCCGTGTCCATTTCAGCCAGACCGCAAAAGAGACAATGGAGGACAAAATCAAGCGTATGCTCCGTGAGGAAGTCCGCAAAATGTGACTTCTTTGTGAATTTGATGAAAAAGTCCTTGACTTTTCGTCTCTGGAAAGACAGCGAAATCAATCTTGATTAGCTGCGGTGCGAGGTTAGCACCATTTGATATTAAGGAGCTGCGTGACCTTATGGAATATGACGAGCTGGAGCTTGATACTCTGGGAGAGGAAAAGACAGCATTATTCGTTATTATTTCCGATACCGATGCCACATTTAATTTTGTGGTATCAATCATGTATTCACAGCTCTTTAACCTGCTTTGTGATAAAGCAGATGATGTTTATAACGGAAGGCTCCCGGTTCATGTGCGTATGCTCCTTGATGAGTTTGCGAACATCGGGCAGATTCCACAGTTTGAGAAGCTGATTGCTACAATCCGTAGCCGTGAAATATCAGCTTCTATTATTTTGCAGTCAAAATCCCAGCTCAAGGCGATTTATAAGGACAATGCAGACACCATAGAGGGCAACTGTGATACCACCTTATTCCTTGGAGGAAAGGAAAAGACCACTTTAAAAGAGTTGGCGGAAGTATTGGGTAAAGAGACGATTGACCTTTATAATACCTCGGATACAAGAGGTACAAGCCAGTCCTATGGTCTGAATTATCAAAAGACCGGAAAAGATATGCCATACTTGTTCGTGAAGAGTTCAGTTGCCTTGAATTTCACATGAACAGGGACACGATCAACTGGATTCTGAAAAAACTGAATACAGGAGGTCGAACATGGAGCATTTACCAAAGAAAATCCATCAAAACGGCATCAGCTACACGCTGGTGGGAGAATACTACATCCCCGACCTGAAGCTGCCGGAGGAAAGCCGCCCCATTGGGCGGTGGGGCCGGATGCACAAGGCGTTTCTGCAAGAACACCGGCCCGGCCAGTACAGCGCCCTGCTTCTGTCGGGAAAACTCTGGACATATCTTGCTGACCTGAACGAACAGGCCGCTGACCGGCTGGCGTGTATCGTCTCGCAGATGCAGGAGGAGGAGGGCGTCACCGAGGAACTGAAAGCCCGTGACCAGCTTGCATGGGTCGGGGCCATGAACAGCATCCGCAGCCGGGCAGAGGAAATCATCCTGTCTGAGATGATTTTTGTCTGAGGGAGGTGGGCGCATGATTCTGGAAGAAATGTTTAACGGCAAATTTTATCCCTGCGAAACAGTGGTCGCAGATTCACCGAGATTTAAGCAGGCAGTCAAGGCCAGCGCCGCCCTGATGGACACCTTATCGGAGCGTCTGAGCAAAGAGGACTATGCACTGGTTGAAGAATTGCGGGAGCAGGTGGCAATCGCTCAGTGTGAGGAAAACGAAAGCCACTTCAAATATGGCTTTTCGGCGGGGCTGCTTGTCCAGCAGGAAGCCCATGCACAGGTGTCGCAGAAAAACAAAGAATAGCATCTTCAATAGTGGTTGTTCCCAAACTGGGAACAACCACCACAACAGAATACAGCTTCACGAAAGCCATTTGCCAATCAACCGGCGGATGGCTTTTTTGCCGCTCCCGGATATGGAAATTTTACTTCCGCTTACGTCTGGCCTTGCGGTTGGGCGGGATGGGGCTGGCCTTTCCTCTCATATTGTTGGGGCTTTTGAGCTGCTTGGACAGGCTCAGTATCCGCAGGAACGCCGAGAAGTCCTCCGAGGAAATCTTCTCAAAGGGTATCTGCAACTTATCGCAGAACTCGTGGATCAGCATTTCTGTATCGCTGCCCTGCCCTATGGCCTGCTCAAATTTTTCCTTCACATCATCCAGCGTGGGCTGCGGGTCGGCAGTGGTCTTGTCCTTGCGGTGTGCTTCCCGGATGTCCCGGACGATGCTGTCCAGATCATCGTGCATGACGTGGCTGTAAAAATCGCTTTCCTGCACCTGCCCCAGTTCCAGCGTCCGCATATAGAGGTCATCTTCTCCGGGCGCATACTTGCTCATGACGGTCTGCCGGGTGGCCTCCAACACCAGATTCATCTGCTCCACCCGCATATTGGCGATCTGGTCGATGCAGATTTCCATATCTATCATCAGCCGCCGGAAATTCGGGTGGGTAGCCAGTTCGCAGAGAAGCCGGTTGTTGATTTTGCCGCTGCTCAAAAGTTCCACCATATCATCACTCAGATGCAGAGATTGAAGTTCTGTGTTTGGGTGATTTTTATTTTCCGTCAGCCCCATCAGATAGTCGGTGGACACACCGTAAAAGTCCGCCAGCGTTGCAATCGCAAACGGGCTGATGTCCTTGTAGTCATCGGTTTCGTATTTTCCCAGCGCGGATTTAGACAGGCCGGTCTGCTCCGCCAGTTGTTCCAGCGTCAGGTGCTTGTCCACCACCCGCAGGTCTTTGAGCCGCTCCGGGATTGTCAGCTTTGCGTACATCCAAAGCCCCCTTTCTCGTTATCGTTTTTCAGTGATTACACCCATTATAGCACGATTCCATAAGCGTGGAAATATGCGGATTTCAAGCGTTTTTCCGACGTTTTGGATATACGGGAAAGGGCCTCTTTTTTCGGTAAACTGGTTCTTGCAGACAGGCACAGAACCTTGAAAATCGAATGACCGGCTGCAAGGGGTATGGCCTCCGGGGAAGTGACGCCAGGACAGAAATCGAGCGCACCAAAGAGGCCGATACGCCGGGAGAAATTCCGGGCAGGAGCGGCTTGCAGGCAGACCGGCGGACAGGAAGCAAGTTTATCATGCGGGGCGTATGGCTCCGCAGCAAAGAAAAGGAGGAAATCATTATGACACTGAGCATGAAAGAAAAGAAGATTCTCTACGCTTACGGCTGTCCCAGCCACCACAATACGGTGACACGGCTGAAATGGCTGACGGCACTGACAGTTGACCCGGAGGCCAAACGCCGGATGCTGGGGCTGGTCCGGAAGGTGGAGACGGAGGTGGACGAAAGCTGGTACGAGGATTTTTACCACCATCTGCGCATGGAGATGGACGAGTACCGCCGTCTCAAGCGTAGCCTGCGTGTGCTGAAATCTTACACCGAGTATGAGGAGGATCTGTATGAGGAAGCTGTCTAAGTATGAGAAAGAAACCATCATCAACTGGAACGAGGCGGAGAACCTTGCCAGCATCTACACCTTCAACGCCAGCTTGAAGCGCAGGCTGGCTGATTTCAGCCGGAAGTACCCGCTGCTGTGCCGGGGTGCAGGGGCGGCAGCGCACTGCTGGGGTCAAGGGGCAACGCCCATTGGCGGGTTGAGGGCAGCCGCCCCATCGGGTCAAGGGTGAAACGCCTTGCCCAGGGAGAGTTGATGCCTGCGTCAACTCGTACTGGGTATTACCTGACGCAAAACTCGCAGGATTTGCGGCTTCGCCGCCCCTTCCCCGGCCCCAGAACATCTTCGCAGGAAGGAGGAAATCTGTTTGAAACTGACACGACACAATGGGCACTCCGGCAAGCATGGCACCTATAATCCCCGTCACAATGACCGCTGGTTCGATGTGGAGAACAGCGAACACATTGACGCAGAACGGGCAAGGCAGAATGTCTACTGGGACTGCTACCGGGGCTTTACCACCCATGAGTTTCGGGAGAACCCGGAGCAACCGGATTTCAGCTTTGAGGAAATCGAGCGGATGTACTATTACGAGCATTACGGCGGCCATGTGGAGGCCCAGAACGCCCGGAATGAGAAAACCCGCCACACCGAGCGCAACCGCACTGTGGAGGACTTGCTGAAAAACAACAAGACCTGCCCGGAGGAAAGTATCTACCAGATCGGCACGATGGGAGAATCCGTCCCGCCGGATACGCTCTTTTCCATTGTCAATGAGTTTTATGAGGAATTTGAGCGCCGCTTTGGTTCTCATATCCACATCTTAGACTGGGCGCTCCATCTGGACGAGGGGACGCCCCACATCCATGAGCGGCACGTCTTTGACTGTGAGAACCGCTACGGGGAACTGTGCCCCCAGCAGGAAAAGGCGCTGGAAGAACTTGGCATCCCTCTCCCCAACCCGGAGAAGCCCAAAGGCCGGAACAACAACCGCAAGCAGACCTTTGATGCGGTCTGCCGGACGATCCTGTTTGACATCGCCAGACGGCATGGGCTGCATCTGGATCAGGAGCCGTCCTACGGCGGGCGGGACTATCTGGAAAAACAGGATTATATCCTGATGAAGCAGAAGGAGCAGCTTGCGGCGCAGGAGCAAAAGCTGGAAGAACTGACGCTCAAAATCGAGGACGTGGAGACGCTGTTAGATGATGTTTCCGATGCTGCCTATGACAAGGCGGTGGAGGTCGTGACCGATACCGTCCGGCAGGAGACACACAAGGAAGATATTCGTCTGGTGGAAGAATCGAAAAAATGGGTGCTTTCGCCGGAGCGCAAGGCCCCAAAGAAGGAACGTGAGTATGCCGCTGAGCGTCTGGATGGGGTCATTACCAAAATCAAAAACGCCATGCAGCACGCTCTGGCAAAAATCCAGCGGACGCTGATGCAGCCGGAGGTCAAGCAGGCTGGGAAGGAGCAGGTCAAGAAGAAAGCCAAGGAATCCATTATGGATATGCTGGCAAAGGCAAAGCAAAGCGCTGACCGGGATAACCGGGAGCGTTGGGAACGGGAAGGGCGAATTGCCCCGACCAAAAAGAACGATATGGAGTTATGAGGCACCTGACTTTCTGCGGAAACCGGGTGCCTTTTTCTCTGTCTGGAGGTGAGAAAATCGAATGTATTTGAAGCGGTGAAGCAGGCTGTCCCCACAAGGCAGGCTGCGGAATCTTACGGGGTATGGGTCGGCAGGAACGGGATGGCCTGCTGTTCCTTCCATGATGACAAACATCCCAGTATGAAGGTTGACCGCCGGTTCCACTGCTTTGGCTGTCAGGCAGATGGGGATGTGATTGATTTTACCGCCCGTCTGTTCGGGCTGAGCAGCAAAGAAGCGGCGCTGAAGCTGGCGGAGGATTTTTCTGTCCGCTATGACGCTAAAGGCCATGACCCGCCCCGCAGGAGGCCGGTCAAACGAAAAATCAGCGAGGAACTGCGCTATCGGCAGGCGGAGCAGAAATGTTTCCGGGTATTGTGCGATTACCTGCATCTGCTGGAACGCTGGGAGAAGGAATACGCCCCGCAGACGCCGGAGGAAGCATGGAACCCGCTGTTTGTGGAGGCTCTGCAAAAGAAACCGTACACGGAGTATCTGCTGGATATTCTCTTGTCCGGTAGCATGGAGGAACGTGCCTGCGTGGTCGCTGAGTATGGAAAAGAGGTGAGAAAGATTGAGCGGCGAATATCAGAGTTTACCGCCAGCCACCCGGCAGGCCGCCATGAGCGCAGCCGAAGCCTTAGCACCGGAGCAGAGCGTTGACGAAGTGCGGGAAAGCCTCTCTGTCACCGAGAAAGGCCAGCCCGCCAACACCATCGGCAACTGCCGGACGGTGTTCTGCCATGACCCGCTGCTGCGGGACGCTATCCGGCTGAACCTCCTGACTGACCGGGTGGACATCGTGCGGGATTTGGGCTGGCGCAGGAACACCAGCGCCCTGACAGATACGGATGTGAAGTATCTGCTTCTCTATTTTGAGCAGAACTACGGACTGACCAGCGAGAAGAAAATGACGGCGGCCCTGTCCATTGTGGCGAATGAGAATTGCTACCATCCCATACAGGACGTACTGAACGGCCTTGTGTGGGACGGGACGCCCCGTATTCGCTCCTGTCTCCATCACTTCTTAGGTGCGGAGGTCAGCGACTATGTGGAGGAAATGTTGAAACACTTTCTGCTGGGAGCCATCCGGCGGGTGTTTTCCCCCGGCTCCAAATACGAGGAAATGCTCTGTCTGGTGGGCGGACAGGGGGCTGGCAAGTCCAGCTTCTTCCGCCTGCTGGCGATCCGGGACGAGTGGTTTTCCGATGACCTGAAAAAGCTGGACGATGACAGGGTATTTTTGAAGCTGCAAGGCCACTGGATCATTGAGATGTCGGAGATGCTGGCTACCAGCAGCGCCAAAAGCATTGAGGAAATCCGCTCTTTTATCAGCCGCCAGAAGGAAACCTACCGGACGCCCTATGAGGCCCAGCCCAAAGACCGGCTGCGGCAGTGTGTGTTCGGCGGTTCTTCCAACACGCTGGACTTCCTCCCCCTTGACCGGGCCGGGAACCGGCGTTTCCTTCCCATCATGATTTACCCGGAGAATGCAGAGGTTCACATTTTGGAGGACGAGGACGCTTCCAGAGCCTACCTGTTGCAGGTCTGGGCGGAGGCCATGACGATTTACCGCAGCGGCCACTATTCCATGAAATTCAGCAAGTCCATCCAGCGGCAGCTTGTGGAGGTGCAGAAGGATTTCATGCCGGAGGACACGGAGGCCGGGCAGATACAGGGCTTTCTGGAACACTACACCGGCAGCATGGTCTGCTCCAAACAACTGTTCAAGGAGGCGCTGGGCCACACCTATGACGAGCCGAAGCGGTGGCAGCTGCACAATATCAACGAAATCATGAATACGGTGGTGACGGGCTGGAAGCCATTCTCCAATCCGAGGATGTTCGCCGGATACGGCAGGCAGAAGGGCTGGGAACGGGACGTTTCCGGCAACGAAAGCAACGAGATTTTTCAAGAAAATTCACAAAGTAAGATTTGCAGGCCAGACGGTAGTTTACAGGTTTTTGGAGGTTCGTTGCCGGACTTCGTTGCCGGTGCTGCCGTCCGGCCTGTCTCTCTATGGAGGTAGCCTATGGAAAAAAGCAAGAAGCAAAAAAATAAAGTCCGTTTTGTGGTGGTGCGGGAGTTCTCCGGGGAGAAGTCCATGCGGGAAGCCTTTGAGCAGCTCATTGAGCGCCAGACCTGCGAACACTTCGAGGAATGGCGGCATCAGCGGGAAATGGTCGAAAAAGCGGCGTAAAAACGGTTGATTCAGGGACAGGGACATGGTACTATAATGGTATCGTGTCCCTGTTCATAGAAGGAGAACGCTATGAGCAGGAAAAAACAAGTCTATGAGAGAATCACCGCTCTCTACTGCCGTATCTCTCTGGATGACGGCGGCGACAATGAGAGCATGAGCATCAGCAACCAGAAACTTATGCTCCGGGACTTCGCAGAAAAGCATGGGATGTTCCAGTATGAGTATTATGTGGATGACGGCTATACGGGCCGCAACTTCAACCGCCCTGCCTTCCAGCGCATGATCGCTGACATTGAGGCGGGAAAGGTCGGCTGCGTGGTCACGAAAGACCTATCCAGGCTTGGCAGGAATTATATCGAAGCTGGCAGCTATATCGAAATCTTTTTCCCCAAACACAATGTGCGCTATATCGCCATCACCGACGGCGTGGACAGCCTGACCCGTCAGGAGATGGACATCACGCCCTTTAAGAATATCCTAAACGATATGTACAGCCGGGATATTTCCAAAAAGGTGCTGGCGGGACGCATGACCCGTTCCAGATAGGGAAAGTTCTGCGGCGGGCAGCCGCCTCTTGGCCTGATGCGTGACCCGGAGGACAAAGGGCATCTGATCCTTGACCCGGAAACAGCGCCGGTGATCCGAAAAATCTATGATATGGCACTGGACGGCTGGGGCTGTATGCGGATCGCAAAGCAACTCATGGATGATAAAATCCCCATCACCAGAGTAAAAAGCAATACAGAATGTGACGTGAACTACTATTCATGGGGGAGCGCAAGGATCAGCCATATCCTGCGGAATCCCTTTTATAAAGGCGCACATCTTGTCTGCCGGACACACCAGAAAGGCATCCGCTCCAATACTTATGACATTATCCCCCGTGAGGATTGGGAGGTCATCGAGGGCTGTCACGAAGCGATTGTGACGCCGGAGGAATGGGAACAGGTGCAGGAAATCATTGATCGCAGGCCCACAATTATGAAAGGCAACGCCTGCCCCTTCTATAACCTGTTCCACGGGCTGGTCTATTGCGCCACCTGCGGGAAGTCGATGCAGGTACGGTATGAAAAGGTCGGCAGAACCGGAAAGAACCGCTTCACCGGCGAAATGCGGGAGCCAATTGACAGGGCATACTATATCTGCCAGACTTATAACCGGCTGGGTAAGAACGCCTGTACCAGCCATAAGATTGAAGCAAGAGATTTGTATAATCTGGTGCTGAAGGATATACAGGAATTGGCGGAGCAGGCCATGAAGGACGCTGATGCGTTTTACCAGCGGCTCAGCAGCCGGATGGAGCGCCGGTATCTGGTAGACGCTTCCCAGACCGAGAAAGAGCGGAAACGGCTGGAAGCCCGGAATCAGGAAATTGACGGGATGTTTTTAAGCCTGTACACTGATAAGGCCAAAGGCATCCTGACTGAACAGCGGTTTATGAAGCTGACGGCGGCGCTGGAACAGGAGCAGGAAGCCAACCAGAAGCGCCTGCACGATCTGGCTGTGATGCAGAGCCGGGCGGACGCACAGGAAAGCGAAGTCCGTACCTTTATCAAGGAAATCCGGCGCTATGCCGCCATTGAGGAACTGGACGAGTCCGTACTGAACCGGCTTATCAGCAAAATCCTGATTAGCGAGGTAAAGAAGGTGGACGGCCAGAAGGTGCAGGAAGTCAGAATTGTTTATAACTTTGTCGGGGAAATCCCGGAGATTGCAACGTAAATAGTTTGCCCCATCTCTCAATCACTGAGGGATGGGGCGTTATTTATGCCATTATAATCATTTTCTCGTTGTTTCAATAATCAATATGGGGCAAATTATTATTAACTAATAATGATTTTCATACCCGTCTCAATAATTGTAACTGCCTGAATGAAATTACTCTGCTGTCTTAATGCGCTCCACAACGGATTGCTTGAAAAATAATCTGTTCTGATAAGCATTAACGATACTGTAAACCAATAGTACAGCCACAAAATAGAGAACCATAAACAGCGCCGGAAAATGATATTCAAAATATGAAAGTCCGGGAATCTGTGATACACGGTTGCAAAGGATAAATCCCATTGGAATCCCTAAAATGCAGCTTCCAACAAAACTGCAGACAAGATAAATAAGGTTTTCGGTACGCTGCGTTTTTCCAATCTGCTTTTTTGTCATTCCTGTAGCCTCCAGCAATGCGTAATCGTGTTTTCTGCTGATTACATTGGTAATGCTTGTATTTAACAGATTGATGAACGAGAACAGGCTGACCAGCACAGTCAAAACCATTACAATGACGGTGGCATTGTGGAAATAATTTTCCAGAGAGGAAATATCTTCTGCAAGCACCGACACATAAAGTCTATTATCCTGATTTGTCATCTCTTTTATCTCACGAATGGTATCTGTTTTTGAACCGTCATCTGTCAGGCAGATATACCATGTCAATGTACAATTCATCTCGGATATTTTGTCTAATACCTCGCCATTTGTATATAAAACAACACCGGTATCCTGATCTTCTACAAATCCAGTGACAGAAAATGTTACCGGGATATCGGAAAATCCTGTATCGACTGTACCTGATAGACTGTCACCAACATGAAGTTTTTTACCCAATTCTTGATAATAGGGCGACTTACGGTTTACAATTACCGGAACTGTTGTGTTTTCGCAGTTTCTATCAGGCAGATTTCCTTCTACAATTTTTTCCTGAAAACTATCGGGGTTTACGATACTCTGTATTCCCAATTCCGTTTCATTGTCTTGTGTATCATCTATATAAACAATACAGTCTAACATTTTTTCTTCGTACAAATGTTCAACACCTGACATCTGACTTATATATTCTTTTGCTTCATTGGTAAAAGGACTATCTTTCATTAAGTTATATGTGGAATCCTCGTCAGCCGTTGAATTTAGCCGGATATATAAATCACTTCCTTCATCATAAGGCTGTACGGCAAGTCTTTCTACATCAATCGCATTTAATACAGAAAATACCAAAAACATTAAAATGCCGCTTAACAGTAAAGATGAAAACGTATATGCCATTTTCTTTTTATTGGAACAGCAATATTGCCACCCCAACCATGTAGGAGTAATTTTATGGTTCTTTTTGCGCTTTTTGAACCCTGTTTCACTTTGCCTTTTCATTGCGTCTATCGGAGAAACAGAGGCAGCTATTTTAGCCGGAGATCGAAAAGCAAACCAAGCAATCATCCAGATAAAGCCACCTGCAGCAAGCATACAAAATATGCTGGGTAATACATAAAAATCAAGCGGTAAAAGGATATTTAAGAGAAAGCCAGCTAAGATACCAACTATCATGTAAGGGCGGACTAATTTCTGACGTTCTCTTTTTACCATACTCCTAATTTGACGATAAGTGGCACCAATCGCCCTTAACTGTGCAAAGTCCTGTACCCGTTGAAGGATAGACACATATACAATGTTTTTTATTGCCAATCCAGCCGTAAAAAGCAACAGTATAACAATACCCGCAACAGTTCCAAGCATTTGAGTTGAATTATCTACTTGGCTACTCTCTTTCATGTTGATTGTAGCATTGCATAAAAGGATTACCATAAAACTTAACAAGAATCCGGAAATCAAAATAATGATACCGACAAAGAAATTTCTTTTTCTATTTGCAGAAAGACTTTTTACAGCTAATTTCTTCTCGATACCCGTTGTATCGTTTTCAAAAGGCCAGATCATAGTTTCATCCCTCCTGTAATCTTGCCGTCCTCAATACGGACAATCCGATCTGCAAGACGAGCAATATCATTATTATGGGTAATCATCACTATGGTTTGATGAAATTCTTCACTGGTACGTTTGAGAAGCCCCAAAACCTCGGAGCTTGTTTTGCTGTCGAGATTTCCGGTCGGTTCATCGGCCAATACAATAGCCGGTTTTGAAATAAGGGCGCGAGCAATAGCAACACGCTGCTGTTGGCCGCCGGAAAGTTGGTTCGGCATATTATTTAGTTTGTCATCAAGTCCGAGCATATTCACAATGTTGTCCATAAATCGCTGATCTGCCGTGTCGCCGTCCAGCTCCACAGGCAGGACGATGTTCTCATAAACATTCAAGATGGGAACAAGGTTATAGTTCTGGAAGATAAAACCGATGTTGCGGCGGCGGAAGATGGTAAGCTGTTCGTCATCCATTTTCGACAGTTCTTTGTTCCGAACAATGACCTTGCCGGAAGTAGGGGTGTCCAGCCCTCCCATCATGTGAAGCAGGGTAGACTTTCCGCTGCCGGAAGTTCCCACAACTGCCACAAACTCGCCGTCCTCTACGGAAAAATTCACACCATCAAGGGCGCGGGTGATGTTCGGCTCTGTACCGTAATACTTTTTCAGATCAATCGTCTGTAAAACGCTCATATTCAAAACTCCTTTCAAGACGTTCTGCCTGTTGATAAGAGTATTGTAAAACCAAAATGTCCGTGAAATGTTACAGCGTCCAGAAAAATTCATTGAAAATCGGGGTGAAATGTTACAACGCTCGGACATTTCAAAAATATACGGCGGGCAGCCGGAAATGGCCGTCCGCCGTGTCTTATCTTACAGGCAACATAATGGAAAATTCTGAACCCTTGCCCGGCTCCGAAACAACTTTAATATAGCCGCCCTGCCGCGTTACGATCTCGCGGGCCAGATACAAGCCAATTCCCACACCCTGCTGGTCGTGTACTTCTTCCTCCCGGTAAAATCGCCGGAAGATGGCGGCCTGATTGCTTTCGGAAATGCCCTTGCCGGTGTCAGTCACTTTGATCTCCACATACATTTCCCACAGCACCACCGACACAGCGATTTTCCCGCCTGCCGGGGTGTACTTCACCGCATTGTCCAGCAGGTTAAAGAGGGCTTCCGATGTCCACTTGCTGTCATGGGAAACGGTCAAATCCTCCGGGCAGTCCACGGACACGGCGATTTCCTTTTTCTCCGCTGCATACACGATCCCACTCATGGCCTGTGCCACGGTATCAAAAAGGCGGCCCGGTTTCTTTTCCAACTGGATCACGCCCGTTTCCAGACGAGAGGTTTTTACAAGTACCTGAAAAAGAAAATCCAGTTTATCCGTTTGTGAGAAGATGCCCCGGATAAAGTCGATACGTTCCGCTTCGCTCACAGGCTTTTCAAGTAGCGTATCCGCAGCCATTTTCAAATTACTAACCGGCGTTTTCACCTGATGGGAAATATCTGAAATGAGGGATTGAAGCTCTCGGCGTTCTTCGTCCACCTTGCGCCGGTTCTCCTGCATAATCTGGTAGAGGCGGGACAGCCGGTAACAGATCCGGGCCAGCATAGTTTCGCTGTCCTCCGGGCGCAAGGGAGCTTCGTTCCCCTCAATCATGTGGTCGAGAGTTTGGCACAAAACAGAAGTAAATGCGGACAATCGTTTTCCAAATATCTGCGTCAGCAGAAAAAGCCAGATCAACGCGCACAGCAGCAATACGCCACCTGTCAGCAATACCGCCGTCTGTTTAGTGATAAAGAACAGGGACAGAGTAATAACAGACATCGAAAGAAATAATCCGGCCACAATCCAACCAAACAACCGCTTGACGGAAAGGTTTTTGAATGTCATTTTTTTTCGCCTCCCGTCCATTGATACCCCATGCCGTAAACTGTCTTGATATAGGGCGCACTGCCGTCTGCTTCAATTTTGCTGCGAATCCGGCTGATTGAGGTCGTCAGCGTGTGTTCATCTACAAAACGTTCATCTATATCCCACAGCTTTTCCAAAAGCTGCCTACGGGTCAGCACTTGCCGGGGATTTTTGCGGAACAGGTTCAACATCTTAAATTCCATTGGAGATAGGGACAGTGCCTTGCCATTCAATGTAGCAGCTTGCTCGGAAAAATCTAAAAACAAACGCCCATCGTCATAAATATCTTTTGCTGGCCTGTGGTGTTCTAGCATGGCGAACATGGCTTTGATTTTCCGCTGCAAGGCTCCAATTACAAAAGGCTTTGTAATGTAATCTACTGCGCCTACTTCATATCCCCGTATCTGATCGCTCTCCTGATCGTTGGCAGTCAAAAAGATTACAATGGTGTCCGGGTGCTGGGGCTTTATCAGTTTGCATAATTCAAAGCCGTTACCATCGGACAGGTTAATATCCAGCAGAACTAAATCAAATTCCCTTGAATTTAGAGCCTGTGTAGCTGTTTTCACATTTGAGGCAGAGATTACGTCATAGCCATCAGCACTCAAGTTGTAGGTTACCATTTTATTCAAGAAACTGTCGTCCTCGACGACTAAAATATGCTTCATATCGTCACTTCCTATGCTTTTTGAGATAGCATAACAGGAAAATGTCCGCACAATGTTACAACGGACAGATTTTCCTTCAAAACGCTTCTTTATCATTATAAAATAGCCTGCCTTACAGTACAAGGCAGAAAACATGAATAAAAAAGGCAAGCGTAATTAGAGATTGATCTCTTTAATGGCGCTTGCCTTTTTTTGAATTTACCACTTGACATTGTGGCAAAGAGCTGATGAGCCAGGATGAAATAGCAGTTATGGACGGCGGAAAATGTATCCTGCAGCTTCGTGGTGTCAGGTCGTTCTTCTCGGATAAATATGACATCTGCAAGCATAAGAATTACAGATATCTGTCGGACTATGACAAAAAGAACCGCTTTGATACTGAAAAATATCTTAGTACCAGTCTCGTGCTGAAGCCGGATGATACGGTGGAAGTCTATGAGATGTAACCAGTGAACCGGCAGCTTCCCAACAAGTTGTCGCAGAGTGGAAGGAGGAAAGCAATGGATGCTATTGGAAAAAGGCAGCAGGTACCCTATCGGCTAAAATGTAAGTACCGGCTGCGCAGTGTCGGATTTTCCAAAGAGAAATACTTTATGTTGTCACATGGGGTTACAGGGTTTTTCTCTTTCCTTTGATAAAGAAAGGACTATACAGAAATTATACGACAAAACGCAAATAGTCCAGAAATTACGTTGGTTACACGTTGTATCGGGTTTTTGTTGGTGAAGATGGAATGGCGACATAATAAAAATTTGACAACATAGGAATCGTCGTATTTAATAGGTTATGGCTTTATCGTTATCTCTTAAAGGCGTTCATGTAAGCCGTGAGGCGCATTAAACTGGATAACTTATTTTGGCCTTCCAGATTAAGGGTGTAATAATGGGGCGCTAAATCATCCGACTGAGATACAGAAGGAGAAGAGTTTTCTAACAAACTAGGAAGATGATTCCGAAACAACTACTGCAACTTCTTTTATGATATACTAATACCTATGATTAGTGATGAAAGGAGATTGTTATGAGTAAACCCAAAACAAAGAGATGGCTTTCTTCCTTTGATGAAATTAAAGATCTGGGGGCAGGAGGTAATGCAGATGTGTATCTTGTGACAGAGAAAACATCAGGGTGTCAATATGCATTGAAAGAACTTCGAAATAGAAATGAAGAAAAGAAATCACGTTTCATTAGTGAGATTCAAATAGCAAAAGAGAATTCTGCTATTATACCAGGAATTATTCCTGTGATTGATGATGATTGTGAAAACTATTGGTATACTATGCCAATTGCTCAGCCTGTAATGGAGTTTATTAATGAAAAGAACCTCCAAGAAATAGTCAATGGTGTTCTTCAGTTATGCGAGACATTAGAGCAGCTACATGACAAAAGGATACATCACAGGGATATCAAACCAAGTAATATTTATTACTATAAAGGAAGATTTTCATTAGGTGATTTTGGGCTGGTAGACTTTCCAGATAATGATGATTTTACAAGATCAGATCAGGGATTGGGGGCTATATTTACAATTGCACCAGAAATGAAGAGAAATCCTAAAGTGGCGGACGCAAGTAAAGCTGATGTTTTTTCACTTGCAAAAACATTATGGATGTTTCTTAGTGGAGATGAAAAGGGGTTCGATGGTGTATATAATCATCTTGATGAGAGCCATAGTTTGAGATATGTATCTAGATTTAAAGATGAGCACTTGGTTGAAATTGATGAATTGCTTAAGGATTCAACTAACAATGATCCCAATTTAAGACCTGACATTCATATGTTTAAAGAACGATTATTATCTTGGAGTGAGATTGCTAACGACTTTGATAAGTCCCAAAACAGTGATTGGATGTTTTTGACACAGCAATTATTTGGAGAAAATGTGCCAGGTTCTTCTGTATGGAGAGAAATTGATAAAATAGTTGCTGTATTAAATATTATTGGACGGACACCTGCGTATAACCATATGCTATTATCAGATCATGGTGGATTAGATTTTTCGTATGCTATGAGGGCTACGGAAGAGAATTGTATCTACTTGTATGACACATTAGGAATTTGCTATCTTGTAAAACCTAAATCATTACAATATGAGGGATTTTCCGAAGATTACAGATGGAGTTATTTCCGGCTGGATTTGAAGAAATTAACTCCAATTATATGTAAGTACGATAAAATAGATTATGAATATTTGGTTGAAGATGTACCAGGACATTATGTAGATGCTTCATATGTACAGTATGGTGTATATGATTATGACTCTGGAAAGCCTTTACCAGAGGGATATAAAGAAGTTAAAAGGTATTTGGAAGGATCTTTTCTTTTTGTTCTAAAAAACGGACCATATAACCATATTTCAGGTACATATGACGGCCGCCATGGAATGTTTGAAAGTGATGAATTTAGAGAATATATTGAAAAATTAATAAAAATGTATCTGGCATTATTTGAGAAAGCTTCTTGTGATGAATGTTTCAAAGAGTTGTCTAGAGAAGAAATAGATCGTATGATTCTAGAATCTGCATATTTTAATCAAAATCCTTTCAAAACAACTGATAAAGATAACGAAGAAAAGAAAAAAATGGAGGATGCAAGAGCTCTTATAAAGAAAAGGCGTGCTTTTATAAAAGAAAACTATAAAGAGTGGAACTTTTTTAATGCATTTTGCTTGACTACAGAATATCCTGAACGACCTATCCGTTTCTTTTTCGAATTTAGAGAATCCTCAGGTGGTAATATTTTTGATTTAATAAATAATAAACAGAAATGCATTTGCCGCAATGGATTAATCAAAGAGGTAACAGTTGGTAATTTTGAAGAATGCGCATTCGTAAACAATCGTGAGGAAGCTGTTGAAATTCTTGGAAATATTGCGAAGATATTTGAAGAGTATTTGAATAACGAAGGTTTGGCAGCAGTTGACGATCATCATCAATGTTTTAGTATTTCTTTTAGACGGCATGGAATTCCCTCTCATTTATTCGAAAAATCAGAGATAGAAACTGCAATGAGAAATGCAGATGACAGACATAATAATCAGCTAGTTGTAGATGAGGATGGTTATGTCAAAATAATATCTGATAATAAAGATGGTATGTTATATCCTGTTCGCCTTGAATGTTGGAATGCTGGTAATAACTATGTAGGTAAATTTTCAAAATTATGTACCCTAGACGAAGACTATAAATACTGTTTACATGGTTGGTTACGATATTTGAAGACTGGACGAAAGCAATATATGGATTATCTAACCGAGGAAATCGAAGAAGACAGCTTGATATCACAAATTAAAGAATTTTACAATAAGTAATAACCCAAGACCGTTTTGATCGTAAAAGATTGAAGCGGTCTTTTGCACTTATGGGGGTGATGCAATGAAAAACTGTATTCGTGCTCCTTGCTTAGGGAGCAAAGAAACACAAGTTTGAACAACTAAATATGTGGCTGATCCGGCGCCAGAAGTCTGGATAGACGACCGAGGGATAAATCTTAAACAGTGATATTTATGAAAGGAGATACCAAAGTCGCAGTGACAGGGGGCTTGTAAAAATGACAAAACAGGCCTCCTTTCTCTTTGGGATTCGTCTTAAAACAACAAAATAAGCAAAATCTGTGATTTTGGTTTCACATATGGGATTTTTTACTACGGCAATTACGACCTTAAAAACACTGGTTTGTGCCATCGGTGCCGGACTTGCGGCATGGGGTGTCATCAACCTTCTGGAAGGATATGGCAATGACAACCCGGGGGCCAATGCTCATGTGTGATAAAGTAACACAACTAAAATAAAGAAAGACAGCCCACTATTCCGTAAAATAATGGAGAGTAATAGAGAAAACGTTTTTTCTATGCTAAAATAGGCATATAAAGTAGAATGACAATCAAGATATACAAGAAAACGCTTAAACTCTACCGTTTGTCATGTAATTGTATAGCTCACTTGCTAGAGTGCAAATGAGTATTTTGATAAGATTTATACACAAAATCAAAAGGAGGAACACATATGGAGTTCGCAGAAAAACTTATAGCACTACGCAAAAGTAGAGAATTAACACAGGAACAACTGGCTGAGCAGATTAATGTTTCAAGACAGTCTATTTCAAAATGGGAAAGTGGGCAGGTCATACCCGAAGTAGAAAAGATTATTGAACTAAGCAAAGTATTCGATGTTACCGTGGATTATCTGTTAAAACCATCAGAGATAGATGAATTATCGGTTAAAACAGAAATTCTGGAACAACAACAGAAACAGATGTTAGTTAGGGAACAGAAACGCACTCAAATTTCCAAAAATATTATGTATTCGATTGGAATTTATTTGATTTTTTTTGCAGTCTATTTCATTGGGCATTTCTATTTTGAAATATGGAATGCTTCTGTAATTCTTGCAGAATTACTCATTGCAACCGCGATTGTAGTTTTTGTTTGGGTAAGGAGTTTTTCCGACAAATCATAAAGAGATAGAATTTGTAGCAAAACCAGTCGAGCCAGTCAACGGCAAGATGAACGGGCTGCGCCCGCCGTTGACGGCCCCGCCTGTTTTCGCAGATAGGCAGCTAAGGGGCGACAGCAAAAAGTGCTGCCGCCCTTTACTATTATAAAAATCAAATTTCAATCCACGCATTTGTGGAGGAAAGGGGGAAATTTCCATGACCTGTACAGAAGAATACAAGGAGCATATCGTTTACACATTCCATGCCTTTTGTAGAGTTGTTATCCGCAACGCCATGTATACGGCGGTTCGGACGAGGAACAGGAAATACAAAAGAGAAATATCCCTTGACTACCTCACAGACGAGAAGCACTACCCATTCAGCACAAAAGATGAATATTTCAATGCACCGGAGCCGGAGGAAGAATACCTGTTGACAATATGCGGCGATACCGTTGTTTTCAGCAACGCCCCACTTGTCGAAGCCCTCTCCCGCCTGTCCGAACAGGAGCGGGAAATGCTGTACCTGTCCTTTTTCAAGCGCATACCGCAGCATGAAATTTCCAGACGCTACCAGTGCTGCCGCAGCACAGCGGGCTACCATATTCGCAGAGCCATAGGGCGGCTTTACGAGGAAATGGAGGGCATGGCGCATGAGGAATAGCAGACTTCTCCCCTATGAAACAATCGTACAGGCAACCAGCGGCGAGCCGGAAGCGGTCAATCTTGTGTTGCAGCATTACCGGGGCTACATACGGTATGCCGCCCGGATAAGCGGACAGGCAGACCAGGACGCAGAGGACTACATCACAGAAACGCTTCTAAAGGCGATATTCAAGTTCCGCATGGATAGAGTATCGCCGCCGTTCACAACTGAATAACCGCCGCCATGCAGCGGCACACCGAGCAGGAAATCAGAAAAAGGTTTCCTGCTTTTTTTGCGCCTTGCGGTTGCCGGAATCGCCCTTTCTGCATTACTTATGCAGAGCAAGGCAGAAAAAATTTCCTGTTTCATTTGGCGTTTTTGGAAAACCCCTGTATTACCCGGCGAAAAGGGCAAGTGACCTTTGGCAAGTTTGATTTTCCGGTGGTGTGGGGATTAAAAGAAAAATCTGGAAATCTCCGTCATTTTTGCTTTGTCCGGTGTTGTAGGTAGTGAGAGGATTTTTTCAAAAATGCCGCCCATAGAGTTGGCAAAAATTTTTCTTCCCCGTGGTAGGAAACAGCGGGCAGAAACCGCCGTTTCAATCGCTTTGTTAGTGAGCCGCAGAGTTGGCATATTTCGTTTTTGCGGCACTGATGATATTGAGGGAAGCCAAACGCAGCCGGAAGCGTCACTTTTTTAGAGCAAGATTCTACCGCAGTACCAAAATTCGCTTTTCGCTCATTTTGCCCCTGCGGGAATCTTGTTGGGGAGTGCCTTCCCCAAACCCTGCCATGCGGCTTACGCCGCTTATCCCGCCGCAGCCATGCGGCAGTCGAAAGGAGGTTTTACCATGCGAAAACGATACAACACACCGCACCGCAGCCGGGTAGTCAAAACACGCATGACCGAGGAAGAATACGCCGAGTTTGCAGAAAGGCTTTCTGCCTACAACATGAGCCAAGCCGAGTTTATCCGGCAAGCCATAACCGGGGCAGCCATACGCCCCATCATAACCGTTTCCCCCGTCAATGACGAGCTGCTTGCCGCTGTCGGGAAGCTGACCGCCGAATACGGCAGGATCGGCGGCAACTTAAACCAGATAGCCCGGACGCTGAACGAGCAGGAAATCCCAACGCCGGGAACGCTGGAATACCGCAGGACGGGCAGCACACGCCGCTATCACCCCGGCTATGAGTGCAAATGGGCGACAAATACCGTGGTGCATATCCTTGAAAACCGGGAATACACAGGCTGTCTGGTAAACTTCAAGACGGAAAAACTCTCTTACAAAGTCAAGCACAGTGTAGAAAATCCCCCGGAAAAGCAAGTGATTTTCGAGAATCACCACGAGCCTATCATAGACACCCAAACATGGGAACGGGTGCAGGAGCTTCGCAAGCAGCGCAAACGCCCCAACCGCTATGATGAAGTGGGCTTGTTCTCCGGCATATTGTTCTGTGCAGACTGCGGCAGCGTCATGTATCAGCAGCGATACCAGACGGACAAGCGCAAGCAGGACTGTTATATCTGCGGCAGCTACAAGAAGCGCACCCATGACTGCACCGCACATTTTATCCGCACCGACCTTTTG
>OLON01000802.1_pt1 | contig 19942 bp, 6 predicted proteins | sample 1672691 | NCBI WGS metagenome assembly OLON01 (sample SAMEA3136714, study PRJEB25190) | human gut metagenome | biome: human gut; feature: human-associated habitat; material: faeces | place: Austria | collected 2013
GGCTTTTGTTTTTCAGGATGTTTCGGTGGGGGAGAGAAGCGTCAGGACCTCGTCCACGCTTTTCCCACTTTCCTGAACCGCTGCAATGATACGGGCGGCATCCGACTTTTCTTTTTCGGCCTTTAAGCTTTTGAGTTCTTCCTTCTTGCTGTGGATTCTCTCCTGTAAAGATTCAATCTCAGCACAGGTGGACTGGATGCGGTCTTCCACGGATACAACAGTGCGTTTTCCTCGCGGCATATATTATCAACCCCTTTTCTGAGCATAATCATATCATTTGGAAGAAAAGAAAAATGTAGAATAATGCGAGAATGCTTCAGTATCCTCATCTATCTCACCAAAAAGAAGCGAGGACGTCTCAACCGGTCTACCTGACCATGTTCAGATGTCCTCGCAAGGGGGTGCTCTTAGCGAAATACAAAGGTAGCTAATTTTTCTTTGCTCTTTTTCAGAGAGGCAGATTCAGCAACCATTTTGTGAACGGGTACTTCCTTGTCCAAATCTCGCCTCATGCGTTCAAACGCCTTTTGGTCTTTTATAAAAAACTCTTTTGTGATAGATGTGGTCGCCATAGCAACACCTCCCTAGTAGTATATACTTTGCAACAAGCTTATTCTAACGTTTTCTTGTATTATTATCATACCTGAATCTGTCGGAAATATCAATCATAATGTACGATGTCATATGTCGGATTTATATAAACAAATCATTCCTGAAGACTTTGCAGAAGGGAAGAAAATGCAGTTTTCTTCGCGGTATATATGCCATGTTATAGCAAGAACGCTCTCTCCAAGTTGACCATAACGCTCAAATGTGGTATAATATAGTAAAGACCACAAGATGTAGATAACTGAATGGGTAATCATAATGAAAAATAATAGTGTTAAAAAGAATAAAGTATGGATAATTGTTTGTCTGGCGTTGTCCTTTATCGTGATGTACGGGGTGTATAGTTATTATACGGTTCATCGAATTGGAGACAGCGATTATTATTGGCATATCATGCTCGGCCGATACGCTTTAAACGGAGATGTATCGTTGGATTCTTTAGTTTGGTCAAACGAGATATATGGTAACTCCTATACAAACTATTCAGTGATAGCTGACATCATTCTGTACAAGTTGTCTTGCTTGCATAGTGATGAGACATTCGGAGCGCTTGTATATGTATTAGCTTCATCTTATTTGTTGGCAGCTATTGTGTTTATTGGCTGGGGACGTAAAGCTATTTCTCAAATCGGCGTTTCTGTTAAAAGTACATTTACTTCTATTTTTGCTATTGTTAGTTGCGTTTGTCTTTTATACATGGCAAAAGGAAATCCTCGTCCGCACCTCATGGCTTTAATCTGCTTTGTTGTTGCTGTAAGGTTGTTAGAAAGCAAAAGTTCAAAGGCAATTTATGGGTGTGCTTTACTTGGTTTTGTGTGGGCCAATATCCATGGTGCTTCCATGCCACTGCTTGTAGTAATGGAAATCGCATATATTGTAGCAGCAGTCCCCTATATAAAATATCTCAATTTTGAAACGCAAGAATACACGCATAATGAGTACATTCAAAGAGTCATTGCTGTTTTGTTGACTGTTTTGGCAAGTTTATTCAATCCTGCTCACGCCAAAATTTATACGCAATTGCTTCATGTATCCAACAATACTCAGATAATGCCTGTAACGGAATGGAAGGCTGCAACTATTACATCAAGTGTTGGTGTTGTTTTACTACTGGCTTTTTTGGTGCTTGCTATTTTGTCAAAGCGAAAGTTTTATGTCTGTGATGTTATTCCAATTGCGATTTCTGGCATTCTGATGATGTTGCATGTTCGTTTTGAGACATGGTTTTTTGCAGCGTTCTCCATTTTCGTTTTGAAGCAAGCCGGAAACCAAGAAAATAACTGCAACAATAAAAGTAACTATACCAAAACAGTTTTTTATGCAGTTACAGTAGTTTCTGCATTATGTTGTATATGGAACATCAGTGCAAAGGAAATTCATAGCCTTCGTCCGCTTAGATATCCTAGTGATGAAGTAATCGAGGTAATCAACAAGTGCGCTCCGCAACATATGTATAACGATATGAACACGGGTGCATTCTTCGAGTATAATGGTATTTCTGTTATTATGGACTCTCGTGTTGATATGTACAACGAAGAGTTCTTAATGGATATGAACGCCATTAAAGGAAAAGTGTCCGTAACAAACGCCACGCTTGATTATACAGATACAATCCTAAATAAGTATGATATTGATATGGTAACCTTATGTAAAGGTGACAGTATGATGCTTATTGGTTATATGACCCATCGTAGCGATTGGCATATTGTGTATCAGGATAACGCATACGTTATTTTCCAAAAAAACGCTTAACTACAAACCAATGGCAGTTATTTGTTGAAATTGCCATTGGTTTTGTCATTTTCAACAAAAAATACTAAATAAATCGTAAATAAGAAAAATGGCGTAATTGTTTACAAAACACAAAAAATACTGTATAATGTAAACGAAGGGAGGATGGCTTATGAACATTGGTAAAAACATTTTATATTACCGCTTACAGAAGGGAGTATCTCAACAATGGCTGGCTGATGCGGTCAATGTAAGCAAAATGAGTATTTCCTATTTTGAAAACGGGAAACGCCGTCCTGATGTGCAGATGGTCAAAAGTATTTGCAATGCATTGGGAGTTTCGCTCGGAAAATTTATGGCGTATAATGAAGGTGTTGTTATTGCTGACAGTTCCTTCCGCAAATCCGATGCTCTTGCTGCCATTCAACAGGATGCTATTGTATCTCAGGTAAGATTTTCTGCGCAGAGATATTATGATGCATGTATTTGCGCAAATACTGCCTGCGACAAAAACGCTTTTCCTTGCGAAAAAATTGATATTCCGGAAGACGCAAATGAAGCTGCCTCTTATATGAGAAAAGCGCTTGATTTGCCTGTTGATGGTCCCATTGGCAATCTAACTCGTATATTAGAGAACAAGGGTGTTTATATCATCCTTGTTGCTCAAAGTGAAACTGGTGTATCTACTCACAAGTTCTCCGGATACAATGGAACCTCGAACAAAGGATTTCCCATCATTGCAATAAACGAAGACATGGCCTACGGCCGTCAGCGTTTTACTCTTGCTCATGAATTTGCACATCTGCTTTTTAAGAACGCTACCGAAGGGCAAATCGACGATGCCGCAGGACGCTTTCTGCTTCCGAGTGACGATATTGTCCGCGAAATCGGCAGCAAGCGCCCGCTTATCAGCTACAATGAAATCAAATTTGTACAGGATGAGTATGGTGTTTCCGGCCAGTGTGTTGTGTATAGAGCACAGCAGGAATCAATTATTAGTAGAAGCGTGTATTTAGCAATCATGCGTAGTGGACAATACCCGCAAGATTCTAAAGATAACAAAGAAAATCCTGCCAGACTTGAACAAATTGTTTGCCGTGCTTATACTGATAATGAAATTAGCATTTCCAAGGCAGCAGAGCTTTTAAATATTGATGTAAACGACGCAGCCATTATTTGTGGGGCAGAAAGAGGTAAGAAATGATTCTTTTTGCCGATACGAATATTCTTATCGATGCGCAAAAAGTGGATGTTTATAAAGACTTTCTTCAAGCAGAAGATGAAGTCTTTATGGAAAGTTCTATGTTGGTAGATGAAGTTAAATCGCCAAGTGGATATGCCAACGAGCTTATTTCTTGTGGGCTTAAAATATTTGACATGACAGACGATGAATTCGTTTTAGCTACCGAAATGCACGAGAATGATAAGAAACTGTCCTTTTATGACTGTGTTGCTTATGCAGTTTCTAAAAGTCGAAATTGGATTCTTGTAACCGGAGATAATCGGTTACGAAAGACTGCAGAACGAGATGGCATTACCGTTCACGGTTTTATATGGGTATTACAGCAATGCGATATAGAAGATGATGAGCGTATGATGTCTATTCTTAAAGCAATTATAGATGACAGTGCAGTTCGTCTTCCAAAGAACAAATTGCTGGATGCTTTTCCGCATTTAAAAGATAGGCTTGTATGAGTTGACTGTTCTGGCTTTTTGTGGTATAATATAAGCACAAGGTAACAAATACCTTCGCTGAAATCTATTATAAGGAGGTTCGCACATGGCAAAGAATGTTCGAAACCAAAAATACAATTTATATAAAAAGGAGAAACTCTATGAAGACTATGTCCGTTAAGGTATTCACCCGTATCGCGTGCCTGATTATGGCAGTCGCGATGGCCGTCAGTCTGGTTGGCTGCGGCGTCGATATCACCTCAGTGGGGCTGCCCACCGACATTGTGCTGGAAAAGGGTGAGACCCAGCAGCTGAATATTGAGTACGGCACCGACGACAAGGCCGAGCAGGAAAAGATTGCCGAGGCAGCATCCAAACTGAATCTCACCTGGTCCTCCTCCGACGAAAAGGTTGCCACGGTTGATGAAACTGGTCTGGTCACTGCAGTCGGTGCCGGTGAGGCTGATATCACAGTATCTGTTGCAGATGCCAATATTTCTTCCACGACCCATATCAAGGTCGTGATTCTCCCCACCGGAGTAGAAGCCCCCGAAACTCTGAGTCTGGAACTCAACGGTGAGGCTACCAAGGCGCTGGGTGCTAAGATGACTCCCGAGGACGCCACCGATGTCAAGCTTGCTTACTTGAGCAGCGATGAGTCGGTAGCGACCGTGGATGAGTCCGGTAATGTCACCGCAGTAGGCGTTGGTGAATGCACCATCACCACTACCATCGTGGCAGACACCACTGCTACGGCAGAGGACGCCGGTGTGGACAGCGAGATGCTGGTCGTTCCCGAAAACGCTAAGGCCGAGACCAAGGTCACCGTCGGTAAGGCAATCGAGTCCATTACGCTGGATTCCAATGAAGGCGTTCTGACCGTTGGCAACACGCACACCATCAAAGCAACCGTGTTCCCGGAGGATGCTACGGACAAGGCCGTTACTTGGAAGAGCAGCGATGAGTCCATTGCTACTGTAGATGCGGAAGGCAATGTGACCGCCAAGGGCACTGGGAATGTGACCATTATGGCAGTCAATTCTGATGGGGATGTAAGCTCCACTTACGAGCTTACGGTAAATAAGGCTGCAGCTAAGCCTGCAACCAACTATAGCGGAACTACCAGTTCCGCAGGTGCAGCAACCACGCCGAGTTACACTGCACCGTCCGCTCCTTCCGCTTCCACGCCCACTTATGTGCCTGCACCGGCACCGGCACCTGCACCGGCACCGGCTCCCGACCCCGCACCTGCTCCTGCTGAACCTTCTCAGCCGAGCGGTGGCGATATCGTACCGGGCAGCACAGAGGATTACGATAATCGTTATAAGGATTTCGGACAGTGGTCCGGAACTGACTGGACGCAAGATAGTTCCAACGGTGAAAACAACAATATTACTGATTAAAATTTTCCCGCCCTGCAATGGGCGGGATTTTTTTGTATTTTTGCCCGCTTTATGATTGACTATTGCGTCTATTTGTGGCATAATATAGATACCGCCAAGTGTGCTGATTATGCGATTTTGCAAATGTATGTGCAGATATGTGAACAAGATTGCGTAAAAGTATAACTTGGCAATATTTTGAAAGGAGAACGCTATGCAAAAAGGCAAAACATGGCAGCGTGTCGCTTCAGCAGTTTTGGCAGTCATGATGACGATGTCTACATTTAGCTCCACAATCGCTTATGCAGCAGAACCCATCACGGCTGACAGTAGTCTTGTTACGGATACCGTATCCGAAAGCACCTCTACTGATACTGTTGAAGCGTTAGACTCTGCCAGCTCTTCTTCGTCTGAAGAAGAGATTACCGAACCTGTAGGGACACCCGTCCCCACAGAAATGCCTGATGAAACGGATTCCTCAGAACCGGAGGCGACTCCGGAGCCCACCGAGGTTCCAACATCCACTCCGGAACCCACCGAAACTCCTGATGCGACGGCTACGCCTGAGCCTACAGAAGTTCCGGAAGCAACGGAAACTCCTGACGTTGATGAAAGTGATTTTGTGGCTGTCAGTTTGGCTGATGATGCGACCGAAGGTCAAGTCGAGGCCGAAATTGGCGATGAAGTCACTTTCAATGCCCATGTAAATCGTAATGATGTCAATCTCCATTATCAGTGGTACAAGAGGTTCATTGAGCCTCAGGATACCGATTACGATATGGATGTGATGGAGTACGATTACAGCGATGCAGAACCCACCACATACGGTTATCTGAACGAGGATAAAACTCCTGCCGAGACATTGGCAGAAAATCCGGACGCAACTTGGTCCGGTATCGAGTTGTATCGTGCAGTTGCCGATGCAATGGCCGCAATCGGAGCAGACGCCAGCAACATCAACATCGAATTCAATACCCGCAACTATGCGCTGGAAGGATTCGAAATTACCGCAGCAAACGTGGACGGTAATATCGTTATTTCCGCTGACAAGGATAACGAGCATGCCTCTGCTACGCTGAATGAGAACAATGAATTTGTTTTTACCGAGAGCACGACAAGCGATGCCGCCGTGCAGTCTGCAGAAGCCGAGCAAACCGTGGAGAATCAAGATACTCTTACGGCCAACGACTGGGAAGCTATTGAGGGAGCAACTTCTGACGCCTATACTCACACTGTCGATGAGTATGACGCTTACACCACTTACCGCTGCGTAATCACCATTGACGATGACAGCTATATTGCTGCCGCCAAGGAAGAATTGATTGCAAATGGTGCAGATGAAAGTAAGCTCACCGATGATACACTTGACAATACCATCACAACAGAAATTACAATCTATATCCCATCAATTGAAGAAAACACGAACGACCCTTATGATGATTTGCCGGTCGAAGATAAACTCAAAGCACGCCTTGCACTTTCTGGCATTGCTACCTATGCAGCAGGTGTTCAGCTTGACAGCCAGACCAATCCTCAATGGGTGACCGGTCTGTCTGCTGGCATGGAGTACCTGACAGCTGACATGTATGCCAAGATTTATGGACAGGACGGTAAGGGCGGATGGCTTGCTAATGGAGAAATTACCGGCCAGCAAGCCGATATGATGTGGACTTACATTGCCAATGATTTCAATTACGGAAGAACTGGTAATGTTTTGGACGCTGAAGGTAAACCAACCGGCGCAACAAGAGTTTATCAGTCTTTCTCGCTTACTGATGGCAATAAACTCGAAATCAATTCTGAATGGTATGGAAAGACTGTTTACTTTAGATACCGAAACAAAAATATTACCGGTAATGTTGATACCGGCGCAGCGGTTTCTATCCCTGCATCTGGTCGCGGTACTTCTTATAAAGATGCTGTGCAGGTACTGTTCTGCTATACAAAGGAAGAAGACGGAAGAACATTCCCGCTTACCATCAAAGAGTATGTAAAACAAGCCACAAGTAATGGCTACACTCAAAATGGTATGGCTCATGTTACTTTAAATACCATTTCTTGTAATACATTCAATATTGACCCTGACAGATATTTAAAGGATGCAGAAGGCAATTATCGAGTCGATTCTGTGTACTGGGGAACTTGCTATTTTTCGGAACCTGACTTGTCGGGCAAAGCATATTATTCCTTGAAGAACTATATTGGTAACGGTTACGGCTTTGGTATCGGTCACGATACCATGTACGCTTATGCCGGTGCCTGGTTCGATGCACATGGCGGCGGTCGTGGCTACCCCAACAATGTTTATGATGAAAGAAAGATTGACCCGAACGATACTGCTACTCGCTATTATCAGGTAAATAGCTGGGAAGTCAGTGGTGGTCACTGGAACATGAACGCTTTGATGGGCGAAAACAATTCCAACACTCTCGTTGGTTCCGGCTACTATTCTGCAAGCGATGAAGAGTATTTTGGCTGGATTGTCGACCCGCTGACTGTACCTTCCGCTATCATGTCTTCCGGTGGCTCACATGGGCCTTTCTTGAAGACAACAATCTACGGGTCTGAAAGTCTTCGTATCCGTTCTAACGGCGGTTTTACATACGAAGAGGCGATGGTCAATCCCGATATCAAGCATCGCACACCGACCAACTGGCCTTATAAGTTTAGTGTTGGTCAGACAGTTCCTGCTGCTCTGACGCATAGTAATGGTCAGGTCGCATTCGACGATATCTGGGTTCAGTATAACGGCTGTGCATCTGATTTTACAAATGCAGGACTTGGCAAGCTGTACGAACCCACCGTTGATGGACGTAAAGGTACAAATAACTTCTATCTGGCTGGCTCCGGCAACTTTGTTATGAACCAGATTGGTCACCTTCCTCTGGATGATGGCGGTGGTCATATTAACCGTGCTTCTCCTCAGGAGATGCAGCTTTGCGTCAACACTCTGATGTGGATTTCTCAGCGCAAGCAGTGCGAAGTCTGTGCCGCTGACCAAGCCGACCAGCAGATGACGCACTTCGTCCATCGTGTCAATGCGGCAAACGCCAAGAAGATTCTGACAGCTCTCGCTAACGGCGGCAGCTACTGGTATCCTCTGAGCGATTGCTACGAACTGATGGAAGACCTCGACCTGACGAAGCTGGGCTTTGATTCCACGACTTGGAAGCCCATCAAGAACTTCACAGGTCACTGGAACAGCAAATACTTCGATGTAAAAGTTCCCAAAGACGGTGCTCTGTTCGATAACACCACCGGTGATTTGGGTGCATACCGTACCGGAGACGGCAACGACTGGAACCTTGGTACTGATAGACTGAAAGGCTGGGACACTGTCTTTAAGGACAGCGGTAACAGCTCTCCGTCCGTTCGTACCACCGGTATCGCTCGTATCTACGGCAAGCTGAGCGACGCAAAGTTGTTCAATGATGGTCAGGTTCACGAGGGATATACCGTTCATATCCGGTACGAGGACAACACTGCGCTGCTGCAGGAAGGCGACGACTTCAGCTGCGTAGTCAACAACGTAGACCAGTATTGTATTTCTAACCTTCCCTGTATTTACGTAGGCGGCAAAACGATTCTTCGTGCCCGCGTATATGACAAGGCTGGCAATGAGGTCACCAAATACGGTCCTATCGTTGCAAAGGTTCCTCCTCATTTCTGGAACGACTGTGAAACGGTTCCTCTGGAACTGCTGACAATCGAAGCAACACCTATTGAGAACTACCGTTACTGGGAAGGCGAGACCACCAAGGTTCTCGAAGGTTCCGGTATCATCTACAATCAGCCCATCAGCAATGAATCCGTAACATGGTATTACCGCGTGGTTGACCTGCGCAATACCAGTAATGCTCTGAGCGACTGGGTCAAGATTGGTCATTACGGTCAGTTCACTACCGAAGACGGTGCCGTAACAGGTATCATCAAAACGCCGGTATTCCACGATGGCAATGATGGTGTATACAATTACCCGCACAGTTCCGTGGATGTACAGCTGCAAATGCTGGCATATACAGGAAACGCTATTCAGCTTCGTACAGACTACGAGGTTGAGGGCAAAACTTATTCCACCATCGACCCCGGCGTAATCACTCCGGAAGCTTCCGGTATCATTCAAATCGAAGAGCGCCCCATGTCCATGACGCAGGCACCGAATCAGCGTGTTATGACTCAGGACGAAGCAACCTTCGTATTTGAAACAGATTACTGGAAGGGCCTTGATGATAAGGGCTACAGCTACGATGTTCAGTACAAAGACCCCTATGATGACGATTGGCAGACTCTTGCCACATCCGTCACATTCGGTGGTACTTATACATTGAATACCGTAGATAATAGTCAGGTAAACAAGGTTGACATTGAAGCACATACGGTCGATACCCTCGCAAAGGGGAAAGAGACCGCAAGTATGATTCATGACAACAAATGGCTGCCTGCTGATTTCTGGCGTCCTGATGGTTTCACTGACCAGCAGTGTGCTCAGAAACACACTACTATCACCCTTACCCTGCACGCGGCAGATTACAACTGGTCCGGATATTATTTCCGTATCGTTGCAAGCTATCGTTTTAACGAAAAGAGAACCAAGGTCGAGAACTCCTACAGCGCAATCGGCGATGCTGACAACGCAGGATTCGATACTTCCCGTTATGGCCTGTTGCAGGTCGATGCGCCTTTCGTTTCCGCAACTATGCTGGAAGCTCGTGCATTGATGATGCAGGAGCATAACAGCGAGGGCGATGCGACTGGCAATTTTGGTCAGAATTACTGGTCTGTTGAGACAACGCAGGACCAAGTAGATAACTGGAATGCCAGCAGAGGCGATTCCAATAACCCGTTGATTTCTGATAAGAACGTGGCCGTTTATACAACGACTATCACATTCTCTCCCAGCAAATTGACAGAATCCGGAAACCGTATCCTTATTCCTGTATTGCAGTGGGGCTTCCAAGACGACTTGAATTCGGAATCTACCGATTATAAGCCCGTCATCAACCCCATCAATATCAACGGGTACGCTAACAACGGTAACGGTTTGACTACCGAAAACTACAAAGACTGGGCAAATATCGTCAAAACCAGATACGACATCAATACAGATGACAGTTCTGTGATGAAGCAGGTCGTGGACGCAATCGAAACTGAGCATTCCGGTTCTCCGTTCGGCAAGTTCACCGCCTACATCACCATTGATGATATCAAACCCGTTGAGGATACGATGTTGAATGGTCAGCCGTTTGACATCAACAGTGCATATGCTAAGTGGAGCATTACCACGAGCCTGCACATTGAATCCGCAACGAACCCGATGGACTTCGGTACTGAGCACTTCTATTTCCAGTGCAAGCCGTATCTGGAATACATTCGCGGCTACAACAGCACGAAACTGAAGAGTCAGACCATCACAAATACCCTTGCTCATAACTTTGACTATGTGAACGGCGGTATCGATGAAGATAACACCGACACTGGTGCAGAGTTGTGGCTGGATTACAATATCAGTATCCATGCAAACGAGCGCAATCTTGTTAGTTGCGGCGTTGATAAGCACTCTATTTTCATGTATCCCGAACTGACAATTGAAGCGCCTAATGGACTTCGGTACATTATGTCCCGCTATCAGATTGTGAATGAGTTCCCGTATGGCAAGCACAGAGACACTTCTCGTACTGTGTTTAACCAGAGTGACCATCTGAGCGTCAATCTCGGTACTCAGTATCGTGGACAAATGACAACCGTTACTCGTTATGACATGAACGGCAATCCTTCTCAGATTGATGTTCAGGGCAAGACGATGGCTGAACTTGGCATTTCCCTCGATGAACGCGGATATCTGGACAAGAACAACGAGGACTATGCGCCTTATCTGGACCACGGCTATGCATTATGGTCCGATTATTCTTACCCGAAGGAAATCTGGCAATGGTTCTGGCGCAATGCTATCCAGTATCATTGCTACGACATGGAAGAGTTTGACGGCACCAACGAACAGGTTTTCTTCTACATCGATGAAAAGAATGTTCGTGCGGCCGACAAGTCCTTCAAAGCCAATGACGGAAACAATCCCACTTCTTCTTGGACCGCTCCGTTCGATGCAACCTATCAGATTGACCTGTGGGGTGCTGGCGGCGGCAATGCAAGTATGACAGATGGTATCAGCGGCAACTCCGGCAGCCACACCATTATCACAGCAGACATTAAGGAAGGCACGACCCTCTACTTTGTCGCTGGCGGTGCAGGCGGTGGCGGTTCCGGTGGTGGTTCCGGTGGCGGTTCTACCGGCAGTGGTTCCGGTGGTTCCGGTGGCTATAACGGCGGTGGTTCCGGTGGTGTCGGCGCAGTGTTCTATGACTGCTATAAAGGGGGAGGCGACCCTGACCACAGCTACCACAGCAATTCTCCCATAGGCTTTGGCGGTGGTGGTGGCGCTACCACGGTTGCATTCGGCCTTATTGGTGACGGACAGCTGAAGAACTACGGTGACGGCTCGTCGATGTTCGGCGTTGCTGGCGGCGGTCCGGTGCTGCAATTATCTCCGGCAATGGATACACCGAGCGTGGTGTCGGCGGTTCTGGTTCAGACTACAGTGGTCAGCGTTATCACTGTGCATTAAAGGAAGACAAGGTCTTCAGCGATGGCTACGAATACCATCATGGCGATATCTGTGGCTGGACTTACAGTGGCACCCACAGCAGTGATATCAAAATGCAGCGAGAAGACGAGGAAGGCTACAACAACACACTGCACGAAAACGGCGGCGGTTCTGGTTGGCAGTCTGCTTCTACCGATGGTGCATTGCGTGGTTCTTCTTATGCCGCTTCTGTTGGTACAAACCTTGACAACGGCAACATCATCATTAAAGCAAACGTCACTGGTGCAAACCAGCTGAATGACGGTGCCGGTTCCGGTATTGGCCAGGCTGGTCGTGCAAAAATCAAGGTTGTTGACCTGAATAAGCGTCTGTATCGTCGCGTTGGCAAGAACGCAATGGATATTGGCTTCGAGGATGCAAACGAATGCACTCCTACTCGTGCCAAGGTCATGCTGACTGTTGCTAATAAGATGTACGACGGCAACCAGTTGACTGTTACCGCACACGTTGTATGGGACGGCGATACCGATGCAGGTATCGATGAACAGGAAATCCTGCGCGGCGTAAACATCACCTATTCGAACAACGAATCTCCCAACATCACATATCCTACAAACGCTACTACCGATAGCAAGAAGAAGCCTCTCGTTCGTACCGGTTCCTACACTGCTACGGCAACCTACACGGGCAAGTACGAAGTTACTTTCTGCTGGGAGAACACGAAGCCCGGCAAGACTTATGTAGTCCGTGGCGAAAGCACTACACCTGATGAATATGTATCCGGCAACGGTAATGTCGTATACTTCGATATTTATCCGCGCCCGCTGCATCTTTACAGCTATGACAACAATAAGATTTACGACAATATCAGCACCGCAAAGGTATCTGATATTAAAATCAAAGCAGCAACTGCTGATTCCGGTATTGTTCACGGCGATACTGTCGCGCTGAACAGCACACTGGCTTACGGCTATTATTGCGAAAACTATGCTCCTGAGGACTTCGCAAAAACGAGTTTCAGAGAGTCCATCCATACGGGTCTGCACAGTATCAAGACCGTTACGATTCTTGAACTGATTAACAACCCGTTTGACAACTATTATATTGCAAGTGAAGATTTCACTGGTACCATCAATCCTCGTCCTCTGTATGTTCACAGTCAGTACCATGATGTGAACAAATACAAGTGGAACTACGATGGCAACTCCAATGATATCGGAAACGGCAAGTATCTGACCGATACGACTGTCTACGATAATCAGAATGTGACTATCGAGCAGGCATATGAAATGATTCTTGCTGGTAAACAGGAAAACATCGATATTACCCGCTATACCAAGACCGAGCAGGATAACTACCAGAACACGGTAGTGAATCCGAACAACATCAAGGTATATGATTCCTACTACAACGCCAATATTGGTGAAGAAGGGCAGGGAAATATCTATATTGATAATATCACCAACTACGATTCCGTTGAACTGAATGCTCAGACCTATGTTGGTTCTTATGCTGACAGCAATGCTGGCGAGCAGCTGACCGGGTATGATGCAAACGGCGACAATGGTGTCATCAAAGAAGACCGTTACAATGGTCTTTCGACGAATACGATTCGCCATCTGCCGTATTCTGTAAAGTACAGCTACAGCACGACCACCCCGCAGGTTGGTCAGAAGATGACTGTTACGATTGCAGTTACGAACAAGGATACCGGATATGGTCTGGCCGCGCAGAACAACTATGTTGCTCCTGTTGCTATCCAGAACCTGCGTCTCAAGAGCAGATTTGCAGGCAATGGCCCCATCACTCTGAAATCCACCAATGGCATTCGTATGAACCAGCAGGGCACAGAGTTCTACATTGACACGATTCCGGTCGGCGGTACCGTAAACATCGAATTTGAGTACACTGTACAGGATATCGATGATACGAACGCACTGGTACGTGACATTGAGCAGAACAATGAAATGTACCTTGTGAATAACAACTACAACGACTACTATATCGCAGACAAGACTTTCAGCGGTGGTATTTACCGTACGACGCTGCGTGCGCAGGTCAAGAGCGTAAGCACCACTTATGGACACGGTTTCAAGAACATCAAGCTTCCGTATGCAGACGATGTCTACTACTGGAATAAGGGTTCTGACAGCTGGCTGACCATGGAAGGTCTGGTCGAAGACCATAAGACTGCTGCACAGGACGATGAAAAACTCGACCTGAAAGCGAAGAAAACAAACAACTATCAGAGCAAGTTCGTTTACAATGTAGTACCGAGTGAGACAACAGATGCTGGTTCTTACCCCGTATCTTACATTGGTCTGAACGAATTCAACTATGATGTGTTGAAGAACTATGTTGTCACGGAAGACCCCGGCTCCATCGAGGTCAAACCCCGCAAGATTATGATTTCCGTTGACGAAAGCCAGAAGATTTACGGTACGACGAACCCGTTCTTCAACTCCACATTCAAGGTTCTTGGCACAGATGACCAAGGCAATGAACTGGATGTTTCGGACGAGAACAACTGGACCGTTCTGGGCGATGACGCTACCGTTGATTACAACAACATGCATCTGATTGGTAATGATACCATCGGTAATGTGGTTGAGGTCGTAAACGGCGCTTCCAGCACCGCTCTGGCATTCAAGAACGGCACTTCTAATCTGCCTTATCTGACAACCGCTACACAGAGCAGTGATGTAATCTATCAGACGGATGTTCCCGAAGAAGAATGCGCTTACTGCTTGGAGAAATACAACGAAATGCACAAGGGTCATGAGCATTATCATGACGATGACCATCCGCATACCCATGTTCCCGTAAACGGATATCCTGTATCCGTGAACGAAAACACCGGTTACGGCAATACTCTTGGCATCAAGACCGTCACGAACAGTGAAGGACAGGTAGTTTCCAACTACGAACTCGTTTACGAGTCCAATGTTCTGAAAGTACATCCTCGTCTGATTCGCATTGCGGCTCTCGATGCAACGAAGGCATACGGCGGCACGGAACCCGCATTGAAGTGGACTGTCGATGGCGAAATCATTAAGCCTACCAGCGAAATGCTCGGCATCAAGGCAGTTCGTGACAGCGGTGAGAATGTCCGTGACGAAGGCTATACCATCCGTATCTCTTACGAAAAGAGCACAGCAAGCAACTATATCGTCGAAACGAACGACGCTAAGATGACCATTACGCCTGTCCCGCTGACAATCGTATTTGGCAATCAGGAGCGTTACTACGGCGAAGATAACAAAAACGACTACACGCTGACCGTTGTTGGCTTGAAGCACGGCGATACTGCTGATGTTGCTTTGAAGAATAACGATGGCGCAACCGCAAAGGTTCTTGAAACCGCAAAGAATACTCTGAGCGATTACATCAACCTGACTTACAATAAGTACACCGATGTCGGTTCCAATTACTTGTATGGTGATAAGAGTTACTGCGAAGAGCATACGATTCTCGTACCTCGTGAAAACGCAGATGGCGGTTATAACTATACGATTGCGAACTACACGCCCGGTGTTCTGACTATCAAACCTCGTCCGATGCTGCTGGAAGTCACTGGCTGGCAGAAGGAACTGGGCGATGCTGATAAGGTTCAGGATTTCACCCTGACCGATATGATTACCCATAATTCCGTAAATGGTCAGCAGAAGCTCGGCGCAGGCAGCCGTATCACGGATGCAAGCGTTGTTGTGAACCCCGATAAGGTTCCCATCGTCTTCAATCTGGTCCGTGCAGAGGGTGAGGAAGTCGGTTCTTATCCCGTCTACTCCACGCCGCAGGACCGTCAAATCGGTAACCTCGCAGCGAACGACCAGAAACAGCTTGAGCTGGATAACCCGAACTACGACTTTGAGTACCGTTACGCAAACGACCTCATTGTCAAGCGTCAGGGTCTGATGATTACCGTGGATGATAAGGTTCGCTATTACGGCGACCGTGTCAACCGCTTCTACGATGGTTCTACCGATTACACCTATCATGTGTTTAAGGTAGAAAACGGCGAGGCTGTTGAAATCACGGCAGAGGAAGCCGGTATCAACACCAATTCCTTTACCTTTACCCATCTGGATACACAGACCAGCTCCAGCGGCACTTACAAGGATTGCATCAGCCTGTCCGGTGTCCACAGCACCATCTATGATGATGATGACATCACGATTACCGCTGGCAACCTGACTATCATTCCTCGCCCCGTTTCCGTTATTGCTGCGGATAACACCAAGGTTTACGGCGACGCTGACCCTGAATTGAAGTACACGCTCCATGACGGTGTCCGTGGCGAAGATGGCAACTACTACATCGAGTACGCAAACGGTCCCGTTCTCACCGAGAAGGAAGGCGCGGATGTGCCTGTCCAGCCCGGCGACCTCGAAGGTACTGGCGTGACTCGTGAACCCGGTGAAGATGTCTGGACTGGCGAGCATTCGTTCGGCAAGGCTTACGCCATCAATGCCAACGATATCAGCCCTGTCAGCAAGGATGGTATCACCAACTACGTTATTACCATGGAGAACGGCAACTTTACGATTACTCCGGCTGAGCTGGTTGTTACCGTAAAGGGTGGCTATTCCAAGACCTATGGCGAAGAGAATCCCGCATTTGATGCCGATATTACCGGCTTCAAGCGTGATGACACGAAGGAAACCGTTCTGAACGGTGAACTTGGCTTCGCTACTCTGTGCTTCGACCTGTCTGACGCTGGCAAGTACATCGTAACTGCTGGCAACAACAACGAGGATGCGGTGAACCCGGATTGCGTTGTTCTGGAAGACGGTGAAGAGCATATCGGCTCCACTTTCGAAGTCAAGAGCAACACAAACTTCGAGAAGAACTATGTTATCCGCTATGTCAATGGCGATATCACTGTCAACCCGAAGGAACTGATTGTTCGTATTGACCATAAGGTCAAGACCTACGGCACCGCTGACCCGGCATTTACCTTCCATTACGAAGACAATGCTGGCAATGTGATTGGCCTGATTGACCCCGAAAACAGCCCGCTGAATGTTGAGTTGTACCGCACCAAAGGTGAGAATGTTGTGCGCGGCGATGTCACTGCAGCAGATTCTCTCAATAAGTGGGGAACTACCCTCTATGATGGTGATTACCTCATTTCCGCAAAGTACGATACAAGCAACAAGAACTATGCCGTTACCGTATACGATGGTTCTCTGAAAATCATCCCCGCAACGCTCACTGTTACGGTCGATGGCGGATACAAGACCACCTACGGCGATGAGATTCCCGAATTCACTTATTCCATCACAGGTTTTGTCGGTCGTGACGTTAAGGACGAAACCGGTACCGGTATCAAGGACGATGAATCCAAGGTCTCCGGCACTGCTACAATGTACTGCAACGATAACGCTGGCAATCCCGTAACGAATAAGACGAAAGTTGGTAATTATCCCATCAACTACGATAGACAGCAGTTGGTTGCTGACAACAGCAATTACAAGTTTATCTATGTTGGCGGTGACCTGACGATTGGTAAGAAACCTATCCATGTGAAGGCAGATGACCAGCAGAAGGTTTACGGAGAGAAAGACCCCGACCCGCTGACTTGGACGATTACTGACCCCGAAGAACTGGTCAATCCCGGTGACGAAGACTTCTTCGATATCACCACAAAGCGTCCCGGCGCTGATACTGATGACGGTGAGCAGGTAGGCAAGTATCCCATCACCATTGATGGCACTGACCCGTCCGGCAACTACGAAATCATTACCACTCCCGGAACTCTGACCATTGTTCCTGCAACCATCGTTGTTACAGTTATTGACGACGAAAAGTATTTCGGCGAAGATAACCCGACACCCAACGTAACCATTACCGGCTATAAGCGCGGTGACACCATCGATGATATCGGTGGTAAAGATGCGCTCAAGACCAAGACTGATGCAGAGAAGTGGAGCCCTGTTGGTGAATATCCTGTATCTGCCAAGGATTCTACCTTCCATAACCCGAACTACGATTTCGTTTACATCGATGGTAAGTTGACCGTCAAACCCTTGATTATTAACATCAAGGCAGAAGACGACCGCAAGACCTACGGTGATAACGACCCCGATAAGTTCAATGTTTCCTATACGCTCACGAACGAGAAGGATGAGCCTTACACTCCGGATAAGGACCTGCGCGATTATATCGACCGTGCCCTGAATCTGGATGCAGCTCGTGTTCCGGGTGAGAATGTTCGTACCGAGAACCCCGGCTATTCCATTGTTCCTACCTATACTGAGGTAGATAACATTGAGATTGGCACAGTAACTCCCGGACATTTCTTCATTGACCCGCGTGAGGTAACCATTACTGCAAACTCCGCAGAAAAGGTATATGACGGCACTCCGTTGACGGAACCCGGCTATACCTACGCTCCGGAACTCGTAGATAACGACCTGCTTGGCATTCACGATAAGATGGATTCTGTGACCGTAACCGGTTCTCAGACCGAAGTGGGTTCCAGCAAGAACGTTCCCAGCGATGCAGTTATCATCAACACAGAAGATGGCAGCGGCAGCAATGCCAACTACATCATCAAGTATGTGGATGGTACTCTGACCGTTCGCGATAAGGAAATTGTCTCTATCGAGAAATCTGCTGACCGTGAACGCGCTACGGATTACGATGTGATTCGCTACACGATTACCGTTACGAACGCGACCAGTCATGACCTGCACAACGTCATCGTTAAAGATACCAACAACTTCGTTGGTGTTCCTGTCCTGTCTCAGGCAAACGGTGTGACCTATGATGCAGAGAAGGGCGAGTTCGTTATCGCAGAGATTTCCCATCTGCGCGATGAAACCCATACCAATGCCGTAACGTTCACCTATACCTACACGGTAGACCCGACCGACCACGGCACCAACAACAACGATATCCTCGAAAACAACGCCAAGATTACCGATATGAAGGTAGTCGAGAGCTATACTGAGAACCCTGATGGCAGCACCACTCCGAACTATACCGAGCCTAACAAGGATTGGTTGGTCGAGACTCCTGATGTTGATGTGGAAATCATCCGTCAGAATCTGACCATCGAAAAGAGTGCTGATAAGACTGAGGCTGGCGTAGGTGATGTCGTCACTTACACGCTGAAAGTCACCAATACGGGCAACACGAAGCTTGAAAATGTTGTCGTAAAGGATACGAACAACTTTATGGGCGAGCCTGTCGAGAACACGAAGCTCCACTTCGGCTATCGTGTCAACGATGATGGAACATGGACAATCACCAGCCTTGGTGTTGGAAAGTCCGTAACCATTACCTATAAGTACACGGTTGTCGCAGATGACCTCGCAAACGGCAAGCTGGATAACATTGCTACCGCAACGATTCCTGCTCGCGAAGACCCGACTATTCCTGAGAAACCTGTCGATTCCAACGAAGTAATCGTGCCGCTGTACTACAAGCACCTGACGATTGTCAAGTCTGCTGACCGCGACCACGCTTATCCCGGCGAAGTCGTCAAGTATCAGGTCACTGTCACGAACGACGGCACTGTCGATATGACGAATGTTACCGTCTCCGATAACACCAATGCTCTGGGTATGTTTATCGTCTCTACCGGCGACGGATATACCTATAACCCCGAAACCAGATTGTTCACCATTCCTGCTCTGAATGTCGGTGATTCCGTTACTCTGAATTACCTGTATATTGTGCAGAACGGTGACCCCGAAACGATTATCAACGTAGCTACTGCTCACGCTCCCAAGAATCCCGATACTGAGATTCCGGGTGACAAGGACATCGAAGAACCTTCTAAGCCTGTTGAGGTTGATGTGCTCCGTGATGAACTAACCATCGTAAAGAACGCTGACAAGAGCTTCGTTGATATGAACGGCAATGACACGACCGTAACCTATACTCTGACCGTCAAGAACAGTGGCAATACCAAGCTGACGAATGTTATCGTTACCGATAC
>OLON01000812.1_pt1 | contig 19763 bp, 5 predicted proteins | sample 1672691 | NCBI WGS metagenome assembly OLON01 (sample SAMEA3136714, study PRJEB25190) | human gut metagenome | biome: human gut; feature: human-associated habitat; material: faeces | place: Austria | collected 2013
GTGCATCTGTAGTAAATGCACTTTCCGAGTGGCTGGAAGTTACGATCTACCATGAAGGCAAGGTCTACCGTCAGAGATATGAACGGGGAAAAACCATTTATAAATTAAAGGTCATTGGAGACTGTGATCCGGAAAAAACAGGAACCATGGTATCGTTCCTGCCGGATAAAGAGATCTTTGAAGAAACCATATTTGATTTTGATACCCTGAAACAGAGATTCCGTGAGATGGCGTTCCTGACAAAAGGTCTGAAGATCCGTCTGACGGATGAGCGCGGGGAAAAAGAACTGGTCAAAGAGTTCCATTACGAAGGTGGAATCAAAGAATTTGTCACCTACTTAAACCGCAGCAAGGAGGCGCTGTACCCGGAGATCATCTACTGTGAGGGAATGAAAGACGGCGTTGCTGTGGAAGTGGCGATGCAGCATAACGATTCTTACAACGAGACAACGTATGGATTCGTCAACAATATCACGACACCGGAAGGTGGAACCCATGTGGTCGGCTTCCGTAATGCTCTGACCAAGACCTTTAACGATTATGCGAAGAAAAATAAACTGTTAAAAGAGAATGAAAAATTGGCAGGAGAAGATATCCGTGAAGGTCTGACCGCGATCATCAGTGTAAAGATCGAGGAGCCGCAGTTTGAAGGACAGACGAAGCAGAAGCTGGGTAACAGCGAGGCAAGAGGTGCGGTCGATGCGGTGGTAAGCCGGACACTGGAGATTTTCCTGGAGCAGAATCCGTCCGTGGCAAAAACCATCGTGGAGAAATCCGTACTGGCACAGCGTGCCAGAGATGCGGCGAGAAAAGCCCGCGATCTGACCAGAAGAAAATCTGCCCTGGAAGGATTATCCCTGCCTGGAAAACTGGCAGACTGTACCGATAAGGATCCGAAAAACTGCGAGATCTACATCGTAGAGGGAGATTCCGCCGGCGGTTCTGCAAAGACCGCGAGAAGCCGTGCAACTCAGGCAATTCTGCCGCTTCGTGGAAAGATCCTGAACGTGGAGAAAGCCCGTCTGGATCGAATCTACGGCAATGCGGAGATCAAAGCCATGATCACTGCGTTTGGTACAGGTATCCATGAGGATTTTGATATTTCCAAACTGCGGTATCACAAGATCATCATCATGACCGATGCCGATGTCGACGGCGCGCATATCGCCACCCTGATGCTGACGTTCCTGTATCGTTTCATGCCAGAACTGATCAAACAGGGATATGTGTATCTGGCACAGCCGCCGCTTTATAAGATCGAGAAGAACAAGAAAATCTGGTATGCATACGACGATAAGGAACTGGACAACATCCTGACCGAGATCGGAAGAGACGGTAACAACAAGATCCAGCGATACAAAGGTCTGGGTGAGATGGATGCGGATCAGCTGTGGGAGACCACCATGGATCCGGAGCGAAGAGTCCTTCTTCGTGTGACCATGGACGATGAGACTTCATCCGAACTTGACCTTACCTTTACCACTCTGATGGGAGATAAAGTAGAACCGCGTCGTGAGTTCATAGAGGAAAATGCATTAAAAGTTAAAAATCTTGATATTTAATCCAAAAGATAACAATAGGAGAAAAAGATGGAAGACAATATTTTTGACAAGGTCCACGAGGTGGACCTGAAAAAGACAATGGAAGAATCGTATATCGATTATGCCATGAGTGTCATCGCATCCCGTGCGCTGCCGGATGTCAGAGACGGATTAAAGCCGGTACAGCGAAGGGTGCTGTTCTCTATGATCGAGCTGAACAACGGTCCGGACAAACCACACAGAAAATGTGCCCGTATCGTCGGTGATACCATGGGTAAATATCACCCGCACGGTGACAGTTCTATCTATGGTGCCCTGGTAAATATGGCACAGGAGTGGTCCACCCGTTATCCGCTGGTTGACGGTCACGGAAACTTCGGTTCCGTGGATGGTGACGGTGCGGCTGCCATGCGATATACCGAGGCGCGTCTGAGCAAGATTTCCATGGAGATGCTTGCAGACATCAATAAAAACACCGTAGACTTTTCACCAAACTTTGATGAGACAGAAAAAGAGCCGACCGTACTTCCGGCACGTTACCCGAACCTTCTGGTAAACGGTACTTCCGGTATCGCGGTAGGTATGGCGACGAATATTCCGCCGCATAACTTAAAAGAGATCATTGCAGCAGTGGTGAAGATCATTGACAATATCGTGGAAGAGAACCGGGATACCGAGATCGAAGAAATTTTAAAGATCGTCAAGGGACCGGACTTCCCGACCGGAGCAACGATCCTTGGAACCAGAGGAATCGAGGAAGCGTACCGGACAGGCCGCGGCAAGATCCGTGTCCGTGCGGTGACGAATATCGAGACACTGCCAAACGGAAAGAGCCAGATCATTGTCACGGAACTTCCGTATCTGGTCAACAAAGCCAGACTGATCGAAAAGATCGCAGATCTGGTAAAAGAGAAGAAAATCGACGGTATCACGGCATTAAACGACCACTCGAGCAGAGAGGGTATGCGTATCTGCATTGAACTGCGAAGAGATGTCAATGCAAACGTGCTGTTGAATAAACTGTATAAACATACCCAGTTACAGGATACCTTCGGCGTGATCATGCTGGCACTGGTCAACAACCAGCCGAAAGTCATGAACCTGATGGAGATCCTGAAACATTACCTGGCACATCAGGAAGATGTTGTGACCAGAAGAACCCAGTACGATCTGAACAAAGCAAGAGAACGTGCCCATATCCTGGAAGGACTCTTAAAAGCACTCGATAACATCGATGAAGTCATCCGTATCATCCGTGGTTCGGAAAACACCCAGGTGGCAAAAGCAAGATTGATGGAACGCTTTACACTTTCCGATGCACAGGCACAGGCAATCGTAGATATGCGTCTGCGTACACTGACCGGTCTGGAAAGAGAGAAACTGGAAGCAGAATACAAAGAACTGATGGATCGTATTCGCAGACTGGAAGCCATCCTGGCAGACAGAAATCTGCTGCTTCGCGTGATCCGTGAGGAGATCCTTGCCATCAGTGAAAAATACGGCGACGAGAGAAAGACAGCCATCGGATTTGACGAGTTCGATATTTCCATGGAGGATATGATCCCGAATGAAAATACCGTCATCACCATGACAAAATTAGGTTATATCAAACGAATGACCGTAGATAATTTCCGCAGCCAGAACCGTGGCGGCAAGGGCATCAAGGGTATGCAGACCATCGAGGACGATTATATCGATGAACTGCTGATGACAACGACCCACCATTATCTGATGTTCTTTACGAATATGGGTAAAGTATACCGCCTGAAGGCGTATGAGATTCCGGAAGCTGGAAGAACTGCCCGCGGTACGGCGATCATCAATCTGCTGCAGTTACAGGCAGGTGAGAAGATCACAGCGGTCCTGTCCCTGAAAGATTACAGCCAGGGTCAGTATCTGTTTATGGCAACCAAGAGCGGTATCGTGAAGAAAACACCGATCCAGGATTATGCAAATGTCAGAAAGACCGGTCTTGCGGCGATCTCTCTGAAAGATGATGATGAACTGATCGAAGTAAAATTCACAGATAACAAAAAAGATATCATTCTGGTAACCAAATACGGTCAGTGTATCCGCTTCAAAGATACGGATGTACGAAGCACCGGAAGAGTATCCATGGGTGTTCGTGGTATCAACCTCAGCGATGGGGATGAAATCATCGGCATGCAGCTGTGCTCTCAGGGGGATTACCTTCTGATCGCATCGGAAAAAGGTATGGGTAAACGTACCTCCATGAGCGAATTCTCCGTACAGAACCGTGGCGGAAAAGGGGTGAAATGCTATAAGATCACCGAAAAGACCGGTAATGTCGTAGGTGTCAAAGCGGTTAATGATGACAACGAAGTGATGATGATCACAACCGAGGGAATCATCATCCGAATCGCCTGCTCCGATATCTCGATCCTGGGAAGAATCACATCCGGTGTCAAACTGATGAACCTGGATGAGAAAGTTTCTGTGGCAAGTATCGCAAAAGTACGGGAAAAAGAAGAAAAACCGGAAGAAAATACAGAGGCAAACGAACAGGAAGAGATAGAACAGGAACATACGGAGTCTGAAGAATGAAAAGAATTCTGTTAATGGTGTTACGCAATCTCTGGTTTGTCCCGTATGGCTGGTTTAAACTGTGCTATACGGCAGTCCATGTAGAAAAGTACACCGAAGAAGAAAGATATCAGGTATTAAAAATGATCGACCGCCGTGCCAACATCGGCGGTCGCATCACCATCGATGCGTATGGAGTGGAGAATATTCCGAAGCAGGATGGATTTATGTTTTTCCCCAACCATCAGGGGCTGTATGATGTGCTGGCGATCATTGAAGTCTGCCCGCGTCCGTTCTCTGTGGTGATGAAAAAAGAAGTAGCAAATGTACCGTTCTTAAAACAGGTATTTGCCTGTATGAAAGCCATCCCGTTAGACCGTAACGATCTGCGCCAGGGGTTGCAGGTGATCAAACAGGTGGCAGAAGAAGTGAAAAAGGGTCGAAACTATCTGATCTTTGCAGAGGGAACCAGAAGCCGGAAAGGAAATCAGCTTCTTGATTTCAAAGGCGGAAGCTTCAAAAGTGCCGTCAAAGCACAGTGCCCGATCGTGCCGGTGGCTCTGATCGATTCGTATAAGTCATTTGATACCAATTCCATTAAAAAACTGACCGTACAGGTACATTTTCTGGAGCCGATCCCGTATGAAGAGTATCAGGGAATGAAGACAACGGAGATTGCGGCGATGGTAAAGGGACGGATCGAAGATACGATTCGGCAATATGAGGGAAATACGGCAGAAGCATAAAAATAAAAAAAGAAAAATCTAAGATATGTGATAAAACGCTAAGATATGTGATATATTTTAGCGTTCTTTTTTTATACAATAAGATTAGGTACGAGTATGATTGAAAAAATCATAAGTTCCGGAAAAAAACTGGAAAATACCAAAAAAACAGGAGGTACGGAAAATGAAGGGTTTGAAAAAGAAAATGGCTGCCCTCACAGCTGCGGCACTCTGTCTGACATCTATGCCGTTAGACGGTGTACAGGTCGTTTCTGCTGCAACCAGTGTAGACAGCACAGTCAAACTGAAACCGACAGAAGCATCCATCTTCAATGACACCAACGGAGACGGTCTTGGCGAATTTGAAGGATGGGGAACTTCCCTTTGCTGGTGGGCAAACCGAATCGGTTACAGCGACAAACTGACAGAGGAAGCTGCAAAGCTTTTCTTCAGTCCGGAGGGACTGGATATGAACATCGGTCGTTACAACGTAGGCGGTGGAGATGATACAGGAGAAACCACCACAGAGACAGTGCCGGTCAATGAAAAAGCAAAATTCTATGACCTGACAGCAGGAACCTACAGTTACGCAGGAAGCAGCGGAAAAGCGGAGACATATTCGAAAATGGCGGATATGACCTATTCCAAATCGGATGCGGACTTTGGATTTACCAAAGGAGAAAAAGTAGGAAGCTTTACCAAACTCGGATGGATCAACAAACTGTCCGATACAGCAGGATCCGGTGACAACCTGAAATATCAGGTAAATGTAGACGAGAGCGGTGCTTATACCGTAAAAGTCCTGATGACACTGGAAGGAACAAACAGCAGAGATGTTGCACTGGGAGTTACCGCAGGAAGCACCACAGCACAGAGTGTGGTACAGGAAGAACAGCCGGCAGCAGAGGTGCAGAACGAGGAAGACGCACAGGAAGCTGATACACAGGCTGCGGATGTAGAGGAAACCGCAGACGCTGAGGCAGAAGTTGCCGAAGAGGCTGTAGAGAGCCAGGAAGAAATCACACAGGTTGCTGTACAGGCAGCTGCAGAAGATGAATATGTAGCAGATGCAGCTACGGTAAACAACAGTCTGATCGCAGAAGGAACCAACAACGGAAGCCACTGCATGCTGTTCGCAGTAACCTTCAGCAACGTAAAACTGCAGGCAGGAGAAAATACCATCCGTGTGGCAGGAAAATCTGACTGGACACTGGATTTTGTAAAGATGGCAGTAGTGAAAGCCGGTGACGAAGGCGTGGTTCCGGATACTGATGAATTCAAACATGCAGAACATATTGTACGTTCTGATGCAGGTGTTCCGGGATATGCAACGGATGTGACAAAAATCGATACATCCAAACATGATCTGTCCTGGTACACTGAGAATTTTGCAAGAGCAGATGAAAGCTGCGGATATGCATGGAACTATGACTGGGATGCAGATAAAAATCAGATGAATGTACTGAAAGCGGCAGCAAAAGCCAGCGGACAGGACTTTATCGCAGAAGCATTTTCTAACTCACCACCATATTTTATGACAGTAAGCGGATGCTCTTCAGGAAATACCGATTCCAGCAAAGATAACCTGAGAGCAGATTCTGTAAATGCATTTGCCGCATACATGGCAGACGTCATCGAACACTGGGACAACGAAGGTGTGATCAATTTCCAGAGTGTTGATCCGATGAATGAGCCATATACCAATTACTGGGGCGCAAACAGCAACAAACAGGAAGGATGCCATTTTGACCAGGGAGAATCCCAGTCAAGAATCCTGGTTGCCCTGAACAAAGAACTGAAAAACAAAGGCATCAACATGATCATCAGCGGTACCGATGAGACAAGCATTGATACACAGATTTCTTCTTATAATAATCTTTCCGATGAAGCAAAGAATGTAATCAGCCGAATCGATACGCATACATACAGCGGATCCAACAGAGAAGGATTAAAAGAAACTGCACAGAATGCAGGAAAGAACCTGTGGATGTCAGAAGTTGACGGTGCTTATACTGCAGGAACCCATGCAGGAGAGATGACCGCGGCACTTGGTCTTGCACAGCGTATGATGACCGATGTAAACGGACTGGAAAGTTCCGCATGGATCCTGTGGAATGCTATTGATATGCATGCAGACAGCAGCGAAACCGGACAGGCATGGGTAAACAAAGGAAGCAACAATGACTACCTTTCCATGGATGCTCTGGAAAGTAAATGGAAATCAAAATCTTCCAACGGATACTGGGGTCTTGCAGCAGCAGACCATGATAACGAAGAAATTGCCCTGAGTATGAAATATTACGCATACGGACAGTTCTCAAGATATATCCGTCCGGGTTACACCATTATCGGAACCAGCAAAGGAACCACACTTGCTGCATACGATCCGGATGAAAACAAAGCTGTTGTAGTAGCAATGAACACTTCCGATGCAGACAAGACATGGAAATTTGATCTGTCCGGATTTAACACCATGGGTGATAAAGTGACAGCCATCCGTACCAGCGGATCTCTGGACAGTGGAGAACACTGGGCAGATGTCAGCAGCCAGGATGACATTGTAACGGATACAGAAAACAGAAACTTCACAGCTACCATGAAAGCAAATTCCATTACTACTTATATTATTGAAGGCGTAAGCGGAATCAAAGATGCTACCCAGGAAGAAGTTCCGGAAGTAGAACAGGTTACTGTAGAGAAAGATCAGGTAAGCAGCAGCACACCGTGGAACAACAGCACAACCAATATCGCTGCCAATGTAGTAGATGGTAATTACAGCACATTCTTTGATGGCGTAAGCAATGGTTATGTAACACTGGATCTGAAAGAAATGACAGAGATCGGTGCCATCGCCTATGCACCTCGTAGCGGCTATGCAGGTCGTTGTGTGGGAGCAACCATCTACGGATCCGAAGACGGAGAAAACTGGACGGAATTATATACCATCGAAGAGACTCCTTCCGAGGGAAAAGATACCATCGTATATTACACAGACTTTAATGTAAATGAAGCACCGACCTGCAGATACATCAAATACGCAGTCGGAGCAAATGGTAACTGTAACCTGTCAGAACTGAAAGTATATCGTCTGTTACATACCACAACAAAGAATCTGACAGCACATTATGACATGTCCGTAGCAGATGGCAAACTGACAGACGTATCCGGAAAAGGAAACGATGCAACCCTTCATGATATTACAGAAGCAAGCGTTGCTACTTACGGAGAGGAAAGCGTTCTTCACTTTAACAAAGACGGATATGCAGATATCCCGGCAGGACTGGTAGGTGCAGACGGACAGTTTACTGTTCAGGCAACCTTTAGTACACAGACACAGGCAAACCACTGGCTGTGGTGCTTCGGACGTACCGTAGCAAGCTGGCCGAACGTAGATCATTATGTGTTCGTCGGTGTAAACTCCGACCAGAACAACTATAAAGGAAACGTTCTGGCAGCAATCAGCTCCAATGGTGAAGCAAGAATGGATGCACCGGCAGAAAAACCGGGTGCAGGTTATACAACCGTAACCATAACCTCTGATGGAACCAAACTGTCCATGTACATGGATGGCGTACTGGTATCCGAGAAAACACATGGCAAAGACGTCACAGACGCTATGCCGTCAGAAGGAGAACTGGGATATATCGGAAAATCCTTATATAACGGAGATCCGCTTCTGAAAGCAAATGTATCCGATATCAGAATCTGGAATACTGCACTGACTGCTGACCAGGTACAGGCAGAAACTCCGGATGAGACAGAAAAAACCAACATGCTTCTGGCAGATATCCAGACAGCAATGTTAAATGGCAATTCCTCTACAGATGAAGTTGTTACCGATCTTGCATTCCCGACCAGTATGGACGGATATGATCTGACATGGAACGTTCCGGAAAACGATGCAATCGCTCAGAACGGAAAAGTAACACCTCCGGCAGAAGATGTCAATGTGACAATCACTGTTTCCTACGGAGACGGAAAGAGTGCAGAATTTGCTGTAAAAGCACCGGGAGAAAATATCGGCTCCACGCTGCAGAAAGCATATGATGAACTGGATATTCCAAACAAAGATGATGTACGCGGAAACATTACCCTTCCGGAAACCACAGAAAGCGGTGTGACCATCACCTGGACAACCGATCATCCGGAAATCGTGGATGTGGCATCTCATGAAAATGAAGGATACGATCAGACACCTGCAGGTACGGTAACAAGACCGCAGGAAGATACAACCGTAACCATGACAGCAACCCTCTCCTATAAAGGAGAAACCCTTACAAAAGAAATCGTTATTCAGGTAAAAGCGAAAGCAGCAGCTATCCAGGATGACGATTACACCGATTACTTCTTCGCATACTTTGCAGGCGAAGGATATTCCGATGGAGAACAGATCTACTTCGCATCCAGCCAGGATGGTCTGAACTGGTCTGATCTGAATGATAACAATCCGATCCTTACTTCCACCATGGGAGAAAAAGGTGTCCGTGATCCGTTTATCATCCGTTCACCGGAAGGAGACAAATTCTATCTGATCGCCACAGACCTGAAGATCAATGGCGGAAACGGATGGGATGCAGCACAGAACAGTGGAAGCCAGAGCCTGATGATCTGGGAATCCACAGACCTTGTAAACTGGTCCGAACAGAGAATGGTAGAAGTATCTGCCAAGATCGAAGCAGGATGCACCTGGGCACCGGAAGCGACCTATGATCCGCAGACCGGAGAATATGTTGTATACTGGGCATCCAGAACACCGAACAAAGATACCAAACAGAGACTGTATTATGCAAAGACCCGTGATTTCTACAGCTTCACAGAACCACAGCTGTGGATCGATTACGATCAGTCCAGCATCGATACAACCATGATCGAAGAGAACGGAACGTACTACCGTTTCACCAAGAATGAGGGTGGTTCCACCAACTCACTTGGTGCAAAGACAAAAACTATTTTCTTAGAGAAGAGTAATCAGGTACTTGGAACCTACGCACAGATTGCATCAGAAAGCCTGAATGCCAATCAGTATGTAGAGGGACCGACCATCTTCAAGCTGAACAGCGATGATGCAGATACAAATACCTGGTGCCTGCTGGTAGATGATTTTGGCGGCGGCGGATACTATCCGTTACTGACCACAGATCTGGAAAGCGGCGTATTTACAAAACCGGAAGCCGGAACTTATAAGATGCCGTCAAGAGCAAGACACGGCACACCGATCCGTATCACAAAAGCAGAGTATCAGGCTGTTATGGCAGCATACGGAACACCGGATAAAGTAGATACCTATGCGATCGACGGAACACCGGTACTGCCGGAAACTGTAACCGTTGGCGGTGCAGAGACAGCAGTTGCCTGGAATCTGGACGGCGTAAGCTTTGAAGGAAATCCATACAGCTATGTAACAGTAACAGGAACAACAGCAAACGGAAAGACAGCAACAGCAGAAGTTCAGCTGCTGCCAAAAGATCTGGAATACATGGTTGACTGTAACAACACAGGATCTTCCACCTGGGAAAAAGTAAAAGCAGCCGTACCGGGACTGAAGAATGCAGATGCAGCAGATCAGGCAAAAACGGATGACAATACCTGGGGTTACACCAGCGTGGTAGGCGATTCTGGAGATATCAAAGGATTCAGCCAGTCCAGCGTAAGCAACCCGTACACCGGCGGATGGTGGGCACGTTCCAATAAGAACATCACTTACCAGTTCACACTTCCGGCAGGTGAGCACACCGTAATGCTTGGAAGCACCGGATGGTGGAGCATGAACCGTGAAATGGATGTATATTACAGCGTAAACGGAGAAAACGAAACCAAACTGTGTGATTTTGATGCAGTCAAGAGTGCAGAGTCTTATGCACAGGGAACCATTACACTGGAAAAACAGGCAGTGGTAACCATCACCATCAAGAAAGCTGCAAGCGATGATCCGATCGTAAGCTGGATCAGCGTAAGCGGTCAGGAAGCACCGGAATCAGAACCTGTAGATAAGAGTAAACTGCAGAACCTGTATGATGCAAACAGTGGAAAAGAACAGGGTAACTACACAGACGAAAGCTGGAAATCCTTTACCACAGCATTAGAAGCAGCGAAAGCAGTGCTGGACAACGAAGCAGCAACCGAAGAACAGGTAGCAGCAGCAACCACCGCTCTGGAAGAAGCAGTCAAAGGACTGACAGAGAAAGAGCCGGAACCAGTACCTGTAGATAAGAGCGAACTGCAGAAACTGTATGATGCAAACAGCGGAAAAGAGCAGGGCAACTACACAGACGAAAGCTGGAAAGTTTTTGAAACCGCACTGGAAAGTGCAAAGGCAGTGCTGGATAATGCAAATGCAACCGAGAAAATGGTACAGGCAGCAGCAGAAGCACTGAAAGCAGCTGTTGACGGACTGACAGAGAAGACTGTTGATCCGGAACCGACACCAACACCATCTACAAAGGTAGATAAAACAAACCTGTCCAACCTGTATGAACAGTACAAGGATATGAAACAGGGCAATTACACCGATGCAAGTTACAAAGCATTTACCACAGCTCTCGAAGCTGCAAAGACTGTTCTGGAAGCAGAAGCACCGACCCAGGAAGAAGTCAGCAAAGCATACAGCAATCTGAATGATGCAGTTAAGGGTCTGGTGACAAAGAGCACACAGACATCGGGCAGCAGCCAGGGAACTACAACCAAGCCGGGAAGTTCACAGAACGGAACAGGCACAAAAACATCCAATGCAGCAAAAACAGCAGACCGTACACCGATCGCAGCTACAGCTGGTGTAATGCTGGCAGCAATGCTGGTTGCAGTGCTTGCTTGGAGAAAAAAAGGAAGCCTTGAAAAATAAAGAAAGGTAAGCAAAGTATGAAAAAGAGCAAAATGACACGCAGTAAAAAAGCGATTTTTGCCGGATTTTTAAGTGCCGCTATGGTGGCACAGTCCGTTTCAGCATTTGCAGCAGAAGCCGGTGGAGAATATCTGCCGGATCTGCAAACGCAGAATCAGGAAGTTGTTTCTGAGACAGCAGGGGAAAGTTCCCCTGCTGCAGAAACAGCACCGGAAGAAACCGTTGCACCGGAAACAGCGGTGCAGACAGAGGAAAATTCTGTTGCAACACAGGAAGCGTCTGTGGAGAAAAAGACTTTTACAGATGCAGAAATTGCAGCAAATGATGGCGTGATCTATCTGGCGAACTGCGGATCTTCTGACACATCCGTAACACCGTCAGGATCCAAACGTGGTTTATATCAGGGAAATGTGGATCAAGCATATGATACAGATGCTTCCACAGGATATAACTGGGGCTATGTAGAGGATGCAACTTACTCTGCAACAGCCCGCGGCGGAGATACCACACTGAAAGGATCTTACCGTTATCAGTCAGACAAGATCACCTATGAAGCAGGAAAATCCGGAATCGAATATCAGTTTGAAGTACCGGAAGGTGATTACAAAGTTACCGTAGGTATCGATAACCCATGGAGCAAGTGGGGAACCAAAACAGAAGATATCATTCTGGAAGGACAGAAAGTAGAGTCCGGACTTACCGCCAAAGATTTCGAAAAAGAATATGAAGTAACGGTAACCGACGGAACCCTGAATGTCTTTGTACAGAGTACAAGCAGATCTTCCACAAGCGATGACCCGGTTCTGAATTACATCGTGGTAAAAACAGAAACCGGTGAAGCAGATCAGCTGGAAGTTCTGGCAAATGTAATCAAAAATTACACAGAAAAAACAGAGGGAAAAACCTATAAGAAAGCAACCAAAGAAGCATTTGATCAGGCGATTGCAGATGCACAGAAACTGGTAGATGAAAAATCTACCGATACCGATGCGATCAAAGCTGCAAAAGAAGCCATCGAGACTGCCTTTGATGCACTGGTAGAAACTCATATTGAAACTTATACATCCATCACCGGAACCGACGCAGCCAGAATCTATGATGACAATGGCGAAGCCATTCAGGCTCACGGTGGTCAGGTACAGAAGATCGGTGATACCTATTACTGGCTGGGTGAGGACCGTACCAACGGATACCGTCCGATGCCGGGTGTTCATCTGTATTCTTCCAAAGATCTCTACAACTGGAAAGACGAAGGCGTTGTCTTAAGAACCATGGACAACTACGAACAGTTCGAGACAGATGATTACTTCAAGAATCTGTACGGAGATCTGACAGAAGCAGAGAAGAAAGATATCTATGTGGACCTGTGGGCAGAAGGATGCGTCATGGAACGTCCAAAGATGCTGTATAACGAGAAAACAGGAAAATATGTCATCTGGTTCCATGCAGACGGAACAAGCCCGTATGCAAGCGACAGCAGTTCCAACTATGCGAAAGCAAAAGCTGGTATCGCGATCGCGGATTCTGTCAACGGACCATACAAACTGCTGGGAAGCTACATGCTTGCCGGAGATTACAGTAACCATGGATTTGACTCCGTGAGCGGACATGTCCGTGACATGAACCTGTTTAAAGATGATGATGGAACAGCATACGTAATGTACTCTTCCGAAGGTAATGCGGTAATGTATATCGCAAAACTGAACGATGAATACACAGGACTTGCAAAAGATGCTTCCGAGATGAAACTGGGAGAAGACTTCTGCATCAGCAGTACCGATTCCAGAGAAGGTCCGGCGATGTTCAAATATCGCGGAAAATATTATCTGATTACTTCCGGCTGTACCGGATGGGCACCAAACCAGGCAGCATACTCTGTTGCAGACAGCCCGTTAGGACCATGGAAACGAGTAGGAGATCCGTGTATCGGAGATACCTCCAAAACAACCTTTGATACCCAGAGTACCTGTGTCATTCCGGTAGATGCGGAAAACGGAAAATTCATCTACATGGGAGACCGCTGGTACAATCCGGATAACGGAAAAGATCTGAGCGATTCCAGATATGTATGGGTCCCGATCGAATTCGGATCAGGCGATACTATCATGCTGAAAAATTACAGCAACTGGACACTGGATGAACTCGAAGGCAAAGGAAGCATCGATGTAACAACGAAACTTCCTGAGACCGCAGAAAGCATCAGTGAACTGCAGAGTGCACTTCCGTCCACAATTAATGTTGAGATCGGCGGAAAGGCATATAACAACCAGGCAGTAACCTGGACCATTAACGATGCAGACAGCCTTGGCGAATATTCGTTGGGTGAAGTTACTGTTACAGGAACACTTGCAGATCTGAACAGAGAAATTACAACCAAAGTATTCTGCTGTCCGAAAGGACTGACTTATTTTGCAGACTGCTATACAAACGGAGACAATACCTCTTCTGTATTTGAAAAATTCGCAGAGACTGCAAACAACCTGAAAAACACGGTATCCGATCAGAAATACGGAAAAGATGTCGATGTAAACTGGGGTTACACAAGTACACCGGGAGCATCCGGCGGAAGCAGCTCTGAAGATATGGGTTCCAAAGGAAGCGGCGACTTCTTTGATACCGGCTGGTGGGCAACCAGCGGCCATACCATTGAGTACGGTTTCGAACTGGATCCTGGAAACTATGTAGTTGCCACCGGATTCAACGAATGGTGGAGCAGCACCAGAGGAATCACAGTAACCGTATCTTCTGTAGATGCTGACGGTAACCAGACCGAACTGGGAACCGGAAGTGCAAGCCTTTCTTCCAGCAAGACACAGGACAGAAACGAAGTAGCAGTAACCGTTCCGGAAGGTTCTGACCACATTCTGGTAACGATCAGCAAAGCATCCGGAAGTGATCCTGTATTAAGCTGGATCGGTATTATCGATACCAAAGCAAAAGCTCCGGAAGTAAAAAATCTTCTGACAAACGGAAGCTTTGAAAACGGAACCGATGGCTGGTCTCTGGGAAATGGTGCAACCATTGAAGAAGACAGCGAAGCTCCGGACGGAACACATTATCTGCATGATAATGGAAGCAAAAACTCCTGGGGAGATGGAAGTTCCAGCGACAAAACAAACTATCCGATCAGCGTAGAACCGGATACCGAATATGTATTAACCGGAAGTATCAAAGTAAGCGGCAGCGGATGCTACTGGGCAGGCGCAAGAGTAGCCGGAAAAGAAATCTACTGTGTGGCAGCAACAGACAGCAGCTATACCGATACAACCGATACCGACAGCAAACTGGCAGCAGCAGTAAAACCGGGAGCAACGGAGTGGACACCTTTTGAGATCCGCTTTACCACACCATCTGATGTAACGACACTGGATGTATATACCTGGGCAGATAACGGTATCCAGGGTTATCTGGACAATCTGGTACTGACACCGGTATCTTCTGATCTGGACTGGACGGCATTTGACAAAGTAGTAGAAGATGCAGACAGCCTGCAGGCAGCAGACTACAAAGAAGCATCCTGGGCAGAATTCCAGGCTGTTGTAGAAGAAGCAAAAGCATTTAAGAAAAATGCAACAGAAGCAACAAAACAGAGAGAGATCCGTCTGATGATCAAGAAACTGGAAGAAGCAAAAGAAGCTCTGATCCCGGTAAATGATCCGGATGGAAATGCTACTTATTATGTAGATGCCGAAAACGGTAACGATGTAAACGATGGAACAACACCGGAAACTGCATGGAAGACTTTAACAAAAGCATCCTCCATCCGTAAAATGACAGAAGGCGGAAGTATCCTCCTGAAAGCAGGCTGCGTATGGAACGGTGAACAGCTGGAAGTAAGAAATGCTGAAGGAACAGCAGAAAACCCGATCGTGATCGGAAGCTACGGTGAAGGCGAAAAACCGGTGATCAACGGACAGGGCGCACCGTGGGATGCAGACAGCAAAGAAGAACTTGCAGCAGTACATATCTACAACAGTGAAAACATTGTTGTGGAAAATCTGGAAATTACCAACTGGGATAGTTCTGTAAGCGGTGACTATACACAGAGCAGCAAACTGTTATCCGGTCTGGTAGTGGAAAACCAGGACAAGGGAGACCTTGCAAATGTTACAGTAAGAAACAACAAGATTCATGATGTCAACGGTAAGATGGCAGGCGGCGCAGACAAAGCAGCCGGCGGACTGATCGTTGTAGTAACCGGATCCGGAAGCAATCATACCGGTACGGTAGAATCCAAATACAGCAACCTTACCATTGAAGGAAACGAAGTATACAGAGTAAGCCATGAAGCAATCTACATGGAAAGCGTATGGGCAAGCCGTACTCTGGTTGGCGGAACAAGCAGCGATACCGGATACCAGAACGCAGGAAACAGCAAATGGATCGGCAGCAGCAACGTTGTGATCAACAGTAACTATGTACACGATGTAGCAGGTGATGGTATTGTACCGATCAATACATCAGAAGCAATCGTGGAATACAACCTGATTGATAACTCCGCAGACACCAACTGGAATTATTCCGGTAACCCGAACCATGCAGCACTGTGGGCATGGGATGCAGATAATGTAACCTTCCGTTACAACGAAGCATGCAACACAAGTAAAGCAGGATGGAACCTGGGAATCTCAGGAACCAACGACAGTATGGCATTTGACTTTGACTATGGTTTACAGAACTGTCTGTATGAGTACAACTACAGCCATGATAACTATGGTGGATTCCTGATGCTTTGTCCGGGACCTGGAGCAACTGTAAACAATATTGCAAGATACAATGTCAGCGTAAATGACGGTCTGTATGACGGCGCACCGATGATCCGTCTTGGCGGAGGAAAATACGGTTCCAACGGCGTACAGATTTACAACAACACCATGTACTGGGCAGACAGCAATTACTCTGTAGCACTGACTCCGACCTCTAACTGGGAAGGAAGCGTTGTAAAAGATGTAACTGTAAGCAACAACATTTTCTATGGACCTGCAAAAGCAGACAGCGTGAAGACAGACGGCGTAACCTACAGCCACAACCTGGTTTACGGTGGCGCACAGGATGTTTATACCGCAACAGTAAATGATGATACTACTGTTGTAGCAGACCCGCTGTTTGTAAATGTAAAAGATTATATAAAAGGAACATGGGAAAACGGAAAAACAACACTGGGAACAGCAGAAGGCTTTAAACTGCAGGCAGGTTCTCCGGCCATCGATGCAGGAGCAGCACATGAAGATGCACCGGCAGTACAGCCAGACAGCGTAAAATCTGAATTGGTTGCAAATACAAATGAAAAACCATCCAGAGATTACTATGGAACAAAACTGACCGATGGAAAGATCGATATCGGAGCAAACGAATACAAAGAAGCAGAACCTCAGCCGGAACCGGTAGACAAGAGTGAACTGCAGAAACTGTACGATGAAAACAGTGGAAAAGAACAGGGTAACTACACAGATGACAGCTGGAATATCTTTACCACAGCATTAGAAGCAGCAAAAGCGGTATTGGATAACGCAGATGCAACCGCAGAGCAGGTAGCAGCAGCAACCACAGCTCTGGAGGAAGCAGTCAAAGGATTGACAGAAAAAGCTCCGGAACCGGTACAGGCAGATAAGAGCGAACTGCAGAAACTGTATGATGAAAACAGCCAGAAAGAACAGGGCAATTATACAGACGAAAGCTGGAAAGCTTTTGAAACCGCACTGGAAAGTGCAAAAGCAGTGCTGGATAACGAAGGTGCAACCGAAGAAATGGTACAGGCAGCGACAGAAGCACTGAAAGCAGCTGTTGCCGGACTGACAGAAAAAACGGTTGATCCGACACCGGCAGACAAGACAGAACTTGGCAAACTGATTAAAAATGCAGAAGCAATATCCGCAGATGACTATACGGCAGAAAGCTATAAGGAACTGCAGGATGTTCTGATAGCAGTAAAAGTAATCTATGACAAGGGCGATGCAGAACAGGAAGAAGTGAACAAAGCAGCATTACAGCTGAAAGCAGCGCTGGATGCATTGCAGAAACCTGTTCCTACACCGGAAAAAGTCGACAGATCAGACTTACAGAAACTGTATGATCAGAGTCTGGAAAAAGTAGAAAAAGACTACACAACAGTCACCTGGAAAGCACTGAAAGATGCACAGGCAGCGGTAAATAAAGTTCTTGCTGATAAAAATGCAACAGAAGAAGAAATCAGCGCGGCATATAAGTCACTGGCACAGGCTCTGGACGGTCTGAAAAAGGTAAATACGATTCGGCCGACAACGGATAACAAAAATACTGGCAATAAAACCACAACATTCGCAAATGGCGGAAATAAAACAACATCCGGACAGACAAGTGCAATCAGAAACGCAAAAACAGGTGATACTACACAGATTGCAATCTATGTAATTGGAGTATTGTGTGCTATAATCGTATTTGCAGGACTGGTAATTGCAAGACGGAAAAGAAACAGATAGGAGTTTTTATGGCTTTTTTGAAAAATAAAGCCTTCCTCATGGCAGTGAGAACCGGTATGGCTCTCACTGCCATGCTGTTTTTTACAGCATGTGGGAAGGAACAGGATAATAACACGGTATTCTATATAGATGACAACCCGGTAAGCCGGGAAGAGTATGAGATGCTGGCACAGGAAAACTGTAACCAGATCTATATGAAATACTCTACAGAAGAAGTAAACAGCAAGGACTTCTGGACGACAGAAAAAGATGGGGAAACACCGGCAAAACAGCTGGAAGAAAAGATCCTAGAACAGTTAAAGGAGAACTATACGGTAAAAGAGGCTGCAAAAGATCTGAAGGTAACAGAAGACTATACCTATCAGGAACTGATGGAACAGAAAGAGGAAAAAAGCAATTCCGACTACGGGCTGAAGGAATACAAAGACGAAGAATATTATAAATACTGGTATTCCAATCTGAAAACCGATGTGGTCAATCAGTGGGTAAAAGAAAATGCTGCGGTTACAGATGAATCATGCAGCGAATACTACCAGGAACATATCGAGGATTTCACTTATGAGGTTGGTGTAAACATTCTTTACACAGAGATCCCTTCCAGTGATGAAAATGCGGAACAGGAGGCGCAGGCTATCTATCAGACACTGACGAACGAGCAGGATGCAGAGGCTGCAGTCAGACAGTATGCCAACGCAGAAACGCAGAATCTGGAACTGACTTCACTCGATACGCAGGAAGGCGCAAGCGGAGTCTACGCAAATCGCTGGCAAATCGCGTCACAGATGCAGACAGGGGAAGTATGTCAGCCCTACGAAGAAAATGGCATGTACTGCATAATAAAGTGCATAGAACGCGAAGAAAACGGAACAATAGACTATGAGACAGCAAAAGCATCCATTGAGCGGTATCTGCAAATACAGGCTGCCAACAAGTACCTAGAAGAGAAAGAAGACAGTCAGCGGATAAAAGAGGGAAAAGTCAAAGAGGATCAGGTGATTCAGGAACTTTTCGAAAAGTAAAAGAAAAAGCAGAAAAAAGTAAAAATTGTGGTTGACAAACAGTATAACTTTTAGTATAATTTATTTTGCTCACCGAGTGATTGGTGACGTGCAGAAGTACTCAAGTGGCTGAAGAGGTGCCCCTGCTAAGGGTATAGACGGTTTGCGCCGTGCGAGGGTTCAAATCCCTCCTTCTGCGTTGGATGAAAAAGAGATGAAAAAAGTTCTTGACATCTAAAAAGACTCGTGATAATATATACGAGTTGCGTCTGACAAAAAAGTTGTGAAAAAGAAATGAAAAAAGTTCTTGACAACAGCCGGTTGGATGTGATAACATATCAAAGTTGCTGCGCGAGAGAAACAAAAACAACTTCAAAAAAAGTTGAAAAAACTTCTTGACAAGCAGAAAACAACATGATATAATAGCAAAGCTGTTTGAGACAAACGGCAATGCGAAAAATGATCTTTGATAACTGAACAGTGAAACACATTCCTCGAAAGTTCTTTTTAAAATCATAAAAACGAACGATCGAAAGATCCTTAAAAACAGTAAAAGGGATAAATTAGCCAAGAGTTGATTTTGACCTGGAACAAACATTTATTTAGAGAGTTTGATCCTGGCTCAGGATGAACGCTGGCGGCGTGCTTAACACATGCAA
>OLON01000813.1_pt1 | contig 19761 bp, 17 predicted proteins | sample 1672691 | NCBI WGS metagenome assembly OLON01 (sample SAMEA3136714, study PRJEB25190) | human gut metagenome | biome: human gut; feature: human-associated habitat; material: faeces | place: Austria | collected 2013
CAGCCGGCCAGCGCGCTGGCTGCAAGCGCTCCGGCGCCGGCCATCATGCCGGCTTGCAGGAAGCCGCGGCGGGAGAGCCCGGATGAATCGGTCATGGTCGAATCCTCCTTCTCGATGATCGCTCGCGCGGGGCAGGGCGATCGCAGGGACGGTTTTCCTCTCTGCCGACAACTCTAGGATGGCGAGGCCGAGAGCGCCCCACATCGGCGGGGCGGTTTTTCCCGCAACTTCGGAAAACCCCAGGAAACGGGTATCCCACATTCAGGATGTGGGGCGGCGGGGAGGCGCGCCGTGGTAGGATTTTCCGGATATCGAGAGCGAGGAGGGAATGGAGCGCATGGGGGACGAAGTGCGGCGGCAAGGGGCCGAGCGAGGCGAGGGTGCTTCCGTGCGTGTGGCGGCGGCGCTCGCCTGCGCGCTGTTCAGCTTCCTTGCCACCAACGGGAGCATTTACCCGGCTGTGGCCGCGGTAGACCCCTGGGTGCGCGAGAGCGCGACGCTGTTCGGCGTGGCGGTGCTGGGGGCGCTCGTGGGAGTGGCGCGTTACCGGCCCTGCTGGCTGCACGTGCGTCTCTTCAACGGCCTTGCGCTAGCATCGGTGGCGGCCTACCTGCTTTTGGATGGCACGGGGCTGGTCTTGCACAGCCCGCGGCTCCTCATGGCGGGTTCGTTGCTGGATTCCCTGGCTGAGGCATGGCTGTTCGTGTTGGCCTATGTCGCCTTCGCCCAGCTGGACGCATCTCGACGACCGGTGGTGGCCATGAGCGCGTGTCTGGCCGCGTACTTGCTGCAGCCGTGGGCGAACGCGCTTGCGCCGACGGCCGCCGTGGCCGCCAACGCCCTGTGCTTCGTCGTCCTCTTCCTCTGCGTGCGGAGTTTGGTTGAGGCGCCTCTTCGGGAGGCGCGGCGCTCGGAGCCTCCCGCCGAGATGGCCGTGGCCAACCCCCAGTCGTTCCTCCCGTCGGGTCACCTGCTGTTCGTGACCATCTTTGTATTCAGCATTGCCCAGGGCCTTGTGATAGCGCTGCCCGGCCCCTTCAATGAGGCACCGGCGCTTCCCGTGGCCTTCCTTCCGCTGGCGGTGATTCTCATAGCGTACCTGGCACGCCGCCGTATGCCCAACGCCGATGGGCTGTTTGCCCTGTGCGCGCTGCTCATCATCGCCGGGATGTTCCTGCAGCCGAGCGATCGAATGGTTTCGGGTGGGATGGTGTCGGCATCTAACACGCTTATCGAAGCGGGGGCGTCGTGCTTCAACCTGCTTCTGGTGCTGCTGGTGGGAAGTATTGCGGGACGCAACCGTGTGACGGCGCTGCCCACAGCGGCGCTTGTGCTGGCGCTGTATTGGTCGGGAGTGGGGATAGGCGCGGTGCTCGGCAACAGCGCTATGGCCCTGCTTGGCTGGACCGAGGAGGCGCTGGTGTGGACGAGCTTCGCGAGCGCCATGATATTCGTGACATTCTGCTTCGTTGCGCTGAAGAACGTGAGTTTCGCCGATGTCATCGGGGCCATACGGCCTCCAAGTCCCTTGCGGCCTCCTGTCGAGATGACGGCCGATGAGGACGGGCGCGTCGACGAGAGCGATGGGGCTTGCGGCGGCGGGGAAGAGTGCGAAAAGGTCGCACTATCGGCGGGGTTCGTCTCGGCAAAGGACACGGTGCTGGGGGATCGGTGCGCGGCGGTGGCTGCCGATTACGGGCTCACGCCGCGCGAAGGCGAGGTGTTCGCGCTTCTAGCTCAAGGTCGCACGGTGGGAGTGATTCGCGAGAAGCTGGTTATCTCCCTGAACACGGCGCGCTTTCATACCAAGAACATCTATGCGAAGCTGGGGGTTCATTCTCAGCAGGAGCTTATCGATCTGGTGGAGCGCTATGAACGATAGGGCGGGGAATGCCGAGGGTTTTGCATCGACGCTTGCCTGGTCTGCGCGTGCCCTTTCCGAGATGCAAGAAACCCCGCTGCGTGTCAAGGGCTTTCGCAGCGGGGCTCTCACCTCAGAGTTCTGCGGATAGGGCTTTCCGCAGGTTTGATCGGGCGGTTCGCGCCCTGGGATTAACGGATGACGATCGGCCAGTCGCTCATGGTGTCCTCCTCGTGTTTCTGGCTCTTTCGATGAGACAACTATAACGTCGACTCGCTATATTATCAATATCTAAATTTCTGATAATAAATTTGACAGAATATAACAATAACTGTCACAGAATTTGATATTGATAAGAACAGTTATTGATGATAATGCTCTTGGGAAATGATAGGATGAGAAGAGCACCGTGCTGTGATTGTAGGCTCGATTTGGGGGGGGGTGCCGCTATGGCGAAGAGGCATCAGGCGCAAGACGAGGGTGTCGTCGTGGGGCGTCGTCTTGAGGTGGACGATCTCGTGGCTTTCATGAGCCTGCCTATCTTCTACGAGCTGCGCACGGCTGTGGATGTGGGCATTCTGCTCTTCGACGACTTGGATCGCTTCAAGCTCCCCGAGGGGTATTCGAAGGAGGACATTTGGCGCATCCTCATCGCCATTCGCAAGCAGGCCGCCGTGTTCATCCCCGAGGATCCGGAGCGCGAGGCCGACATGTGGATGGTGACGACGAGCTCGCTGTCGTTCAACTCCGAGATGCTTGAAGTGCGCACGAAGGCGGAGTCGTCGCTGGAGCGGTCGCTGCGAGACATGCAGGGCTCGCCTTTCGTCACGCGGTTTATCGAGCGCACGCTGGCCTGCGGGCTGGCGGAGGAGGGGATTGCGGCCGACGAGGAGCGCATCCACGAGCTCTTCGCCGGTGCCGCGCCGCAAACTTCTGTCGATCAGCTGGTGGCGAACTATTTTCGACTTTCGAACCGCTGTGACAGCTATGCTCGCCGCGAGGTGACTCACGGTCTTATCGAGGGTTTGTACTACGAGCTGATTGAGGGTGTCGATGTGGAAGAGCTGCCCGAGCGCGCGCTCGCGCCGCTCGATCCGCGGCTGCCTCCGCCGGAGTCCCAGGTACTGATGGATCTGGTGTGCCAGCGGGCCCGCGAGGTGGGCGACGATATGCGCTTCGGGCCCGTGCTGCGCATCATAAACATTAGCTGGTTCTTCCGCTACTTCAACGTTCTGCCGCGCCTGAACGTGCTCGTGGGTCTGCTTTTGCGCAATATTCTGGCTCTGAAATGGGGGTTTCCGGTTCTCAGCTGGCTGCCAGAGGGATTCGACCCGACTTTGGGGAACGCGCCGGTTGATGCGGCCCGCTACGAGGCGGTGTTCGAGCACTGGTCGACCGATTACGGCTTCGGTTTCGATTTCACGCCCTATTTCGAGCTAAACCTGCGCCTTTATCTGCGCGAGCTGGAGCGACTGGCCGCATCTATCACCTACCTCGAGCAGCTGAACGAGCAGATAGAGCGTATTTTCGAATCCCATATCAATCCGCGGCAAAAATCCATTCTGGCCGCGCTGTGCCGCGAGCCGGGGGCTATTTTGCGCATCGCGCCGCATCAGCGCAGCTTCCGCATCGCTTACGGCACCGCCCGGGCTGATTTTCTGGGGCTGGAACGCGAGGGGTATTTGGTGCGGGAGCAGGAGGGGCGCGCCTTCGCCTTCCGTGCCCACCCCGACTTGCAGGAGAAGATCGTCCAGCTGGGGGCCGCTGTGGTCGGCTCGGCGGAAGCGAGCCTGGGGGAGGGGGCTGTTGTAGTATCCTGAGGGGGAACTGAGAGGGCGGTGGCGTTGAGGGCCGCCTTGAGGCCAGCCCGCGCGCTGCGGCTGGCGAGAGCGTGCGAAAGGGATTGCCATGATCAACGAGAAGATGTACGGATTGGGCGATGAGCCGAGTGCCATCCGCGAGCTGTTTGCCTACGGGATGGCGCGCAAGGCCGAGATCGGTGCCGAGAACGTGTTCGATTTCTCGATCGGCAATCCCTCGGTGCCGGCGCCCGAGCTGGTGCGCGAAACCATGCTGGAGCTTCTGGATATGGATCCGGTGGCCCTTCACGCCTATTCGCCGGCGGCGGGGCTGCCCGAGGTGAAGGAGGCCATTGCGGCGTATCTGTCTGAGCGCTACGACACGACGGCGACGTCGGGTCACTTGTACCTGACGGCCGGTGCGGCGGCGGCTTTGGCTTCATCCATTGCCGCTGTGACCCATCCGGGTGATGAGGTGGTCGTGGTGTCACCGTACTTCCCCGAGTACCGCACGTGGATCGAGGCGGCCGGCTGCACCATCGTGGAGGTGCCGGCGGCGGTTCCGAGCTTCCAGCCCGACATCGAGGCGCTGCGCGCGGCCATCGGGCCGAAGACGAGTGCCGTGATTATCAACACGCCGAACAACCCGGTGGGCGCCGTGTACACCCGCGAGAGCCTTGAAGCCCTGGCGGCCATGCTGCGCGAGCGCGAGGAAGCGCTGGGACGTCCGCTGTACCTCATCAGCGACGAGCCCTACCGCGAGATCACCTACGGCATCGAGGTGCCCTGGGTGCCGTTGATCTACGCGCGCACCATTGTGTGCTACTCCTATTCCAAGGCGCTCTCGCTTCCCGGCGAGCGCATCGGGTGGGTGTACGTGTCCGATGCCGCTGACGACGGCGATGCGGTGGCGGTGGCCGTGGCGGGCGCGGGACGGGCGCTCGGCTACGTGTGCGCGCCGGTGCTGCTGCAGCGCGTGGCGGCTCGCTGCGTGGGGGAGCCGTCGGACGTGGCCGCCTACGCGGAGAACCGCCGTCTGCTGACTGAGGGGCTTTCCGCGCTGGGCTACGAGTACGTGGAGCCCGACGGCGCTTTCTACCTGTGGGTGCGCGCCTTGGAAGAGGATGCCCAGGCGTTTTCCGATCGCGCGAAGGAATACGAGCTGCTCATCGTTCCTTCGGACAGCTTCGGCGTCGGCGGCTGGGTGCGCCTGTCCTACTGCATCGCCCGCGACACCATCGAACGCTCGATGCCCGCATTCAAAGCCCTGAAGGAGAGCTACGAAGCCAAATTGAGTTCGTAGCCATAGCGCGCCCTCGTTTTCTCAGATTTATCCAAGCCGACCGCTTTAGGAATTTGGTTGGTGCGCTTCTCGTCATTTTCCAAAGAAAGTGGCTCTACTTACGCTTGCGGTGAGCGAGCCAGAAGAAGCCGGCGCTGGCGACGATGAGACCGGCGAGGGTCGCCACGCGGCCTACGCTGGGGTCTTTGTAGCCGATGGCGAAGACGCCGAGGCAGAAGGCGGCCATGATGACGCAGAGAATGCCGAGCCAGCGCAGGTAACGTTGCTTCTCTTCCATGAGGGCGTCCTAGCTTCCGTAAGAATTGAGGTACTCGAGGATTTCCTGGCGCGAGTGCATGCCGCACTTGCTGTAGATGCGCTTGATGTGGCTGTGGGCGGTGGCGGGAGTGATGAACAGCTCCTCGGCCACCTTTTTCTGCGTGTGACCCAAGGCGTAGAGGGTGAGCACGTCCATTTCGCGGCTCGTGAGCAGGAAATGCTCGCCCATGCGCTCCACGTTGCGACGCATGGAATCGGACAGCTCGCCCATGGTGGACGGGGAAGGGGCGAGGGAAGACTCCAGGGCAGAGGAGGGCGAAGAGCCGAGAGGCGACGGCATTGTCGCCGAGGGGGAAGGCGAGGGCGTGGAACCGGGGGAGGCTGAGGCGGGGTCGATCTGGAAAAGCTGCTCCCGGATAGCGGCGCACTCCTCGTTGCAGCGGATGCACTGGCGCGCCTCGGCGGCCTTCAAAGCCTCGGAGGCTGTTTGCTGGGCGGTGGCCTCGCGTCTCGCGGCGTTGAATACGACGCTCTGCAGCGTTTGCTCAGCTTCGGCCAGCGCCGCCGCCGACTCGGCCGCATCGGCTTCGGCCTGGCGCATGACCCGCTCGTTCTCGGCCTCCAGGCGATCGGCTTCCGCAGACGACTCGCCGCGCTCGGCGTGCATGAACTGCACGAGAACCACTTGGGTGGAAATGAGGACAAGAGCCCCGAGAAGCGAGTTGATGAGCAAGTCGTTGCCGGTCAACGGGTAAGTGAAGTACAGCAGCATGCGAGCGAGGGAGCGCGAGCCGAAGCAGATTACCCAGCCGCCCATGGCGTAAACATAGGGGTCGCGGGTTCCGAAGCTGGTGAAGGCGATGATGACGTACCAGCAGTAGGCGCAGATGACGATGTTCAGCGTGTTGACGGCCACGGCCCCGATCTCCCAGTGGTAGGGGAAGGCGCCGAACAGGACGAGGCTGAGGGAGGCCAAAAGCGCCATGGTGATAAACGCGTCCACGGTCATGACGCGCTCGCGGCGGCGCACGACGAGAAGCATGAGCAGGGCGCATATCAGCATGGAGCACAAGGCGTAGGCCAGCCGCGAGCTCCAGGTGAAGGGGATGGGCAGGCCGTCGGGGTAGCCGCGGAGAAAGCCGTCGACGAATCCCAGAAGCGCCATGCCGACAGCGCAGGCGGCGAGGAATCGGGAGTCCTGGATGTTGCTGCGGGCGAAGGTGAAGAAGGTGCGCGCCCGACGGTGCGGCCGCTCCGTCGGATGCTCGGCGCGCAGGCCGGCCGGGCCGAGGAAGGCGAACTGGGCCACGATGAGCGCCATACCGATGATGTTCTGCGCTCGGGTGGGCAGAAACGAAAGTAGGTAAACGATGCCGACGCTGATGAAGAAGGCCGAGAACACGAACAGGGCGGCCGTCACTTCGTCGGTGCCGCGCAGGCAGCGCAGCCAGTAGAACATGCACAGCGACAGGGCCAGGGTGTTTGCAATGCTGAGGGCAAAAGCCGTGGCCACAAGGATTTGGTCGGCGCTGTCGAGCAGGGAGAGGGCCATGGAGGCTCCAGCAGCGACGATGATGCTCCCCACCATGATCCATTGCACGGCGGTAGCGCCGAGCTCGCGGCGAGATCGCGAGAAGATGAGCAGCGCCACGATGAAGAGCGCGCAGGTGACGAACATGGAGCCGTCGGTGAAGATGCCGTCGTCGGTGGAGGCGTAGCTGCCGTAGCACGCCACGATGAGAGCTGTGCGTGCGCAGGTGATGCCTGCGAGCATGGGCCAGAATGCCTTTGCGCGACTCAAAAGTCCGCTCACGACAACGCTCATGAATCCCCCTTTCGCCCGATGCATGTTCCATCATGGCTTTCCCGCGATTCCCCATCATAGCTCTTTTTCGGGCTTGTGCGCGGGGAATCTTGGCTGCGGCGCATCTGCCGAGAGAGCCGTTACGTTTCCGCAATCTGACATCGCCTGAAAGAGGGGAGGGGCATTGAGGGGGTTCTGGTAATCTTGCAAGTGAACAATCGAAGAAGAGGAGGAGCCCATGAGCGAGGGTCGCGATATCTACCACGAGCCGAAGCAGAAAGTGCTGCTGCGCACGGCCGATGTGTACCAAACCGAAGTGGACGACGAAGTGGCCGGATACTCGGACAAGCTTTTGGCCATTGTGGCTGACTACCACAACGGCGGTCGCCCCGAGGGGATGAACGCCCAGGCGATGGTCGGCAAGTCGAAGCGCGGCGAGGTGGCGTTCCGCTTGTTCGGACGCATCAATCCCGAGACGCGCGTCATCGAGGCCGCCGGCTTCAAGACGCGCGGATGCCTGGCGATGACGGGGTGCGCGAGCGCCACCTGCTCGATGATCGAGGGGCGCACTTTCGACGAGGCGCTGGCGCTCACCATTGAGGATGTGCGGGAGGCCGTGGGTGGCGTTCCCGCCGGGAAGGCGAACACACTGACGTTCTCCGTGGAAGCGGTGCGGGCGCTCATCGGCGACTTCCTTGCGCGGGAGGGGGCCGGTCTGGCCGAGCTTGATGCGGTGGTGCCCTGCGACTCCTACAGCGTCGCCTGCCTGATGTGCGAGCATTGCTCGCTGCGCGACACCCGCACCGACCTGCTCGTGGCTGCCATGGACGGTGAGTAGCCGTGCGCGAGGAAGACGAGATCCGCGCGGCGGTGATCGCGCTGGCGGAAGCCCAGGCGGCGGGCGAGGACATTGCCGACGCGCTGCCCCATGGCGAGGCTTGGGCCGCCACGGCTGCAGCGTCTGACGAGGTGGGCGCGGAAGACGCCCTCGATCCCGAGCAGGCGCGTGAGGAGGCCATCGCGGCGGTGCTTGATGCGGCGCGCGCGACCTCGCGAGCAAGCCGCCTGTCGTGTCCCTGCGAATGGGAGGCTGCGGGCCTGGTGCCCCCGTCGATGACGCCCGAAGACTTGGAGATGGCCGTCTACGATGCGCTTATGGAATTCGGCGATCCCAACGGCTCGCGCGATGCGGGCGACGTGGAGGGCCCCGATGCCGGAGGCGCACCTCGCCGCGCCGCCAACAAGCACGTGAAGTCCGCCTTCTCCTCCTCCAACGGCCGCCCCGTGGGCGCATCCCCCTTCAAACGCAAAGCCGTCTCAGCGGATGCGGCAGAGGTTGGGACGGAGCGATCGGCGAAGGCGAAGCCGAGCGGAGAGGCTGAGTGCGTCGATCGGGCGAGCTCCGCGACAGAAGAAGACGTCCGAGGGGCTGGCGGGTGCCCTGACCGAGCGAGTTCCGCAGCGAACGAAACAGCCCAGTGGGCTGTTTCGCAGAGCGAGGACTGTTTGAGCGAATCAGGGTACCCGCCAGCCCCGCCCCAGGAGACTTCCAACCAGATTCCCGAGGAAGACCCGCATCCCGAGTTCGCGCACATCCGCCTGCTCATGGGTGCCGAGAGCTACTACCTCTACGACGATTCGGCCATGACCGACGCCTACGCCCGCTGGGCGTTCCTCGCCGCTGAGGACGACCCCGTGGCCACCTTCATCGAATGCGTGCGCGAGGAGTCGTCGGTCTACCCCCGCCCCATGGCGCGGGAGAGCTTGGCCAACGACCCGTTTCGCATGAAGGCCGAAGCGGTGGAGGCGGCCTTCGCTGAGGCCCGCGCGCAGGGTCGCGCCGACGACATCGAGCGCGTGGAGGCTTCCAACGGCGACGTCTACTTCTATTCCACGACGTATTTGACTCCTCGCCGCGCCCAGGCCCTCGCCGAGTGGGACGCCGTCGAGCGCATTCGCAACGTGTAAGACTTGCCTGCCCAAGCCTCGGCGGTTCAGTCTGTGAGCTGCGCTGTCGAAACCGTAGCTCGACCCGTATTTTTGTCGCGCTTTTCAGATGAGTTGGACATTTTTGTGGGTCGGGCTGCGGTGTTTTAGGCGACTAACTTTCCAAAAGAACAAGAAATACCTGTTCAGGGCATCGGGCTTGTTGTTCGGGCGAAGACGACCCGCAGCCCGAGAGGCAAAAATGTCGTAGGCGCTCTTCTCTGATGGCAAAAACACGCCTCGTGCTACGGGTGCGTGCAAAAAAGGAGCCCCCGCAACCGGTTTGCGGGGGCTCCTTTCACGAAGGGGGAGCTCCTTCGGAGCTCGCGTTAGAAGGGGTCGGCTATCAGGTGAGGTGATGCCGCTTGGGAGGGGCGACCGAGGTCGCCCCCTACGGATCAGCCTTCAGCGCAGATTGGTTTCGCTCTGCGCATCTCCCTAGGCGTCGGGAAGCAGGCCGAGGGCGGCGAGGTCTTCCTTCACGTCGGGCATGTCGTAGTAGTCCAGGCACTCGGCCGTCGGGCAGCCCAGCTCGGGATCCCAGCCAAAGCATTCGTACATCATGGTGAGGGCCGTTTGGAAATCCTCTTTGTCCATCTTGTTGGTGCCCTCGGTGAACACCTCGATGTCCGGATCCATGGTGAAGGGCCACTCGGTAACGACGTCGTGCACGTTGCGGAAGTCATTGGTACCCATTTGCCCGTTGGCACCCACCATGCCGCGCGCGGTGTTGGCTCTCTGTAGCGTGGTGATTTTCGCACCCATCTTGTACAGGTCTTCCGTCGTCACGTCTTCGCCGGTGACGGCCTTCATGAATTTGGCCTCCAGATCCAGGTCGCCGCGATAGTCGCGAGCCTTCGTGGGGCTCATCGTCATGGGCCATACCCAGTTGCACAGCGTGAGCGAGTCGTGCAGCACGTCGGTGACGATGGACCACCAGGCGAAGTTCGCTTTATACTCATTCATGGGGGTGTAGTTCTTGTCCGGATCGATGGCGCTCGCGTCGCCCCACACTTCGGCCGCGATCTGCTGCTTAAGCTCGAAGGGCAAGCCGCAGCCCTGGAAGTTCACGGCAGAGTGGATCATGTCGTCGCGGTTGAAGACCATGTTATAGAGCAGGCCCACCTGTCCGAAGCACTCATGGGCATGGTGCACCGGCCAGCCGCGCACGTTGATGAGCGTGGAAGCGGGGGTGTTCCACCAGTCTGGATCGTTCCAACGCTCGGTCCAGACGATGGGGCCGTGGCCGATGTAGGCGATCTCCGAGTCGTTGGCGGCGATCTTCGCCAGAAGGGGCGGCACCATGGAGGGGTCGTTATTCTTGAAGCCCTCCCAATTGATTTCCGCGTACTCCTCGGGGGGCAGCACCTTCTGGAGCAGGCCCGTAGCATAGCAGTGGGCGATGTCGCGGTAGATCTGCCCGTAGTTGCACCACAGGCCCAAATCGTCCATGGTGGAGCCGAATACCTGATCCCAGATGAGGGCGTCTTCACTGCCGGCTTCAACGGAAGTGTTGTCGCCTAAAATCTTGATCATGTAGTTGGTGAACGGGAAGTTCGGCACGCAGGTGTTGCCCGTGATCTCGTAGCCGCCGTTGGCCGCCGAGGCCGGCACGCGCAAGTCGGAGTAGCAATGGATGGGGCAACTGTGGCAGCCGTCCATCTTGATGGTGTACTTCTCGGCCTCTGGGCCTTCGTCTTTGAAGGCCTTCATGCAGCGGTAGCCCACGGTGTTGATCTCGCCGGGCTTCGGCTCGCCGGTGTCGATGGGGCCGCCTTCGGCCAGCGCCCAGGTCAGTCCCTTCTGGGCCGTCCAGCGGCTGCCCTTGTCGAAGTACTCGGCCCACTCCTGCTGGGTGGAAGGTACGACGTGGTTGTTGTTGGAGCCGACGATCTCGCGCAGCATGTAGTCGGACAGGTCGGCCACCTCTTGCGGGTCGGCCACGTAGATGGGCTGGCTACCGCGCACGACGAGCGCCTTCAATTTCTTCGAGCCCATGACGGCGGCGGCTCCAGCGCCGGCGGAATGGTTGCGGGAATTGATGATGCAGGCGTAGGGCAGCAGGTTCTCGCCGGCAGGGCCGATGGTGGCCACGCAGAAGTCGGTGCCCTCCTTGCGCGAGAGCGCCTCGGTGGTGGCGCGGGTGCCCTGGCCCCACACTTGATCGGCGGGCTTGATCTCAATGTCGTCATCGTCGATCTTCAGGTAAACCGGTTCGTCGGAAGCGCCCTCGATGACGATGGCATCCCAGCCGGCCTTCTTGATGGCCGCACCGATCATGCCGCCGGTGTGGGCGTCAACAACTTGATGATCGGTGGTATAGGTGGAAAGGGAGGCGATGGTGGTGCGGCCCGCCAGGGGAACACCGGTGGCGGTCAGAGGGCCGACGGCGAACACGATCTTGTTCTCCGGGGAGAGCGGATCGGTGCCGGCGGGCACTTCGTCGTACATGATCTTGTTGGCTATTCCCATACCGCCCAAATACTCTTTATAAGGGTCGGTGGGCGAGACGGAAACGGTTTTGTCGGTCAGGTTGACGCGGAGGATCTTACCGGTCCAGCCATAGGACTTGTTGGGATCCAATTTTGAATCAGCCATGATGAAGCTCCAAATCTCTTCGTGTACTCATGTTGCGTGGTACTAGGTCGTCGATCTGGAGTAATCGTCGCGTACGAGTATAAGGGAGGGCAATTTTATCCCCCTCCCCTCAATGAGGGGATCTTTTTCAACGGAAACATGACGGCTCCTCTACGGACGGATGAGGAGAAATCAAACGTTCGGTAATCCCCCTCAAAGAGGGTACACAGCTTCTTCATTCATGACTATGATGCCCTCTGTTGCGTGGCGTCGCGATCTTGAGTTCTCTCTGAGACAAGCATGAAGTTACAAGGGGGAGTTCAAATGTCTGACACCCAGAAAAATGAAACCGTGGCCACCGAGCAGCCGCCCGCGGCCCCGGTGTCCGCTACCGAGCCCGGCTCTGCGCCGGCCTCCGAGAAGAAGCAGCCCTTCTTTACCCGTCGCACCGTGCTCGCCATGACCGGTTGCGGCGTTGCCGGCCTGGTGGTCGGCGGCGTGCTCGCCTCCTGGGGCGTGACCACCGCCTCCATTGCCTCGGGCCGCATCGAGCTGCGCACCACTCCTACGAAAATGATCGTCACCGACCGCGCTCGCTGCTCCGGCTGCCAGCGCTGCGAGATGATGTGCACCCTGAAGAACGACGGCGCGACCCAGCAGTCCATCGCCCGCGTGCGCGTGTGGGACAACTACAATTTCGGTTCCGGCGTCGATACCAACGACGGCATCTTCGGCAACTGCCAGTTCACGGTCGCCTCCTGCAAGCAGTGCGTCGATCCGCAGTGCGCCAAGTACTGCCCCGTCCATGCCATCCACTCCGATGAGGAGACCGGCGCTCGCGTTGTCGACGAGGACGTGTGCATCGGCTGTGGCATGTGCTCTGCCGCCTGCCCTTGGAACATGCCCCACATCAACGCCCAGACCGGCACGTCGACCAAGTGCATCTCCTGCGGTCGCTGTGCCGAGCAGTGCCCCAACGGCGCCATCAAGTTCATCGATTGGGAGGATATTGCCCAGAAGGCCATCGACGAGGGCGTGGTTTCCACGGTCACCATCGTCGAGGCTTAAACGATAGAGAGAAGGACCATTATGTCAGGACACGCTTTAACACGGCGCAGCTTTTTAGTTGGAAGCGCCGGGGTGGCTGCCGTGGCCGCCGGCGCGGGCCTTGTGAGCTTGTCGGTTCGCGGCGAAGCCGATGCTGATGCCGAGACGGATAAGCGAACCGAAGTGGTGCACTCGCTGTGCAATTCCTGCTCGAGCAAGTGCGGTTATTACGCCTACGTCGTAGACGGCGAGCTCACGAAGCTCATTGGGGATGAGGCCCATCCGAACGCGCAGGGCAAGTTGTGCGCGCGCGGGTACGGCTATTCCCAGATCGCCTATTCGCCCGATCGACTCACCGACCCGATGAAGAAGAACGAAAACGGCGAATTCGAAGTAATAGGATGGGATCAGGCGCTCAGCGAGATCGGCCAGAAGGTGAACGATATCATCGCGCAGTACGGCCCCGAGGCGCTTGCCATGGTGCAGGATCCGCGCCCGTCGGGCAAGTACTACACGAAGCGCTTCATGAACGCGCTCGGCAGCCCCAACGTGTACACGCACGGCGCCGCCTGCAACCTCTCCAAGGAGTCCGGGTTCACGCAGGCCATCGGGGCGGCCAACTTCGAATCGGATGTGGCCAACTCGAAGATGACGATGTTCATCGGCCGCAGCTATGCCGACGCCATCCGGCCCAGCTCGGTGGCCGCGCTGCAGCAGGCGCACGAGAACGGCGCGCACATCGTGCTGGTGGATCCGCGCCTGAACAACAGCATCGCTTTCGCTGACGAGTGGGTGCCCATCAACCCTGGCACCGACCTGGCGCTCATCTTGGCCATGTCCAACGTGCTTATTAATCGCGATCTCTACGATGCCGAGTACGTGGCGGCCAACAGTGTCGGATTCGACGAGTGGGCGAGCGCCATTGCGGGCTACACGCCGGAATGGGCCGAGGGCATCACGGGCATTCCCGCTGCCGATATCGAACGGCTGGCGCTCGAGTTCGCCGAGGCGGCCCCTGCGGCCTCCATCGAGCCGAGCTGGCGCGGTGCCTTCGGGTGCTCGTACGCGAACTCGGGCGAGACGGCGCGAGCGCTCTGCCTGTTCAACACGCTTCTGGGCTGCTGGAACCAGCCCGGCGGGGCGCTGTTCCTCCCCAGCGTGAAGGCGGGCGATCTCGATCCGGCGAAGTTCCCCGAGGTGCCGAAGGTCGAGGCGAAGATGTGGGGCGCCGAGGAGTACCCGCTGGCGCTCTCTTCCATGGGCACCAACCTCTACGTCGCCGAGATGGCGAAGGAGGGCAAGGTCAAGGGCCTGTTCTTCTACAACTCGAACATGGCGGCCGGCTATTCCAACCCCGCCCAGCTGGCAGAGGACTTCGCGAACCTCGATCTGATGGTCGTCGTCGACGTGCAGATGTCGGAAACCGCGATGCTGGCCGACTACGTGCTGCCCGAGTGCAGCTACCTGGAGCGTCGCGAGCTGCCCGAGTTCGTGGGCGGACGCGTGCCGGTTGTTTCCCTGCGCGATCAGGTGCTCGAGGTGATTCACCCCAACACGCGTCCGGTGGACGTGATTTTCACGCAGCTGGCCGAGGCGTGCGGCGTGGGGCAGTACTTCCCGTTCACCGTTGACGAGCTGGCCGACGCGCAGCTGCGCAGCGTGGGCACGAGCCTCGATGAGCTGCGCCAGGTCGGCACGATCTCGTTCCCCGAGAAGGCCTATGCCTACGGCAAGGTTCCCGAGTGGAAGACCCCGACGGGCAAGATCCAGTTTACGAGCGAGGCGTGCGAGGCGGCTGGATTGTCCGCGTGCCCGGTGTGGGTCGAGCCCCAGGTGATGCCGAACGAGACCGTCGGCGAGTTCCGCCTCATCGGCGGCAAGCAGGCCATCCACACGCATACGCAGACCGCCAACTGCGAGCCTTTGATGGACATCACGAAGTCCTACGGCCTCGACCGCATCTGGATCAACGCTGAGGTGGCCGAGCGTCTGGGCATCGCGGATGGTGACGAGGTCATTCTGTCGAACACGATGGCCGAGGGCCCCATCAAGGTGAAGGTGACCGAGCGCATTAACCCGACGGCCATCTACATGCCCTCGCACTATGGCTGCAAGTCTCCCGATCAGCGCACGGCCTATGGGGTTGGCTTGAACTTCATGGACTTCGTTCCCTTCCACATGGAACCGGCCTATGGCTCGGCCATGACGCAGGAGACGTTGGTTTCCGTGCAGAAAGTAGGTGAATGATGGCACGCTACGGAATGCTCATCAATACCAAGAAGTGCATTGGCTGCTATGCCTGCCGCACGGCCTGCCAGCGCCAGAACGATCTGCTCCCCGACGAGTCGTTCATTCGCTTCGAGGAGCGCGAAGTGGGCAAGTACCCCAACGTGACCGTGGAGCACATCCCGCTGCAGTGCATGCACTGCGAGGACGCGCCGTGCGCGAGCGTGTGCCCCACCGGGGCCGCGCATATGGGCTCTGACGGCATCGTCGAAGTGGATCACGGCCGCTGCATCGGTTGTCTGTACTGCATGGCCGCCTGCCCCTACCAGGTGCGTACGCGCAACTCGAAGACGGGCGAGGTGGACAAGTGCCGCTTCTGCACGCTTTCTTCGTATGAGAACGGCACGAAGATGTGCTCGTGCGTGGATGCCTGCCTGACCGGTGCCCGCATCTTCGGCGATCTGGACGATTCCGACAGCGAGATTTCCAAGGAAATCGCGCGCACGGGTGCGGCTCCCATCGCCGGCGATCTGACCCGCGCCAAGATCTATTACGTGAGGTGATTGACATGATCTACGAACCCATTTGGGGCGCCATCATCGCGTGGTACCTCTTCCTGGCCGGCTTGGGCGGCGGTGCGTTCGCAACGGCAGTGTTCGTTCGTTATCGCCACCCGGAGTGTAAGCGCCTCATGCGCGTCGGACGCCTCATCGCGCCGATCGTGGTTATCATCGGTCTGTGCTTGTTGATGTTCGACGCTGCCGCGGGCTTCGCCCATCCGCTGCGCTTCGCGCTTCTGCTCACGAACTTCGGGTCGGTAATGACCTGGGGCGTGGTGTTTCTGGCGGTGTTCGTGGTCGTCGCGCTCATCGTGCTGGTGCTTGATCTGATGAAGCGCGAAGTACCGATGTGGCTCGATTGCGTGGGGCTCGTCATGGGCCTGTGCGTCGCCATTTACACCGGCTGCCTGCTTGGCGTGTGCCAGGGATTCCCCCTGTGGAACAGCGCGCTTCTGCCGATTCTGTTCCTGGTGTCCGCCGTGTCCACCGGCATGGCCGCGGTGCTGCTCGTCGGCGTGTTCTATGCGCCCGATGAGTTCAACGAGGTGGTCGTCATGAAGAAGTTCCACTTCTGGCTGCCCGTCATCGAGTTCGTGTTGGTTGCTGCGCTGCTGTTCATCACGGCGTTCAACCCGAGCCCCGCCGGCTGGGAGAGCGTGATGTCGCTGGTGTCGGGCAATTGGGCCGTCGCGTTCTGGCTGCTGTTCGTCATCGTGGGCCTGGTGCTCCCGACGATTCTGGAATGCTGGATGCTGTGGCTGGCCAAGCACGAGTTCGAGACCTCGCGCACGGGCCAGATGATCAGCGCGCTGTCGGATGCGGGCGTGCTCGTCGGCGGCTTCATGCTGCGTCTGCTCATCGTGAGCGCGGCGGTGCCGATCACGATTGTTCAGCCCTGGATGCTGTAAGTTCTTGCGATACCCACTCCTTGCAAAAGGCGGCCTTAGGGCCGCCTTTCTTGTGGGACGGCTCGGCATTTTTGTTTCGCGGTTTCGGAGAGGGCAGGTTTCGGAGAGGGCGGCTGCGGAAGGGTGCAGTTGCGGAAAAGGAGCGGAGCGGCTTCAGGCCTGGACGTGGTACGTTTCGACGAGCCACTCTTCGAGGCAGAGACCGCTTTCCGCTATGTCGGAGGCGGCCTCTTTGCCGACGTAGCGGTAGTGCCAGGGCTCGTAGCCGATGCCGGTTGTGGCGCTTTTGTCCGTGGGGTAGCGCAGGATGAAGCCGTACTCGGTGCAGTGGGCCATGAGCCACTGCTGGGTGGCCGTGGATTCCTGGCCTTCGTCCAGTTCCAGGTAGTCAGCGTCCACGATGTCGACGGCGAGACCGGTTTGGTGCTCGCTGGCGCCCGGTGGGGCAACCCAGAATGCGGCGGCCTCCTCGGCTTCGGTGCCTTCCAGATGCTCCTCGCGCTCGGCTCGCTCGATGCGGTTTTCGAAGAGATTCTCCTGGTAGTCGTAGGTGCGGAAAGAGGAGCAGATGATGGGATGTGTGCCGGCGGCTTCGGCAGCCGTGAGCATGGCTGTGAGATCTTCGACGATGCGGGCATCCACTCGGTGGTTGACGTGGGGCTCCACCCAGCTTGCGTCGGGCAACTCGGCCAGATTGCTAGGCGCGAAGTCGGCGGCGAGGGGATGGTCGCGGTTCACGAGGCGCAGGTTCCAGGGTAGGTCTTCAAGCGTCGTCGGAGGCATTTCGGTATTGGTCGCGGCTGCTGACTCGGTCTCGGGAGAGGTCGTGGCGGCCGCTGCTGTCTCTGTGTTGGGTGAGGCGATCGTGCCGTTAAGCGGCGTTTCGGGTTGGGTCAGGGTACCGGATTCGGAAGGTACAGGCTGGGCGTGGGCGGCCGACCTGCGGGAGGAGAAATAGGCACCGTCGCCGACGACGAGCACGGCGGCCAATCCGCCGGCGAGCGCGATGAACTCGCGACGGTCGAGCGCGAATGGCGCGTTCGTCATGGGGCCTCCTCCTTCCTGGGTTCGGTGTTTCGTTTGGCTTGCCTTCGGCTGCTGCGTTGTCGCTTGGGGCTCGGTTCGCTTTTGGGGCGGCCGGCTCCGGCGACGTGTGATTGCCGCTGGAATGCGCCAGTTGCGACTGGCGAGCCGATGGGGGGCTCCCATGGTAGCGCTTGGGTTGCGCGCCGCGTGACAGCATTTGCAAAAAGACGCACACCTTACGCTTTCTTAATTGGAGTGTTCAGGGTTCCGCAAGCGGGAAGGCGCAGGCGCTATAATAACGGCCATGAAAAAGCCAACAGAGAAAACGAAAGAGACGATTGCGCAGGGCGATGCGGGCGATGCTCCCGACGGCGTGACTGATCGCGCAATCGAGGCGAGGGAGCAAGTCTTAGCGGCGGCTGCCGACGAAGACTCTGCAGAAGGCGAGGAGGGCGCTGAATCTCGCGTGCGCTTATCGAAGACGAACCGCTACGATTTCGGGGTTGTGTCGGCGGCCACTCACAAATCGATGCAGGGCAACAAGCGGCGCGACACGAAGCCGGAGGTGCTCGTGCGCCGCATGCTGCGCGAGATGGGCTTTCCCGGCTACCGCTGCGATTGGAGGAAAGCGCCCGGGCGTCCGGACGTGGCGTTCGTGGGGCGCAAGCTCGCCATCGAGATCCGCGGCTGCTTCTGGCATCGGTGTCCCGTGTGCAGCCTGTCGGTGCCCAAGAAGAACCTCGATTACTGGGAGGCTAAGTTCGCCCGCAACGTCGAGCGCGACGAGCAAAACCTGGCGGCGCTAGAGGCGGCCGGCTGGAAGGTGCTCGTGCTGTGGGAACACCAACTGAAGAAGAAAGAGCTGCCCGCCACGCGCCGCCTTCTCTACGAATTCGTGCGCCGCGAGGACGACCCCGACTACGATGAGGCTTTTCCGGTTTGCGAGGGGGAGTGAGCATAGCACTAGCTCGCTAATGTTCCAAGTTCAGAAAAGTGTGAACATGAGGTTAATTCCGGTTCAGAAAAATGCGAGAACAGGGTCTGAGTAAGCTCAGAAAAACAATATTGCCTGGTGGATTGCACAATCCTAAAGCACTTCCTATCCACTGAACAGATCGTCGTGGCCACCGGTTCTCTGAAAGTACGCCTGATCGTCGGTCTGCGCCCAAACAAGCAACCAGTCGCCAGCGTTTGCGACATGGCATTCCATGCTTCCCGACCACTCGCCTTTGAGCCGATGCATATTATGCCGGCGAACAAGTTCTGATCGGCTATCTGGGGTATCGGCGACCACCAATTCCACGACTTCTTTCAGAGGATCTAGCGCTACGTGCTTCTTCTTAAGGCGCTTAACGTCTTTCTGGAAGCGCGGGGTGTAATTGGCTCTCAGCACCGCTATGCTCCCATCGCCTCGAACATTTCTGATACGGTGGCGTAGCCCGGATCTCCCGATGCGATGAGTTCTTTCGTTTCCCTTATTGCCTCGCGAGACTCGAGATTAGGCGTTGGATATTCAAGCGTGAGGGGAATGCGCTGCTCGCGTACGATCTGACGGTAGAACGCGCGCGTGACTGATGAGAGATCGAAGCCGAAATCTTCCACGATGTTAGCTGCGGCGCGCTTGGTATCTTCGTCGACTCTCACCGTTACAGAAGCAGTTGCCATAGGACCGACCTCCTTTACTAATAGTAAGACAATTATATGCTTTTGTCTTGCATTGTTCAAGGATCTGCATCTGCTGACTGTGTTTGATGGGCTTGATATACTGCGAAATTGCCTGGCGCATCGTTGAGCGCTTCCGAGAATTTCGTAAATCACTATAGCCATTCACCAAACTTGAGTTACTCATATTTCTGGAAAATTATATTTCATAGTTCGGAGTTGCTCGTGATAATGAGCAATTATTACATCGCATTGATACGCGAGAGGATTCCAAATCACTCCCAATGGACGTCGATAACCAGCATTTCTCAATGTCCTTCTTCGCAGGGCTAACCGTGTCATATCAGTTATGACATGTTGTGCCTCCCTGCGCCGTTCCAAGAGCCCTAGAACATCTAATCGAATCTTGGGATTCACGACCTAATGAAAAATTTTTCGAAAAAGAGCCGCCCATAGGGTGCGCTCTTCGCGTTATGCGTAATAGGAGGTGAGGTTCAGGAATGTCGCACGGCGAAACACAGCAAGACAATGAAGATTACAGCAAAGCGAACCGAGCTACTACTAAAACAGAGACATCTATTTTGGTGGAAAAGTTCGTGGAAGACCATTACGACGAGGTGTTCCGCTATTACGCAAGGCGCCTTCCAAGCAAAGAGGATGCCCAGGATGCAACATAGGAAGTATTCCTCTGTTAGCGTCGGGCGAGAATAGCCACCTAAAGTCAAACTAGTTCAGCCAAATTCC